>Ga0181520_10000659_pt1 | contig 74470 bp, 71 predicted proteins | sample PEATcosm2014_Bin_29_FD_132451 | JGI IMG/M metagenome (GOLD analysis project Ga0181520, IMG submission 132451) | Peatland microbial communities from MTU Mesocosm Facility, Houghton, MI, USA - PEATcosm2014_Bin02_30_metaG | ecosystem: Environmental > Terrestrial > Soil > Wetlands > Peat | place... | reverse complement strand
GTCTGCTTGATGCCCTTGAGCAAGCCATCACAGCAGCCATCGCTTCCGTGACTGCGGAGAACTCGGCAGCTTGGTTCCACCATTGCGGTTATCGGATACAGCTACCATGAAACCGCTCTAGCAGGACCGGAGGCAGCGGCAGATGCACCGGAACCCCTGTCTTGGTGGTTCTCAGCAGCATCCGGCCATTGTTGACCCTATCGCGGCTCAGTCTCACCACGTCGCTGATCCTCAGCGCGGTGTACCTCAGAGTCAAGACGAACGCCAGCACCCGCGCCCGGTTGTCGTACCCCAGGGTGTTCGCTGTGGGGTATTTGCTGATCGCTGCAAGGATGGCTTTCTGTTGTTTGTCAGTGAACGGGACCACCGGAGGATTGGTCACCTTGGGCTTCTTGAGCTTGGTGGCCGGGTTGCTCTCACACCAGCCCATATCGTGACAGTGACGGATGAAGGTACGCAGCCGTTCGATCTTCTTGCCCACCGTTGAAGGGGCATCTGTCAAGGTGCTCACAAAAGCGTGCAGCATCGCATAATCCAGAACCCGCACCGTTGTGAGGCTACGGCCAGCGCAGAACCGCTTGAGCGCGTAAAGCGTCTCCCGGTACTTCTGGAATGTGTGGAGATGAAGCCGCCGCTCGCAGTCCTTAAGGAAATCATCCACGGCATCGTTGATGCTGGAGTCCTTGGCGGTTTTCCCGGCGGTGATTTCCAACAGCTTCTGGCTGGCTTCTTCCCAGTTGAACATGTCCAAGCTGTACCGGCTGCGCTTGCCCTCATGCATTCCGTCAACCCATATCGGGCAGGAGCACTTGGTGTACTTTGCGCCTTTGGACTTGTGTTTGCAGGTATCGAGATGGCGGCGGTAGAGCTTGAGCATCGGTGTGCCTCAGTCCGGGGATGACTTGGGGCACATTGTAACTTTTTTGGTACGCTTTTGGTACTCGAGAGTCTACTGTTCGTAACTCATTGATTCTAAATCTGATTTCTTGGGGTGGGTAGTGGGACTCGAACCCACACCATCCGGTGCCACAGACCGGCGTTCCACCATTGAACTATACCCACCATGGAACCGAAGTTGATTATAGCAGACCGCGCGGGCCGCGCCTTCGTCCTTCGCGCCGCACTTTGTGGAAATCAAAGCTGCGAACTCACCCACCTAGATCGCAGCCGGAATCGCTCTCTGGCTATTTATACCGTCCCCCCAACGCCGGCGGCTTGTCCGCGCATGCGTCCGATTCCCATGTACTCAAAGCCCAACCCGCGAAGCCGCTCGCAGTCGAGCAGGTTCTTGGTGTCCACAATCAATGGGCGGCGCAGCAATGTCTTCATTCTTGCAAAGTCCAGGCTGCGGAACTCCGGCCAAGCCGTGCCCAGGATGAGCGCGTCCACTCCCTCCGCGGCCACGTACGCTGAATCGCACAGCACAAACTGCTCCAGTTCGTGTTCTGCGTGCACCATCGCAAACGGATCATAGGCGCGCACCACCGCGCCGTTTTGCGCCAACTGCCGCGCCAACGCAACTGAGGCTGAGCCAGCCAACGAACTGGTGTGCGGCTTCACTGCCAGACCCAGCAATCCCACCTTCTTGTCGCGCAGTGTCGGCATCACCTCGGCGATCGTGCGCATCGTGCGCTCGGCATGTTGCTGGCTTACCGACCGTGCCGCAGTCAGCATTTGCAATTCGACTCCCTTGCGCCGTGCCAGCCCCGTCAGGCTCGCAATGTCGCTTTCCACAAAGCTGCCGCCTAGTCCCACGCCTGCTTGCAGACAGCGTGGCGCAATTCGTTTGTCCAGTCCCAGCGCCAGCGAGAGATCCACTGCATCGGCGTTCACGTGCTCGCACAGTGCTGCCATTTCGTTGATGAACGAAATCTTGGTGGCCAGGAATGCCGTGGCTGCCTCACGTGCTAGCTCTGCGGTCTCGGAGTTGGTCACAATCACCGGAGTGCCTCGCATCACCAGCGGGCGGTAAATGATTTTCAACGTCGATATGGCCTGCGAACTTTTGGTCCCGAACAGCAATCGGTCCGGCCAATTGAAGTCCTCAACGGCACAGCCTTCGGTCAGCGAGATCGGATGCGCTACGACAACCAGGTTGTAGCCAAGCACGGCACATTTCTGTTCGATGCGCGCCGCTGTGCCCACCGGGGTTGGGGTACAGATCAGCAGCAAGGTTCCCGGGAGTGCGGCTGCAGCCAGCTTCAGCGCCACCGCCTCGGTCTCCGCCGGGTTATCTTCGGCCAGGTATATCACCTGCGCACGCGCCACCTGCGCCTCAACCTCGGTCGAGTAGCTAAGCCTTCCGGCTCGCACATTACGCCGGATGATCTCCTCCAGGTTCTTCTCATAGAAGGTGGTGCGACCCTGTGTTAGATCGAGAATCGTCTTCTCTGCGGTATCGCAGCACATAATGGGCATCCCGAAATCCGCGAGGCAAGCGGAGAGGACGGTTCCTAGATAGCCGGCGCCATACACAACAATATGCATCGTAACCTCATCGCTGACGCTTTCCGTGCGTGGTGATTGGGGAAAGATGTCGGCGCAGAACTGATGGAACTGCGCTCAATCATTAAGCGTTGAATCCATTGGATTTGCAATGCGAAAGACGGCCATGTCCGATTGGTGCTAAGCCATTGCGAAGAAGAAAAGCAGGTGTATTACCTTACTGGGGCTGAAAGTGTGACCTCGGCCAGGTCTGTCCACGTGTGCGCAGATCCCCGCACAAAGGTTAGCCGCTCCACCAGAACGCGGTGCGAGCCGAGGTAATTTTCCCATCGTGTTTTGCTGGTCCGCAGCACTTCTTCAGCGCGCACGTTGTCGTCCAGTTTGGCTACGGTAACGTGGGGCATGTAGGGGAGCGATTCGGTGTAAGCCAGTGGCTCGCGGTTCAGCAGGTCGTGCAACTCGCGCATCTTATATCCCGCATAGCTCACCCGGATGAACACTGTCGGTGTGATTGGCAGGAAGCTTTCCACCTCGCCCAGTGCGACTTCGAAGGGCGTCACCTGCGTGCTCATCTTCTGCAGCATCGCCACGGCGTCATCTTCCGAGCCTTGCAAGGGACGTGGCGGCAGCACCGTCAAGTGCGTCGGCAGATGGGCATGCGCCGGATGAAGTTCGCGGCGCAACTCCTCCACAAACTCGCCGAGTTCACTCTTTACGTAGGCAACCAGTGCGTATTGAATGGAATTATCACCATCGCAGGACATGGCAAACCCACTAATTATATGCGTCGCCACGCAGAGTGCAAACCAGCAAACGAGCTGCACACACCAGCACGGGCCATTCGCGTCTAATTCGCGGCAGCACCGTTGCTCTTTCCCGGCGCCATCTTCTCCGCGAAGTTCTTCACCTCGTCGCCACGGAAATACTTTACCTGATCGCTACGCATCTCTGGCATCGCCGAGTAGGGCTTGCTGTAATCGTTGTTCGCATTCCAGAACAGGAAGCCGTGAGCACCCTTGGCGCGCGAGACCGCAACCTGAATGCGTATGTACTCCGGAGAATAGCTCTTGGTTCGCCACCCAAAGGCTTGCAGCCATGGACGCAGCACCACCCCGCTTGAAGCTGTCACCTTCTGGAAGCGCTCCATCGACTCGCCGATGAAGTGTTCCGGCGCATCGCCCGGGTCGCTGTACCCATCCATCCCATAGAAATGCGAAGGATAGATCATCGGAGACATCACGTCGCAATACTTCGCCATCTGCGGAATATCCTGTCCCGTGTGAGCCAGATCGATCGTCCGCTGCCAGGCCATCACTCCAAACACGTCCAGCGAGAACAGTACGCCCGAGGGTTTCAACTCAGATTGCGCCTTCTGCAGAAAACCCGTGATTGCATCTGCGCGAGTCCAGTCAGGATGCTGACGCTCAAAGAGGAATCGCGCGTCCTTCTGGTCGCCCTCTGCCGGGAAGCGCACATAGTCGAACTGAATCTCATCTGCCCCGTTGGCCGCCGCAAACTTTGCCAAGCCGATGTTGTACTCCCAAACCTTTGGGTTCGATGAGTCGGTCCATACTAACTTTCCATTCTCCCGCCACGCTCCGCCTCTGGCCGATTGCACCGCCAGTTCGGGGTGCCGCGTGACCAGCGCGTCGTCGCGGAAGATTGCGATGCGCGCAATGGCATGCAGTCCCTGCGAGTGAAGGAAGGCGGTAAACTTCGGCAAGTTGCGGATCGGATAGCTCTTCTGCTCCGGTGCCAGAGGCAATCCTGTGGGCACGCTTACCGAACCGTCGGAGTCCTTGATATCGAAGACCACGCTGTTGCCCCCGGCCGCGCGCCACTTTCGGATGATCTCAAGCCCCTTGGCGCTGCCCGCCATCGTTCCCGTCAGGTACACTGCACGTACCTCGAAATCCTTCGAGACGAGCACCGGCTTCTCCGTCCAACTCTCTTTGTACGAGGGGATCACGATCTCCGAGCCTGGCTTGGGCCAGATCCCTTTGATCTCCGGATTCGCCGCCCGCAGTGCAGTCTCCAGTTCGCTGCCTGTCAAAAATGTCGTTAGTGGGAGATAGTGGTGTACGATGCCGGGCACACTTTCTCCCTTGGCCACCGTATGTACTTTGGTAACCGGTGGCAACTTCTGGGCGGGTGGTACCGCGCCGGGTGCTGGACCGATGTCACGCGAAGCCAAACTGGCTCCAGCTCTCACACTCAAAGGACGGGCGGACATAGAAAGCTTTTCAATAACCGCAAAAACCGCAAGTAAAACTACGGCAGTGGTGAGAACCGACAGAGATACCGACTTCCGCGACATGTTTGTAATCCAGAGTTGAATCTGAGCGGATACTAACACGCATTTCTGTCGCGAACAGAGAGTAGATTACCTGAGTTCCTGAAAAATTAACCCTCCTGTTAATGTCTGGGAGGCTCGATCTCCGCTCACCGGCTACCCGCGTCCTTTTGCGCGCTTCTGCATCTAACCTCAACATGGGCGCTGGGGTGGACTTTCGATTCTCTCAAAGGGTTGAGCAAAGACATACAACGCGGCACCGAACATCGTCCATCTCACGATTAACCTCCAAGCCGGAGGCGGTTCCCGAGAATTCATAGGGTCAGAATGATGAAAACTGGATTGAATGCGACTCTGGACCCCTCCCGCCGCTCCAGCGACGCGCAGGAGTTCGACAATGCCATCCGCCGCAAGATAGTTGGCCAGGATGATGCCGTCGAAAAGGTTACAGAAATCTACCAGATGTTCTTGGCGGGTCTGAACCCTCCCGGCCGTCCGGTTGGCAACCTTCTATTTCTTGGGCCGACGGGCTCAGGCAAAACTCGCGTGGTGGAAGCCGTGGCCGAGGCTCTTTTCTCAGACCCCCGCGCCATCGTCAAGATCGACTGCGCCGAGTTCCAGCATTCGCATGAGATCGCCAAGCTCATCGGCTCGCCCCCGGGCTACCTCGGGCACCGCGAAACCCACCCCCTGCTCACCCAGGAGGCGATCAACCAGTCGCATACCGATAAGCTCAAGCTCTCCATACTTCTGTTTGACGAGATTGAGAAGGCCAGCGACGCTCTATGGCAACTTCTGCTCGGAATTCTGGACAAAGCCACGCTGACCCTCGGCGACAATCGCCGCGTGGATTTCTCCCAGTGCCTGATCGTTCTTACCTCCAATCTCGGTGCCGGAGAGATGAACGAATTGCTCAATGGCAACATGGGATTTGCTCAGCCCAGCGGAGTGCTCGACAACAAAATCGACGACAAGATGAACCGCGCCGCCCTTGATGCGGCTCGCCGCAAGTTCTCTCCTGAATTCATGAACCGCATCGATAAGATCGTGGTTTTCAAGACTCTGCGCCAGGAGCATCTGGAGAAAATTCTGGAGATCGAACTCGGCTTTGTGCAGCAGCGTATTCTGCAAGCTACGGGCAACAACCAGTTCGTTTTCAGTTGCACGCCCCGGGTTAAGGAACTACTGCTGCGGGAGGGAACTGATCCCAAGTACGGCGCGCGTCATCTCAAACGCGCCATTGAAAAGAACATCGTATTTCCGCTGGCGAATCTGGTGGCCACCGGACAAGTCCGCCTCGGCGATTTTATCCGTATCGATCTTGATGCGGATGGCGTTATGACCTTTGTGAAGGAAGCCGAGGGTGTGCTGGTACCGGTACTACTGGAAAAGTATGGACCTGAGATTACTGCGCAACCTGCCGCCAAGGCGGGCAAGGCGCTTCGCCGTGACGTTGCCGCCTCCGGGCTGCTCGATCACAAATAAACTGTGGTAGGGTCTGTCGGAACCTGCATACCCAAGTGCTGCCTGATCCGTTCGAGCGCGGCTTGCGCGGTCAGGCCGTACTTCCTGCGCAGATCGTCTGGTTTGCCGTGTTCAATAAACTGGTCGGGCCAGCCGATACGCAGCACCGGAGTGCTCAACCCCTGCCGGTTCAGCTCTTCCAGCACGGCGCTGCCGAAGCCTCCAGCCAGTACATGGTCCTCCAGGGTCAGCAGGACTTCAGCCGAGCGCCCATATTGCGCGATCATTCCGCTGTCCAGCGGCTTGGCAAAGCGCGCGTCGATTACAGCGGCGCCAACGCCCTCCAAGGCCAGCGTGCCGGCAATTTCGCGCGCCATTGGCAGCATGGTTCCCAGTGAGAAGATCGCCACGCGGTCGTTGTCCGTGTGCTCCACCACTTCCGCCTTGCCGATGGGGATGGCCTCTGGTTGCTCTTTCACCGGAGTACCTGGCCCGACGCCGCGCGGATACCGCACCGCCGACGGGCCGTCGTGAAGCAGCGCCGTGTACAGCATATCGGCGAGTTCGTCCTCATCCTTTGGGTTCATATGGATGAGATTGGGAATTCCGCGCAGGTAGCTGATGTCGAACAGTCCATGGTGTGTGGGTCCGTCGTCTCCGCTCAGGCCGCCCCGGTCCATGCAGAAGACAACCGGCAGCTTCTGCAGGCAAACGTCATGCACAACCTGGTCAAAGCCGCGCTGCAGAAAAGTAGAATAGATGGCGCAGAATGGCCTGAATCCCTTGGTCGCCATTCCGGCGGCAAACAGCACCGCGTGTTCTTCCGCGATTCCCACATCGTAATACCTGTCCGGATGCACCGCGCGGAAGCGGTCCAGTGCCGTGCCGTTGGGCATGGCCGCCGTGATGCCGATAATCCGGTTGTTGCTGCTCGCAAGCTTTGAAAGACAGTCGGCAAAGACTTCCGAGTAGGTGCGCTGGCCCAGGGGTTTGGTCTCGCCCGTTTCCGGATCGTAAGGCCCCAACCCGTGAAACTTCTTCTGCTTCTCTTCAGCGGGCTCAAAGCCGCGCCCCTTCTGCGTGATGACATGCAGAAGCACTGGCCGCTCCAGTGTCTTGAGGAACTGAAATAGGCGGATCAACTCGCCAATGTCATGTCCGTCCACGGGCCCGTAATACTTCAGACCAAATTCCTCAAAGATCACCGACGGCCACAACATGCTCTTGGCAGCCTCTTCCGCCTTGCGCGCAACCTGCGCTGCGGACTTGCCGCCGACCTTCTCCACAAGCTTGGCCGCCCGTTCATATAGGCGGTGATACTGCGGGCTGGTAACAATCTTGTTGAAGTAGGTCGCGATGGCTCCAACATTCTTATCGATCGACCACTTGTTGTCATTCAGCACGATGATCAGCCGCCGGGTCTGCGAGCTGATGTTGTTCAGCGCCTCGTGGGTAACGCCGCATGTGAAAGCGGCATCTCCGGCCAGCGCCACCACGTGCTCTTTGCCGCCCAGTTTGTCGCGTGCCACGGCCATTCCCAGCGCTGCGGATAGTGCCGTGCCCGCATGTCCTGCGCCATAGCAGTCGTGTTCGCTCTCGGTGCGCAGCATAAAGCCGTTCAGCCCGCCCGGAGAGCGGATCGTGGAGAACTGGTCGCGCCGTCCGGTCAGTAGCTTGTGTACGTACGCCTGATGACTCACATCGAAAAGAAAGTGGTCTGTGGGCGTGTCGAACACGTAGTGCATCGCGATCGTCAGCTCTACCACGCCAAGATTGGGGCCAAGATGGCCACCGTTGCGCGCAAGCACCGTGATCAGCTCGCCGCGAATCTCTTCGGCAAGCTGTGTGAGTTCGCTAAGCGATAAGCGCTTCACGTCTGCGGGCGAGTGTATGGCGTCAAGAAGGGGCGTCATGCTGATCGACTATCTTACTGCCTATTGCCGCTCAGTGCGGCTGCTTTTGTGCGAATGGAAGAACTTAAGGCGCGCGGCGGACGCGCCTCCAGAATTGCCGGATGTAATCAGTTCTGCCTACGCTTGTTAGCCTTAGGGGTAGATGCAGAGCGGCCTGCCGTGCGCTCGGAATTCGCACTCCCGAATACGCGTTTGAATATCTTATCCACGCTTCGGAGCTGCCGCTTCAGGTCGAAAGCGCGATCCAGGGTTCTTTTTTCTACTCGCGACGTGATCTCTGGATCGGCGGAGACGAGTTCGCGAAAATTCTTCTCCTCGCGCCAGGCCTGCATGGCATTGCGCTGCACAATTCGGTAGGCGTCCTCGCGCAGCACGCCGGCCTCCACCAGATCGAGCAAAAGCTGTCCGCTGAAAACCAGCCCGCCAGTCGAGTGCAGGTTGCGCAACATACGGTCGGGATACACCAGCATGGTGTCCACCAGATTTGTAGTCTTCGCCAGCAGATAGTCGAGCAGAATCGTCGAGTCCGGCAGTATCACACGCTCCACCGACGAATGCGAGATGTCGCGCTCGTGCCACAGCGCCACGTCTTCAAACGCCGCCTGCACGTTGCCGCGGATTACCCGCGATAGCCCGGAGATCTGCTCACAGGTAATCGGATTCCGCTTGTGCGGCATTGCCGACGAGCCTTTCTGCTTCTCGCTGAAGAACTCTTCAGCCTCCCTCACTTCGGTCTTCTGCAAGTGCCGGATCTCGGTGGCGATCTTGTCCAGCGTGCAGGCCACAACTGCCAGCGTAGCCACGTAGAAGGCGTGCCGGTCGCGCTGAATGACCTGCGAGGAGACCGCAGCCGCCTCCAAGCCCAGGCGCTCGCAGATAAGTTCCTCATACTTCGGATCGAGATGCGCGCCATTGCCCACCGCGCCGCTTAGCTTGCCCACTCTCATCTGCTCGTTGGCGAGGTCAAAGCGCACTAGGTTGCGCTGCATTTCGCTGAACCAGTTGGCAATCTTTAAACCGAAGGTGATCGGCTCAGCGTGTACCCCGTGCGTTCGTCCAATTTGCGGCGTGTGCTGGAACTCCAATGCGCGCCGCTTCAGCACCACTAGGAATCGTTCTATGCCGGCGCGTAGCAGCACCGAGGCCTGCTGTACTAGTAGCGCTTGCGCCGTGTCCACCACGTCGTTCGAGGTCAGTCCGTAGTGCAACCAGCGCGCCTCGGGACCCACCTTCTCCGCCACGGCCGTGGTAAAGGCGATCACGTCGTGCTTCACCTCGGCCTCTACCTCGTGAATCCGTGCCACTTCAAACGCCGCGCCTTTTACGCGGATCGCGCGGGCAGCGGATTTGGGAACAATCCCGGCTTCGGCGAGTGTTTCACTGGCCGCTACCTCAACCTGCAACCAGGTGCGAAACTTGTTTTCGTCACTCCAAATCTGACCCATCTCCGGGCGGGTATAACGAGCGATCAAGACGTACTCCTTGCCAGTCTCTTTCAATCAGGGCTGAACACTTTATTGTAACAATCCCGGCGCGGAGATTCAGAACTTAGCTGTCGACAAAAAAGAAGGCCAGGAGCGTCCCGGCCAAGACAGGAGGTTCTCTTCGCTTGTCTCTACGGCTCCGGCGGAAGAGTGAACCGGGCGAACATTCTTTCTTTATCGGCTTAAAGTCCCAAATCATCAGGCCATCAACGGAGCGAATCTCTAACCCTTCGAGACTCCGAGCAACTCGCTCATCTCCTCATACAGAAATCCCTGGCCAGCGCGATACGGCTGCACCCATTTGCCGTCAATCACAAACTGCGGAATGGCCCGCTTGCCAGTATTGCGAATCACTTCGTCGGCGGCTCCGGCCGTGGTCTCAATATTGATTTCTTCATAAGAAATCTTGTGTTTGTCGAGGAAACGTTTCGCTTCGCGGCAGTCGCCGCACCACGGCGCTGAATAGACGAGTAGCTGCATAATCGGTAGATGAGCTGGATTGCAAAGAAGGTTCAAAAATTCAGACCGCAACCTCCACACTACTCGGATGTTTTGTTCGCAAATAGAAAGGCCGCCAGCATGGCCGACGGCCTTTCCTGTTCCATCCTGCGGGTCTAGTTCAACAACAGAGCGCCGTCTGTCTTTTCCTCACCCACCTCGCGGTAGAAGAGTTGGTTATTGTCGAGATAGACCTCGACAAACGCCGGACGGTTCTTGATGCTGCCTTGAATCAGCGCCTCTGACAGCGGGTCCTCCACATACTTCTGCAAGGCCCGGCGTAGCGGACGCGCTCCGTAGCTGCGGTCGGTAATCGTCTTTTCCAGAATCCACTTCCGTGCGTCTTCCGTCACCGTGATGGTGATCGCTCGCTGCGCCAGGTTGTGATTCAACTGGGTCACCATCAACTCGACGATCTGGATCAGATCGTGTTCGCTGAGGGCATTGAAGATCACTACCTCATCGACGCGGTTGAGAAATTCGGGATTGAAGGTCTTGCGGACCTCGCTCTTAACCATCTCCTCGACCTTGTCGCTGATGTTCTCTTCCTTGCTGGAGGAGAAGCCCAGACCTTCGCGTTTGATCATGTGCCGCGCGCCGATGTTGGAGGTCATGATCAGGATGACGTTCTTGAAGTCCACGGTGTTTCCGAGGCCGTCAGTCAACTGTCCATCCTCAAAGACCTGCAGCAGAATGTTGAACACATCCGGGTGCGCCTTCTCGATTTCATCCAACAGCACCACCGAATACGGCGCGCGCTTCACGCGCTCGGTGAGTTGTCCACCTTCCTCGTAGCCTACATAGCCTGGAGGCGAGCCGATCAACTTGCTGACCGAGTGTTTCTCCATGTACTCCGACATATCGAAGCGGATCAGGCTCTTCTCGCTGCCGAACATGAACTGTGCCAGCGTTCTTGCCGCCTCCGTCTTGCCCACGCCAGTCGGGCCCAGGAAGAGGAATGATCCAATCGGACGTGCCGGACTCTTGAGTCCCGCGCGTGAGCGGCGGATCGCCCTCGCCAGTGCGCTGATCGCTTTTTCCTGCGAGATTACCCGCTTGTGCAATTCCTCTTCGATGCGTAGCAGCTTCTGCGATTCTTCTTCCTTGATTGCAGACACCGGAACGCCCGTCCAGCGAGAGACCACTTCCTCTATGTCCTCGCGTTGCACAATTCCCGTCGCGGTTTCATCAAGGTGGAACTTTTCGCGCAGCACGCGCAGGTTTTCGCGTTCCTTGCGTTCTTCGTCCGAGTAGAATCTCGCCTTCTCAAATTCATGGCTTGCAATCGCGTTTTCCATGCGATGCACGATGAACTTGATGCGCTTCTGCACCTCGGTAATCTCTTCCGGCAGTGCCGACTGGCGCAGTTTCACGCGTGCTCCGGCTTCGTCGATCAAGTCAATCGCTTTGTCCGGCAGGAAGCGGTCGGGAATATAGCGGTTCGAGTGCGAGACCGCGAAGTTGATGGACTCATCTGTGTAGCTGACGGCATGGAACTTCTCATACCGGTCCTTGATGCCCATCAGGATCTCCACCGAATCCGCCTCGCTCGGGGGCGGCACCTTCACCGACTGGAAGCGCCGTTCCAGCGACCGGTCCTTCTCAATCGATTTGCGGTATTCACCCGGCGTGGTTGCGCCAATGCACTGAATTTCGCCGCGCGACAGCGCCGGTTTCAAGATGTTGGCCGCGTCCAGCGATCCCTCGGCCGAGCCAGCTCCCACCAGCGTGTGCAGCTCATCGATGAAGATGATCGAGTTTTGATTTTCGATCAGTTCCTTCATGATGGTTTTCAACCGCTCTTCGAATTGTCCGCGATATTTTGTGCCGGCAACAATCAGCGATAGGTCCAGTGCCAGCACCCGCTTGTCGGCCAGGAACGAAGGCACCTCGCCATCCGCGATTCGCTGCGCCAGGCCTTCCACGATCGCCGTCTTGCCCACGCCTGGCTCGCCAATCAGAACCGGGTTGTTCTTGGTGCGGCGGCACAGAATCTGAATGGTACGGTCCACCTCGCCATCGCGGCCTACTAGCGGGTCCAACTGGTTCTCCATCGCCGCCTGCGTCAGGTCGCGAGAAAACTCCGCCAGCAGAGAAGACTCGCGGTTGGCAGCACGTTGTGGCTGCTGCTGCACCTTTTCCTGCGTAGTTCTCTGCAATTCCTCGCGAATCGCCGCCAGCTTCAGCCCGCGCTCCGCCAGAATCTCGGCCGCAAAGCATTTCTCTTCGCGCAGCAGACCCAGCAGTAGATGCTCGGTGCCAATGTGCTTGTGGCTCAACCGCTCAGCTTCTTCGGAAGCATAGGCCAGCACCCGCTTGCACTCATTGCTGAGCGGCAGGTCGACACTGGTCGAAACCTTTTCGCGAACTGTCGTGTGGGCTTCAATCTGCTTCCGGATAGAATCCACCGACGAATGCTGGCGAAGGAAGCGATTGGTCAGCGCTTTATCCTCGCGCAGCAGACCCAGCAGCAGATGCTCCGTCTCAATATACGGGGAGCCAAACTGGCTTGCTTCATATCGTGCAAAGAAGATCACGCGCCTTGCTTTTTCGGTGTACCGTTCAAACATTGTTTAAGTCTCCCAGTCCCTCCGCCCCGGCCATTACCGGTTACGGGAAACCTTCTCCCTGCCTCACCCCTGGTACCACCGGAGAACCAATCCTCCGGGGACCGCGAAGGAATCCGAATCCGGATTCCAACCAGATGGCTACGGACGCCAGCCGGAACAAAAACTGCTCAACCTTCTTTGCCTGCCGCGAAAAGTGGCGGCCAGTGTTGCGATCCGTGCTTTCGGTCTTTCTGGTGCGTTCTGCCAACTATGCCACTAAACTCTCTGCCAAGCGAAGGGAAATAACCCTAAGAAAGTGATAAAGACTCTGGGTCCACCTCGATCACCCTTCCGCTCTCCAATCTCAGTATCCGGCTGCAACGTCGCGCGAAAGCCAGATTGTGCGTCACTAGGATCGAGGTCAGCCGGTAACTGGCGTGCAGTCTAGAGATTAGCTCGAAGACTGATTCCGCCGTACGGTTGTCCAGATCCCCAGTCGGCTCATCGGCCAGCAACACTCGCGGTGCCGTCACCAGCGCCCGCGCCAGTGACACCCGTTGCTGCTCACCTCCCGATAGTTCGCCCGAGCGATGATGCCCACGGTCGGCCAGTCCAACTTCGCCCAGCCACTTAGCGGCTTCGGCTTCTGCCTTGCGACGGCTTTCTCCCCGCAGATACAACGGCATTGCCACATTCTCCAGCGCCGTGAACTCAGGCAGCAGGTAATGGAACTGCCACACGTACCCGATCTGGCGGTTGCGGAATTCGGCTGCGGCCTGCTCCGTCAGCGAAGTCAAACGGGTCTCCCCAAAATAGACCTCGCCCGCACTGGCTGTATCCAACGCTCCTAAAATGTGCAGCAAGGAACTCTTGCCCGCGCCACTCTGCCCTACAATTGCCAGCATCTCACCCGCACCAACACGGAAAGACAGGTTGTCAAAGAGCACAAGGTCCGCGCTTCCAGACCGATAGACCTTGCGGAGAGCCTCAACTCGGAGGATCTCATCATTTATCATTTGGATGCACCTCGCGTTCCTTCTGGTGCAAATTCCCGCTCACGATAAAACCTTTTCTGCTGAATATCCTTCTGCGAAGTGTTTTGCTCGCTCTCGATGCCGACCACTCCTTCGATTAAATCATGCCGCGGACACATATGTGCCATATCTCTACGGGGGAATCTCTCGAGCATAGTGCAACAAATACCTTGCTCTGCAGTCCCGTAGATTCCACTCAACTTACTCGTAGCGCAATGCCTCTGCCGGTAGCACTCTTGCTGCCGACTGTGACGGATAGATCGTGGCAATAAAGCTGATCGCCAGCGAGACCACAGCCACCAGCGCTGCGTCGATCGCGCGCGGCACAAACGGAACGTAGTCGATGGCATAGACCTCTGCCGAGAGCGAGATCCAGTGATAGCGTCCCGCCAGTATCGCTAACGTGTAGCCAATCACCAGTCCCAGCGCAGTGCCGACAATGCCAATCAGCAGACCCTGCCAGATGAAGATTCGCCGCACCTGGTCGCGCCGCGCTCCCATGGAAACCAGCACAGCAATGTCGCGTGTCTTCTCCATCACCATCATGATCAGCGAGATCAAGATATTCAACGCCGCCACAAACACGATCAGCCCAATGGTGATGAACGTAACCACCCGCTCCAGCCGCAGCGCGCGAAACAGCGCCCGGTTCTGCTCCATCCAATTTGTAGTCTGGAATCCTTTACCCGCGGCCGCCTCGATCTGCTTCCCAATTGCCGCGGCGTTGTAGATATCGTCCACCTTGAACTCCAGCACGCTGGCGACATCTCCCAAACTGAACAACTGCTGCGAATCCGTCAATGAGCATAGTGCCCATGTCGAATCGTAATCGTAGAAACCCGACTGGAAGATTCCCACTACCTTGAAGCGCATATAGCGTGGAACCATTCCGAACGGCGTCAGTTCGCCTTGTGGACTCGTCACTAGCACCACGGACCCCACTGTCGCTCCCAAGGTCTCCGCTAGGTCCTTGCCCAGCACAATCGGCGGCATCGCCGCAATGCGATCGGCTGCTCCCTGCAGTGAAGACGGATTGGAGTCCTGCGCACTAGGCTGCTGTACCGTTTGGGTTGCGCCTTCGTGCGCCCGCTCCTCGGCATCCGTCAGCGGCTGCGCACTGCCCTCATGCAGCGTGTCTAGCAACGAGGTTACTTTTCGCTCGTCCGCCGGAACAATTCCTTTCAGCACTGCGCCTCCGGCTCGTGCACCCCGCGAAATCAGCACCTGCTCATAGATTGCCGGTGCCACGCCCTGCACGTGGGGAAGCTTCTCCATCCGGTGTTGCAATGTTGGCCAATCGCGAATGCCGTCGTTCTCCACCCGCATCAGGTTTACATGCGAGGTCGATCCAAGAAGCCGCTCCTGTAGGTCATGGCGGAAGCCGTTGTTGATCGCCAGCGCGATGATCAGCGAGGCCACTCCCGCTGCCACCCCGAGGATGGAGATCGCGGTGATCACTCCGATCACCGCCTGGCGGCGCTTGGCGCGAAGATAACGAGCGGCGATGAATAGTTCGAAGCGCATTACAAGGATTATAGAAGCAGCCTGCAAGCGCGATTGCCTTATCTCTGAAGCAGGTGATCTTTCGTGCGGCGCTCCGATTGCCGACGGGCGTACAATCTAAATGACACCACTCAATCTTGCACCACCTGCTTCGGCGCCGGGGGAATCCTCTTGACGAATGTGTGGCACACTGCTTCCGGCAGTCACGGAGATGCCTTTACGCGCCAGCCGCGGCTCCGCTCGGCCATCGTCTTCGCCTTGCGATGGCCACTGCTCTGCGGAGTGCTCTGCGCAATAGGTACGTTCTCCTGCGTGGCGGTCGCGCAGCAGGCTCCGATGCTTGCGGCCAGATCCGCAGCGTCTCCCGCAATTCAACTCACTGCGGAAGTCACAACTCAACCGGCAATTTCTTCCTACCCCGGTGAGAGCGGCTTTGTCTCACTGACCGGCAGCGAGCGCACTAGCCTGTTCTTCAAGGGATATCTCGGCGAGCCCTCTACCTACCTGACGCCGCTCGTTGAAGCCGGTGCCAGTCAACTGGCAGGTGAACCTGAAGGATGGCCCCGCTCGTTCAATGGCTTCAACCGGCGGTCGGGTACAGCGCTCATGTTGAACACCGTGGAGGCAGGCATTCACAACGCGGGCGATGCGGCCCTTAGGCTGGACCCAAGATACTTCCGCTGCCGCTGCAGCGGGGGCTGGCGTCGTTCGTGGTACGCCTTCAAGATGACTGCGCTCGCCTACGATGGCGATGGACACGCACGTCTTGATCTGCCGCGCTTCGCTGGCGATTATGCCGGCTCCATGCTGGTGACCACCTGGTATCCGTCACCCTACTCACCGCTGGTGCAAGGCGTAAAGATGGGACACACGCAGCTTGGCACCGATTTTGCTTTCAATCTCCTCCGCGAATTCAGCCCTGAGATGAAGCGTTTCCTCCGTAAATTCCGCCTTCCTTAACGTCTGCATTCAGCGGACACCTGCTTGCTAGGCTGGGAAAAGCTCGCCGGGAACTCGCGCGACCATTTACTTTTCAGCCAATCGTTTTCTGCGGCCTCTTTACCGGATAGATAATGGTTGCGCGGATTTGCAAACGATTGCTCAACCGGTCACTCTGCCGTCGCCAACGATACACTGAGTGGTTAATGCCTGGTTCCCGGCCTGGGCACTTGGTACGGCCTCGGAAGGGATCTCGCGATTCGCCGATTCATTATTTATTGACAGCCCGTCACAGCTAGCGCGCATCCTTAGCTATTTGATTTTTGTGAATTATGCAATTATGCAGAAGTATGCAATTGCGTAGCCACTTGTGTTGATTTTCTGTGAACAAATCAGGGTGTCACAAGGCGGCGTGAGGGTTGTCACGGACAGTTCAGTTATTGAGTAGTAAAAGACTGGGTGCAAGGACTCTGCGCGATAGTGCTAGAGGTGGGCTCGGAGTGGATAAAGGGCCGCCCGAGTCTGAGACCGCACCACCTTTAAATCGCTTCGGTAGACGCCTTGCGGTAGGGGTGCTGTATGCGGGCAATTATCCTAGCGAGGGTTGTCCGATTCGTTCTTGAGAGTAGGCGAGGGGTGATTTGTGCGGTCGTCGGCGCTACATCCCTATTTGGATTATTCGAATATCTGGTATCGAGCTGGTGCCTTGAGGCCAAGCTAAATCCCACACTCCATGCGGGGTTGCAGGCAAGCATAGTCGGACTGGGCGCGGGGCTTGCGTTTTGGCTGGTGCTAGCCGGGCTTGCCGAACGCCGCAAATTGCTTGCGGACGAATTGTGCAGGGTCGCTGAGCTGAATCACGCTGTACGAAACTCACTCGAAGTGATTGTCCTTGCGCATCATGCGCCGCTGGATTGCGACGATCACAAGATAATGGTTTTGGAATGCACTGATCGAATCGACAAGAAATTGAAAGAGCTTTTCCCGGTGGTTGGGAGGAGAGCGCCGGAAAGTCTTACGCCGGGCCGCCGGGTCGCCTGACCGCCGCTGCTCTAAAGCCATCCAGCCACGTCGAATCCTATCGCACTTTCCGATCATTCATGCTCACGGCTGACCTGTATCCTTCCAGCTAGCATCTATACTTACAAAGACTCTGTCGAGTCTGCCGAGGTAACACACCTCATGTCAGCACGAAAAAGGCTTACTTACAGGACTTCACGCCGGAATTCGATCTGGTGGTCAACCCTGATCTTGTTTTGCCTGGCGCTGGCGACTGCACTGTCGCAAGCACAAACCTCAAGCAGCGCACCGGGCTCCAACCCGCAGAAGCAAGCGCCGCCACCGGAGGCAGGTGGTCCGCAGAGCGACAGCGGACCGTATGCGATCCCCAAGGTCGATCCCGATAGGCAGCCAGCGAGGCCTGCTCCGCCACCTGAGCCCAAGGCCGCCGAAGGAATGCCGAGTTACTCAATCAATGTAGACGTTCCGCTTGTCTCGGTCGATGCGCTGGTTCTTACCAAGGACGGCCAGTCGATTCCCGGATTGCAGAAGGAGCAATTCCGGATACTGGAAGACAACGTGGTGCAGCCCATTGAGAGCTTCGGCGTTACCAAGGGAGGATTTACGGCGGTTTTGCTGGTGGAGTTCGCCTCTACTCCTGCCTTCCAGGTGAGCCGACGGCAGTTTCTTTATGACGCGCTGCGCGCCTCTTATGCCTTCACGGACCAGATGCAGAAGAACGATTACGTTTCGGTCATCAGCTATGACCTGAGGCCGAGCATCGTGGTGGACTTCACGTCAGACAAACAGGCGATTTATGGCGCACTGAACACTCTGCGCATTCCCGGCTTCAGCGATACCAACCTGTTCGACGCACTGTATGACACCTTGGACCGGCTTGAACGCATAGAGGGACGCAAGGAAATCATTCTGATCAGCAGCGGACTGGACACGTTCAGCAGGATGACCTACGACAAGGTTTTGAAGAAGATCAAGGCCACGCCCAACGTGACCATTTATGCCATCAGCACCGGATTCATCTGGCGGGAGTATATGGAGTCGCGCGGCGGCGGCATGGGATCGGCCATGCGCAACATGGACTTCCTGCAGGGCGACAACCAGATGAACACCTTCGCCAAGATGACCGGCGGACGATGGTTCAGCCCGCGCTTCCAGGGCGAGCTGCCGGAGGATTTCCGGGAGATTGGCGCGGCTGTACGAAACCAGTACACCATCACCTACAAGCCCACCAACAGCAAACGGGATGGCAGCTACCGTAAACTGAAAGTGCAACTGGTGCAGCCGGGTACCGACAAGCCACTGATCGTGAAAGATCAGCATGGCAAAGAGTTGAAGTACCAGGTAGTGACTCGCGAGGGCTATACGGCCAAACACGAGGTCGATTAGACTCCAGGCGGGTTCCGCGACGGGTAACTGGCCGCTGGCGCACAGGCTCTGTGACGGGTAACGGGTCGTTGGCCCTTCCGGCTGCGGGCGCTTGGATTCCAATAACAAAGAGGTGAAGGTTGCGGAAATTATTGAGCACCGCTTTGCCGGTTCTCCTGCTACTGCTTCTGTCTTCGGTGGTTTCAATTGCCGACGGCGATGAAAAGCCTGCTTACAACGTACGGGAGCACTACACGAAGTTCGAATTCCGGATACCGATGCGCGATGGGGTGAGGCTCTTTACCGCAGTCTATGTCCCCAAGGATCAGTTCCAGGCTTGGCCGTTTCTCGTGAGCCGCACGCCTTACGGAGTGGGACCGTATGGTGTGGAGAACTACCCAACGTGGCTGGCGCCGCAGGAGTTGATGACGGCCGGCTACATCTTCGTACGGCAGGATGTGCGCGGGCGCAACCTAAGCGAAGGCAACTTTGTCGAGGAGTCTCCGTACAAGGAAAACAAAGGCCCGAAGGACGTGGACGAAACCACGGACATGCACGACACGGTTGACTGGCTGCTGAAGAACGTGCCCAACAACAACGGAAATGTCGGCATCTGGGGGATCTCCTATCCGGGCTTCTACGCCGCGGCCAGCATTATCGATTCGCATCCAGCGATTAAGGCAGCTTCGCCGGAAGCTCCGATGACCGACCTATATCATGACGACGACGCCTACCATGGCGGAGCGTTCATGCTAGCGGGAAACTTCGAGTTCTACACGTTCTTTAAGCCGCAGCAGAATCCAACTCTCGACAACAGCGGCCTTGGCGTGAAATACGGCACCAGCAATGGCTACGACTTCTTTCTTGATGCGGGGAATCTCGACGAACTCAATCGCAAATATCTGAAGGGCTCCAATCCTCTGTGGGATGACAACGTGGAGCACTGGACCTTTGACAACTACTGGAAAGAGCGCAACCTGGTTCCGCGCATGAAGAATGTCCATTGCGCGGTGCTGACCGTGGGTGGATGGTTTGACGCCGAAGATCTGCAAGCGCCGCTATCACTCTACAAAGCGATTGGAGACCTGAATCCGGAGACGGTGAACCTGCTGGTGGAGGGGCCGTGGGTGCATGGCGGATGGGCGCTGCTGGAGGGTCGCAGGATAGGCAACGTGGATTTTGCGCAGAACACGGGCGAGTTTTTCCGGGCGCACATTATGTTGCCGTTTTTCGAGAAATACCTAAAGGGTAAGACGGTTGAGGAACTGCCCAAGGTCTATGCCTTTGAGACCGGAAGCAACGTTTGGCGCAAGTACGCCGCGTGGCCTCCGAACAATACAGTGAAACGCACGCTCTATTTGGAGGCCGGGAACAGGTTGGCCTTTGAAGCGCCGGGCCGCGGAGCAGGCTTCGATGAATATGTGAGCGACCCTGCCAAGCCGGTGCCGTATGTGGGATACCAGACGCTGTTCGTGCCGCAGGAATACATGGTCAGCGATCAGCGCTTTGCCGAGACACGAACGGATGTACTGGCGTACCAGAGCGAGGTGCTGACACGGGATGTGACAGTGGTTGGTCCGGTCAGTCCGAGGCTGTTTGTCTCCAGCAGCGGTACGGACTCGGACTTTGTGGTCAAGCTCATCGATGTTTATCCGCAGAAGGAAGCGGTAGAGCAGCAGCCCCATGTGGTGCGCGATATCGGCGTTCCGGAGACCGACTTGCAGGGTTGGGAGCAACTGGTTCGCGGCGAGCCGTTCCGCGGCAAGTTTCGCCATGGCTTTGAGAAGCCAGAGCCATTCACTCCGGGCAAGGTGGAGGAGATCGATTTCACCATGCCGGATATCAACCACACCTTCCTGCGTGGCCATCGCATCATGGTTCAGGTGCAGAGCTCATGGTTCCCGCTGACGGATCGGAATCCGCAGACCTTCGTCGATATTCCAAAGGCGAAGCCGGAAGATTTCAGGAAAGCCACGGAGCGCGTTTATCACGAGAACGGACACGCATCAGGCATTGAGGTACAGGTGCTGGAGTAGCAGCGAACTGCGGCTCGGTGCCAGGCTGCCGGATAAGATGAAATGGCGGCGGATACGCGGCAATGGATGGCGCCCGGCCGCCAGGATTCGTCAGCAGTGATGAATGGCGGAGTAGCTTGTGCTGGGCACGCGCCCGCCCTGGGTCAGTCCGGAGGTGAGGTCTTTCACCTCGTTGCGGGCTTCGGTTTCAGCCAGTTCCTGAGTTGGGGCGTGTCCCCAGGAGACTAACTCCTCGGGATTGCCTTCCAGACAAATCATCCAGTGATAGCGTGTTTTCTTGCGGAATGCTTGCGCTTGAATTGAAACTACGTACCTGCCAAGCTCGTGATTCATTGAATCCGCCCTCTCTGCCAGGCACCGGTGCCACTGCCGGCAATTGTGGAAATTTACCGTGGCACTTCGTGATACAAATAATCCGGTCTGCCTCTATCATACGTCGCGGCGAGTTTTTCTGCACTGTGGCGAAGGCATGAAACAGCGATTCGTTTCCTCTTCAACCGGCTTTGCCCTGATTGTCACTAGTGGAATCGCTCGTGGCGGAAGGATGCTCCGGACGAAGGAGGGTGCCAAAGACGGATGGCTTGAGGTATAAGATTAAGATCAGCAGGCGGAGTATCGACAGATGTCCGTACTTGCTTAATCAAGGGGGTACAGGTCGAATGCCTAAGAACAAGAAGCCTGGGGATAAGCCCACTCCGAGGAAAGCTTCGGCGAAGAAGAGTCCGGCCAAGGAAGCTGCTCCGAAGAAGTCTGCCGCTGAGGAGATTGCCACCAAGGCTCCGGTTACCGCACCTCATCTTGCGGCGGAGTCTATACACTTGCGTACGGCTCAGCCCTCGCCCGCCGAGTTATATGAAGAGATTCGCCGTCGCGCGTACGAGTTCTATCGTGAGCGTGGCGGGCAGCATGGTTCGCATGAAGCAGACTGGCATCGTGCCGAGTCTGAGGTACGTGCAAAATACAAGCCGTAAATGGGCCCCGGCATTCATAATATATACAGGCACAGGTATTCATGCTCCAGGTTCTGATCGTAGATGATGACCCTTTTCAACTGCGCATAAGGGAAACAATTCTTCGTAACGTTGGCATGGTGGTACACGTCGCTCCCGACGCCGATAGCGCCCTTGCCCTGTTGCGCTCCGTGGGAAAGAAGATCGGCGTGGTGGTCACGGATCATTTTCTTCCGGGACGTACCGGCGCGGAGCTGGTGCGCGAACTTCGCCTCGCCTTGCCTTCTCTGCCCGTGGTGGTGCTCAGCGGCATGCCGGGCATCGAAAGCGAATACGAGGGGCTGAACGTGAGTGTTCATCTGAAGCCCTATGCGCCGACTGAATTCATCCGGGAGATCCAGAGCGTTTTAGCGGAATAAAAAAGAGTTCGCATCGCGCGAACTCTCTAGAACATCAGGAGGTCATAAATATATGGACTCCCAGAGGGACTCCGTTCTTAGATGACGCCTTAGTATAACCCCCGCCACCTTAACCCTTAAATAGAGTCCTAACCCTTTATATAGAAACAATCTTCATGAGTTCCCGATTCAGCACAGGACACTTTTGAATTCGGATTAACGGGATCTTGCGGCCTTACCTAGAAATCGTGCACAATAACTCCAGATTTGGTAGTTCTCACAAAAATGCCACAAATTGGAAGCTTCACTCTGCTGCTCGGGCTCGCATTGAGCGTATACGCGTTCGGCGCGGGACTATATGCGATTGTGTACCACGACGATCGTTTGAGCGAGACCGCACGCCGGGCAGGAATCGCTGTCTTCCTGGCGGTTACGGCGGCTTCCGCGGTGCTGGTCTACGCCGCGTTTCACAACGACTTTTCGGTCGCGTACATCCTGCACCACTCGAATCGCGCCCTGCCGGCGCCGTATAAGTTTGCCGCTCTGTGGTCGGGGCAGGAGGGATCGCTACTGTTCTGGTGCTGGTTGCTGGCCACCTACGGACTGGTGCTGCGGCTGCGTCACAAGGTAGATACGCGTCTGGTTGCCCACGCCTCGGTCGTGATCAGCGCGGTGCAGATCTTCTTCCTGCTGCTGGTGAACTTCGCCGCCCATCCGTTTGCACTGGTCGCGGGTACGATCCCCGCCGATGGCAACGGCCTCAACCCGTTGCTGCAGTATCCGGAGATGGTCATCCATCCGCCGATGCTGTATCTGGGGTATGTCGGCATGACGGTGCCATTCTGCTTTGCGCTGGCGGCGCTGATCATGAAGTACCCCGGCGAAAAGTGGATTCACATTACACGCCGCTGGACGATGGTGGGCTGGCTGTTTTTGACTTGCGGAATCTTTCTGGGCTCCTACTGGGCCTACCGCGTACTGGGCTGGGGCGGATGGTGGGGATGGGACCCGGTGGAGAACGCTTCGCTGCTGCCGTGGCTGACCGGCACGGCGTTCCTGCACTCGGTGATGATGCAGGAGAAGCGCGGGATGATGAAGGTGTGGAACATGTGGCTGATCTTCTCCACCTTCCTGCTGGCGATCTTTGGCACGTTCCTCACCCGCTCGGGCGTGGTCAGCTCGGTACACGCTTTTGCAGAATCTGACATTGGGCCATACTTCGTTGTCTTCATGGCGCTGACCTTCGCCACGTGCGCGTACTTCTTTGTAAGGAACCGCGAGCATTTGCAGAGTGAGCACAAGTTGGAATCGCTGATCTCACGCGAATCGAGCTTCCTGTTCAATAACGTACTGCTGCTGGTGTCAGCGTTCGCCGTGCTCTGGGGGACGCTGTTCCCGGTGCTCAGCGAGTGGGTCACGGGACACAAGGTGACGGTTGGGCCGCCATTCTTCAACAAGGTGAACGTTCCGATTGCGCTGTTTCTGCTGTTGCTCACAGCGGTTGGGCCGTTGCTGGCGTGGCGCAAAACCTCGACCGAGAGCCTGCGTAAGAATTTTCTGCTTCCGGCGATCATCGCGCTGGCGGTTGGTGTGGCGCTAGTTGCAATGGGTCTGAAGCCGTGGGTGGAGATCAGCTACTTCTACTCACTGATGGCGATTGTGCTTTCCGTGCTGGTGGCAGCGACGATTGGCAGCGAGTTCATTCGCGGCGGACTGGTGATTGCCCGCCACAATGACAGCAACGTCTTCCACGGAATGTGGCTGCTGACCCGCCGCAACACGCGGCGATACGGTGGATATATTGTGCATCTCGGCGTGATCGTTACCATGATCGGCTTTGCCGGAGTGGCTTTTTACCAGAACACCGAGAAGGAACTGGCGTTCGGCGACAAGATGGACATTGGCGCCTACACGCTTGTCTGCCGCTCCTACACCCAGGACGACAAGCCAAATTATTCCAGCGAATGGGCCATTCTGGACATCTACAAGAGTGGCAAGCAGATTACGACCATGTATCCGGAGCAGCGTTTTTACAAGGCCAGCCAACAGCCGGCCACCATTGTAGCTAACCGCTCGACGGTGATGGAGGACCTGTACCTGGTGTACACGGGAAAGAATCCAGAGAACGGCCATCCCATCATCAAGGCGCACCTGAATCCCCTGGTTTGGTGGATTTGGGCGGGGGCGCATCTGATTCTGGTTGGCACTCTCGTTGCGTTGGTGCCGAACATGCAAGCCAAGCGCAAGAAACTTACTCCTCCGCAGACGCGACGGGCGCAGGTGGAGGATGCGGCAGAGAGCCGCGCACCGGTGGAGGCGGGATCGGATTGATGAGAATTGCGCACAGCATCTTTCACCGCGGTCTGCGTCACTGGGGAGGGTTGTTGCTTATCGCCAGCGCATTGCTGCTGATGGGAGCCGCGGGAGACAGCACCGGACAGCGCTTTGACCGTCTGGGGCATGCGTTGATGTGCCAGTGCGGCTGCGGCCAGGTCATGCTGGAGTGCAATCACGTCGGCTGTACCAGTTCTGAGCAGATGCGCAAGGAGCTCAAAGCTGCGATGGATCGGGGCGATTCCGACAAGGTGATTCTCGCGGGATTTGTGGCCAAGTACGGACCCACGGTGCTCTCGGCGCCGACCACTACGGGCTTCAATCGCGTTGCCTGGATTATGCCGGGTGTCATCTTCGTGGCTGCCTTAGGGGCGGTGGTTCTGGTGGTGCTGGCGTGGAAGCGCCGCACACCTACTCCGCCTTCGAACTCCGCAGGCTCCGAACCCGACGCACTGGATGAGTTCCGCCGCCGCGCACGCGAGGAGACATCATTGTGACCGCCCTACTGCAAATGCAGCCTAGTCAGCCGGACGCCACCGGCAACAGCTTTCTGATCTTCGCCACCGTGCTGTTTGCGGTCGCCGTATTTGTGTACATCTTTAAGCCTGCGCGGGCCGAGCACGCGGCGGAGAAGACGCGGCTGGCATTTCTCTATGAGCGCAAGGAGCAGACCTTTGAGAATCTGCGCGATCTGAACTTTGAGTACAAGGCTGGCAAGCTCAGCGACGCCGATTTCACCTCCATGCGCGACTCGATGGAGCAGGAGGCTGCAAACATATTGGCCGAGATTGAAGAGCTTGAGCACGAAACCGGCAAGCGCCAGGGAGTGCCCGCATGATGGGTGAAGCGTTGGCACGAAGAAGTCGTCCGGTCTTTGTTTTCGTGATTCTGCTTCTGCTGGGCGCTACGGCGATGGCCGAGAGCATTCGCGGAACGGTGACCAATGCCACCACTGGCAAACCTGCGGCCGGGGCGGCTGTCACGCTGGTCGATCCCATGGGCGGCATGGCTGAAGTGGCCACAACGAAGGCCGACGCGCAGGGGCGTTTCACCTTCAATACTCCCGATGCAAAGGGTCCACAGCTGGCGCGAGCCGAACGGGGCGGAGTGAACTACTTCAAGATGGTTCCTCCGGGAACGGCGAGTGTCGATCTGAGCGTTTATGACGCGGCACCCTCGGTGGAGGGCATCAACGGCTCGGCGGATGTGGTTCGCATGGAAGCCGCGGGCAACCAGTTGCAGGCGGTGGAACTGTTTGCGATCCGGAACGAGAGCAATCCGCCGCGAACTTTGGCTTCAGCGTCCACCTTTGCATTCACCCTGCCGGAGGGCGCGCAGATTGACGGAGCACAGGCACAGGCCCCAAATGGCCAGCCCATTTCGGTGACGACGAACGCGGCGAAGGAGAAGAATCAGTACGCATTTTCCTTTGCGCTCAAGCCCGGCGAAACCCGGTTTCAGTTGGCCTATCACATGCCCTACAACGGCAAGGCCTCGTTTTCTCCGCGCCTGACCCGCAACTTTGAGCACTACGTTCTGGTGCTGCCCGCCAGCATGAGCTTTTCTCCTCGCGACCCTAAGCTGTTTCAGGCGATGGCCAACCAGCCCGGCAGCAATGTGCAGGTCAGCCTGAAGGCGCAATCCGGTCAGGACCTCAGCTACGCCATCTCCGGCACCGGCGCGTTTCCGGACGATCAGGATGCATCGGGCGGCGGAGGAACGAGCGGAGGTGCATCCAGCGGAGCCCAGGGCGACAATGGCATGGGCGGTGGTGGAGCAACTGCCGACAGCCGTCCCGGCGGCGGACTGGGCAGACCGATTGACGCTCCCGATGGGTTGGCGCGGTATCGCTGGTACATAATTGGCGCGCTGCTTACGGTTTTGGTCGGCGGCGGTATTTGGACCCACGAGCGCACCAAGCAGGAGGAGGCGGAAGACGCGCTGTCTTTTGCTCCGGTTCTACCGTCCGCGCCACGTTACTCTTCGGCAGACGCATTGGCCAGCGTGCCCGCTTCCGTCTCTAACGGCCAATTAGCGGCGCAAGTCGCAACCCAGCCGCCGAGCCAGCTTCTGCTGGCAGCCCTGAAGGAAGAGCTGTTCGCATTGGAAGTCGAGCGCCAGCAGGGAAAGCTCTCGCCAGAGGAGTACGAAAAGGCTCGCGCCGCACTGGAACAGACCTTGCAACGCGCGCTCAGCCGGATGCACAACTAGCGTCAGCGACCGGGGTGGAAAGAAAGACCCGCCCTCCGCCCAAGAAACGGGCAGAAGGGTAGGGCACCCGGCTCCGCCTCCGTTCAAGAACAGGGCACCCGCAACGGCTGCGACTCGGGATTATCCTTGCTCCTGCGTTTGACCTCTGGCGAGCAGGACGGTGGCGCGTCGTTCCCCGGTGCGATAGCATCTACATAGACATTATGGGAAACAACTTCAAGACCGCGTTCTTGTTGACGGCGATGACCGTCTTCCTGGTGCTCGTTGGGCAGGCGCTGGGAGGCCGCAGTGGAGCGGTGATGGCCTTCTGCATTGCCGGGGCGATGAATTTCTTCTCCTACTTTTTCAGCGACAAGCTGGCGATCATGTCCAGTGGTGCACAACCGGTAACACGCGAGGAACTTCCCCGCGTCTACCAGATCGTGGAGCGCCTCTGCGCCAAGACCGGTTTGCCCATGCCCAAGATCTTCGTCATTCCCACGAACTCGCCCAACGCCTTTGCCACCGGACGCAACCCGAATCACGCCTCGGTGGCGGTGACGGCGGGCATTCTGGATCTGCTCACGGACGACGAATTGGAAGGCGTGCTGGCGCATGAACTCGGGCATGTCCGCAATCGCGACATTCTCATCAGTTCGATCGCAGCTACCTTCGCCGGAGCGGTTACGATTCTGGCGCGGATGGCCGGATGGGCTGCCATGTTTGGAGGCGGAGGACGGGATCGCGACCGCGACGGTGGCGGCGGCATCATCGCATCTATCGCCATGATGATTCTTGCTCCGCTGGCCGCGTTGCTGATCCAGATGGCGGTTTCGCGCTCGCGCGAGTACCAGGCCGATGCGACCAGTGCGCACTTTACGGGCAATCCCGGGGAACTGGCCAGTGCATTGCGCAAGATGGAAGTCTACTCGAAGCGCGTTCCCATGCAGGCTTCGCCCGCTACCGCGCATATGTACATTATTCAGCCGCTGCTGGGCGGCGGCATGAGCTTTGGCAACTTGTTCTCTACCCATCCACCCACTGCGGACCGCATTGCGCGGCTCACCGGAATGCGGCCGGGCAGCTACTGATTTGGACGCCCCGGAGAGTTCGCAACCTGGCTCGGCGACGGATGCGAGGCAGCCGATGACCCTGCAGCCGCGAGCGCAGGGTTTTGCCTTGAGGGGCGCTACGGATACAATCAAGGGAATGGCGCAAGCATCTGGCTCAACCCTTCAACGCGCGGCAGAACTGGAGCGCGCACTGCGGTCGATCATCCGTGGCAAAGACGACGTGGTCCGGCTTGCCCTGGTGGCCATACTTGCCCGCGGACATTTGCTGATTGAAGGCGTTCCCGGCGTGGGCAAGACTACGCTGGCTCATGCCTTGGCGCGCGCCATCGATTGCGATTTCCGCCGACTGCAGTTCACCAGCGACATGCTACCCAGCGACGTGCTTGGGATTTCGGTGTACTCGACGGCCGAGGAGCGCTTCGAGTTCAAGCGTGGGCCGATCTTTACCAACATTCTGCTGGCCGACGAGATCAATCGCACCACACCCAAGACGCAATCTGCGCTGCTGGAGGCGATGAACGAGCGGCAGGTCACGGTCGACGGTTATCCGCATGCGCTGCCCAATCCCTTTCTTGTCGTTGCTACGCAGAATCCGGTAGAGCACCACGGCACCTATCCCCTGCCGGAGTCGCAACTGGACCGCTTCCTGATTCGCGCCCGCATGGGCTATCCCGAGTCTGGCAGCGAGCGTGAGATTCTCCTGGGGCAGGCCGGGGCGGTGCGTTTGGAAGGGTTGCGGCCGGTACTGACGGCCGAAGATGTGGTTGAGTTGCAGAATGAAGTTTCCACCGTGCGGGTTGAGGATTCGCTGATCGACTATTCGCTGGCCATTGTGGAACGCACGCGCCAACACGAACAGCTAACCCTAGGGGTCTCGCCGCGCGGTTCGCTGATGCTATACCACGCGGCCCAGGCGATGGCCTTTTTGGAGGGGCGCAGCTACTGCATCCCTGACGACTTTAAGAAGCTGATTGTTCCAACCTTTGCCCACCGCCTCGTCATCAGTGCACGCTATAGCTCGACCCTGAAACGCGCCGAGCAGTCCGAGCAGATCCTTCGTGAAGTGGTGGACAGCGTTCCCATACCCGTTTAGCTTCGTCGTTTCCGGAGGCTACGACTTTGACTTTTCTGCGCTTCATCCGTCTGCTTTCGCTCACTTTGTGGACCGGATCCATCTTCTTTTTTGCCGCCGTGCTGGCGCCGACAGCCTTCTCAGTGCTGTCCTCGCGAACCATGGCCGGAGAGGTGGTAGGCCGTTCGCTGTTTACCCTGCACTGGATCGGGCTGGCCTGCGGCTTGATCTTTCTTCTGGTGGGTATTGTGATGGCCATGCTGCAGGGCGGTGTCTCGCCCTTTCACTTCCGCGACCTTCTGTTGGTGGCGATGCTGGCGATCACTCTTTTCGCTCACTTCGGAATCGAACGCAAGATGGGTACCCTTCGCAACCAGATGGGGGTGGTGGAAAATGTTCCGCACGAAGACCCTCGCCGCGTCGCGTTCAATCGCCTGCACGTCTGGTCTGTGCGGTTGGAGGGATCGGTATTTTTCTGCGGGTTGGCGCTGCTTTATCTGGTGGTGCGCGAGCAGGCCTCAAACGAGAGAAGGTACTATTAGAGCCAGAGGAGGCTCTCGCAGCAGCTTACGCGCGAACTCCGGTGATTCTCTGGATCGATATTACGAGATTGCCGGTGCCTACAGCCACCGCACTATAAAGCCACGAAGTAACCGCGGGCGCGCCATGCAAAACTGAGAGCGAATTCCGGATTTTCCCCTTTAAGAAAAAGCAAAAAACTGCCGATAGTGATTGTGATTGGCCTATCCTGCGTCTCTTGGCGGGCAGCCGGAGCTATGAAAACAAATGATCTCGCTCAAGAAATACCTCGATCAAGCGAACACCAGACCATCCGAAGAGTACCGCAAGCCTGATCCGAAGGAACTCTTTCCGGTTACCATTGCCGCGTATCGCTCCGCCTTGCTGGAGATGGGGAGTTGCAGCCTGGATGCATGTCCCGCCCTTGGAGAGGGACTGCAAAAGAACCTCGGTACACTCGCGGAGACGCTTTCCTGCGAGGTTACCCGCGAGGCAGTGGAATCGGCGGAGAAAACTGTTCAGGAGGAGTTACAGGACTGGGGCAGGCGCACAGCCAAGCACTACGAGAAACAGACGAGTGAGGTAAAAGAGATCCTGATTGTTATGGCTCGCACCGCTGAATCAGTGGGCGAGAGAGATCAGCGTTGCGCTAAACAGATCCACGAAGTCACGAATCAGCTACAGAGGATCGCGAACCTGGAAGATCTGACCCAGATCCGCATGTCACTGAAGAAAAGCGCGGCAGAACTGAAGACGTCCATCGATAAGATGGCAGCGGAAGGCAAAGCTGCGATCAAGCAGCTTCAGGCAGAAGTATCAAGCTACCAGACCAAACTCGAAGAGGCGGAACATATTGCTTCGCGCGATTCGCTGACCGGACTGCGGAGCCGCCTCTGGGTGGAAAACCAGATCCAGCGGCGAATTGACGCCAAGCTTCCGCTCTGCGTTGCCGTCATAGATATGGACGGATTCAAACAGGTGAACGACGTTCATGGGCACCTGATTGGCGATGAATTGTTGAAACAGTTTGCGACCGAAGTAAGATCGGCGTGCCGTGCAACGGACATCGTGGGGCGCTGGGGGGGCGACGAGTTCATCATCCTGCTCACTTGCAGTATGACGGAGGCTAAGGCGCAGGCCGACCGCATCCGGCAATGGGTTTGCGGAGACTACACAGTCCAGGGACAGGCCGGACCTAAGAAGCTAAGGCTGGACGCATCGATCGGCCTGGCAGAACACATGCCCGACGAGACCTTGAAGGGGCTTCTCCATCGGGCCGATGCCGACATGTACCAACAAAAATCGGAAACACATGCGGGCAAAACAGGAACGAAACGATAGTCCGGCTGCATGCTGGTCCGGCGATCATTCGAAAAGCCGGAGCAACACTGAGTCGCCGCCTCAAAGAGCAGCAGATCATCTCCAAAGTTCCAATGAAGCCAGCGAGTAGGTGGCTCTCGAGTGGCCAGCAATTCGGAAACTGGTTGGGCACCGTCTTTCCTTGTACACGCGCCTCAATCCCTTCTCTCGTTTATCATGTAAGAAGGACGTATTCGTTCAAGCGCCCGTAAACGGAATCGATACATATCAATATGAAGACTGGAATTATCGGCTTGCCCCAGGTGGGCAAGACCTCGCTGTTCAAGATACTTACCCGCGCGGATGTCTCCAACCGCAGCTCCAACCCGCGCGAGGCACACATCGGCATCGCCACCGTTCCTGACGACCGGTTGGACCGGCTCGCCGCGCAATGCAATCCGCGCAAGCTGGTACACGCCCAGGTGGAGTTTGCCGACGTGGGTGCCATTGGACAGGAGGCTCTGAAGGAGACCTCCTACCTCGCAAACCTGCGCACGGTCGATGCCCTGGTGCATGTGCTGCGCGTCTTTGAGGACGACTCCATTCCGCACCTTGGCGGCACGCTCGATCCCATCCGCGATATCTCCAACGTCGAGTTCGACCTGATGGTGAGCGACCTGGGGCAGGTGGAATCGCGCCTGGAGCGCATGAAAAAGGATCTGCTGAAGCGCAAGACGCCCGAGCTGGAAAAAGAAAACGAACTTCTGCAGCGTGCCAAGGCATTCCTTGAAACCGAACGGCCGTTGCGCGAGATGGAGATGACGAAGGAGGAGAAGAAGGTGGTTCGCGGCTTCATGTTCCTCTCGGAGAAGCCGATCCTCTACGTTCTCAACATCAGCGAGAGCACCACGCTGGGAGACGATCTGGAAGCTGCGGTCGAAAAGTTTGGGCTTACGGCCTACGCGGCGAAGCCGAACACCGGCGTCAGCGCCATCTGCGGCAAGGTGGAAGCCGAGCTGGCCGATATGAGCGACGAGGAAGCCGCTGAATTTCTAGGCAGCTACGGATTAACCGAAAGCGGCCTGACGCGCCTGATTCGCAAGAGTTACGAACTGCTCGGACTCATCTCCTTCTTTACCGTGGGCGAGGATGAGTGCCGCGCCTGGACCATTGAGAAGCACACCCGCGCGCAGGATGCTGCCGGGGCGATCCACACCGATCTGCAAAAGCACTTTATTCGCGCCGAAACCATTCACTGGGATGTGTTGCTCGAACTCGGCTCCGAGGCTGCCGCGCGGGCGGCGGGCAAGCTGCGGCTGGAAGGCAAGGAATACATCGTGCAGGACGGCGACATTCTCCACATACGGCACAGCGGCTAGATGATGAGTCCGATTGCCCTAAGCATCTTTCTTGGATTTACCGCCGGTGCGGCCAACATTGTTGGCGGCGCGCTGCTGGCCCGTCGCGAATGGGAGCAGCGCTATCTTAAATACTTTATGGCCCTGGGCGCGGGCTTCATGCTGGCCACGTCGATCACGGAGATGGTGCCTGCAAGCGTCAGCATGGAAGGCGGGCGCGCCGGATTCCTGGTGCTGCTCGGCTACCTGATCATTCACTTATGCGAGCACGTCATCTCCGGACACTTTCATTTCGGCGAGGAGACGCATCACGACGAGTTCATCTCACACCACAAGAGCACGACCATACTGCTGGGGCTGGTCATCCATGCATTTTTTGATGGCATCGCCATCGCCTCCGGCTTTCTGGTCTCCAACTGGCTGGGCTGGGTCGTCTTCCTCGCCATCTTTTTGCATAAGATCCCTGAAGGCTTCACGGTCTCGTCCATCATGCTGGCCAGCGGACGCACCACACTACGCGCTTTTGCTGCCTCCGTCATTCTCGGGATGGGAACTCTGCTGGGAGTCTTTACGATGGTGGTATTTCGGCACGACGTAGCGATCGGGCTGCCTATTTCGGCGGGAGTCACCATCTACGTCGCCGCCTCGGACATCGTTCCGGAGGTTAACCGTGAGCCCGGCATTCGTATGCCAATGCTGTTGTTTGTCGGCGTCGCGTTGCTCTTTCTGCTGGATCAGCTCTTTCACGTGCACGTTTAGGACGCATGTGAATGAACCCCGTCCGTGGGATTGATCTTTTGCGAATCCCGGGCGATCATAAACGTGACTGTTTTCTGCAAGGAGTGAAAACATGCGGACTCTTGTGGTGGGCGCTGGTGCTATCGGCGGTTACTTCGGCGGCAGGTTGCTTGAGGCAAAACAGGATGCCACGTTCCTTGTCCGGCCAAGGCGGGCCGCTGAACTGGCCGCCTCCGGCCTGGTAATTCGCAGCGTCAATGGCGATGTGACGATTCCGAATCCGCCGGTGATTCTGGCCGAAGATCTGCACACTACCTTCGACGTCATTCTGCTGGGTTGCAAAGCCTATGACCTGGACGGCGCGATGGCATCGCTGGCGCCTGCGGTGGGCGAGAAGACACTGATCATTCCGGTGCTGAACGGTATGAAGCATATGGATGCTCTCGACCAGCGGTTTGGGGCGTCACATGTTCTCGGCGGCCTGTGCATGATCTCCAGCACTCTTGAACCGGGAGGCATCATCGCGCACCAGAACAACCTGGACATCCTCGTCTTTGGTGCGCGCGATGCGGCGCTCACACCGCGCGTTGAGGCTATTGTGGCGGAATTTGGCAAGGCTCATTTCAAGCCGAAGCGCAGCGAGAACATTCTCCACGCCATGTGGGAGAAATGGGTGTTCATCGCGGCGTGTGCCGGAATCACCTGCCTGATGCGCGCCAACGTGGGAGACGTTGTGACCAGCGGAGGCGTCGAGATTGCCGTCGCCATGCTGGACGAGTGCGGCGCCATTGCAACCGCCAATGGTTTTCCGCCCAGCCCTGAATCGAGCAAGCAAAACCACCACTGGCTCACAAATCCTAAGTCCACGATCATGGCCTCGATGTTGCGGGATGTTGAGCGCCATGCCCCGACCGAAGCCGACCACATGATCGGCGATCTGCTGCGTCGCGGTGAAGAGAAGGGAATTGCCAGCCCAATGTTGCGCTTGGCTTATGCTCACCTGAATGCTTATACAGCTCGCCGTGAGCGCGAGGCTGCCGCCGGGAAGTGAAACAAAGGGGTCCGGGCGGCGGAACTTGGCGGTACATGGGCTGAGAGTGTCCAATAACGTTACAGTGACGAAAGACCCGTGACCACTTAGCGGTATTTTGACGCACGAATTAGTGATACAAGAAGTACGTGAGTTCTGCTTCCCAATCCGCTCCGCTGCCCACGATTCCTGCCCAGGTGCCCAGCGAGGGCGAGACCCGCTTCATCGCGCGTCAGCCGATTTTGAATTGCGAGCAAGAAGTCTTCGCTTACGAACTACTTTTCCGCTCCGGAAGAAACATCACCTTTGCTGATGTGGTCGGCGAGAGTGCAACCCGATCCACTCTCGATCTTTCGCTATTGCTGGGCGCCGAATCGTTTACGGATGGCCGGCCGGCGTTCATCAACTGCACCCGTGAAACGCTTTGTTCGGGAGTTGCGGGCACTCTGCCGAGAGATTTGGTGGTTCTGGAGATTCTGGAAGACGTCCCGGCCGATGAGGAAACAATTGACGCGTGTCGGCGCCTGAAGGAAGCGGGATATCGAATTGCGCTTGACGATATTGTTTCGACCCATGACCGGTTGGCCCTGTTTGAATTTGCCGACATTATCAAGGTGGATTTTCTGCTTACCAACGCTGCGCAACAGAAAGCGATTTCCCGGCGCTTTAGGAAGCCCGGGGTACAGCTACTCGCGGAAAAGGTAGAGACGCACGAACAGTTTCGAGCTGCATTGGAGATGGGATATACCCTCTTCCAGGGATACTTTTTCTGCAGGCCCGAGACCATGACTGCCAAGGATCTGCCCAGCATGCACCTGGGATACTTGGAGGTCTTGCGCAAAGTGTACGAGCCCGAGCTTGATTTGCTTGCGATTGAGCGTGCGATCCGGGAGGAGCCATCGCTCTGCTATAGACTCCTGCGCTACTTGAATTCGGCAGCGTTCGGCCTCCGTCCAGTGCACTCTATTGTCCACGCGCTTAATCTGCTTGGTCGAGACCAACTGCGCAAGTGGGTGTCTCTGGTTGGGACGATCAGCCTGGCGGGCCCGCATTCCGCCGAGTTGATCCGAAAGGCATTGATCCGTGCGCGCTTTTGCGAGATGTTCGCCGAGCAGCGAGGCCTGCCATCGACGGACTTCTTCTTGACCGGATTGTTCTCGCTACTGGACGCTTTCCTGGATCGGCCGCTGGCGCAGATTATCGAGAAGATTCCGATTTCGAAGCTCTGCCGCGACGCGTTGACAGGCGTGCCTAACCAAGCGCGGTACGCGTTGGACGTTGCCATTGCATGCGCACGTGGCGACTGGGAAGCTCTGCCACAACTTTGTGAGAAGGCAGGTTGCACAGAGATGGAAGTTTGCCAGTGGGAGATTGATTCGCAACGGTGGGTTCGCACGATGATGGCGATCAAGTCCTGCGCGGCCAAACAGGTTCAGTGAGAAAACTCACTCTCAGACGGCGTGTCCCTGCGAAATCCTCAGCTCCAACAATTCTGCGTACGAAGCAGGCTGTAAGCTATCCGCGCTAAAGTTCGGCGACGAAAATGCCGATAGACAGCCGCACGGCTCGCTGATCTTGTTTTCCTTCTACTTGAGTTAAGAGCCCTCGACACGTACATGAGTATGCTGGCCGCGTCTGGCGGGCGATAAGTAGCCGAAGTATTACCCGTGCGTTGGAGAAGATATTGGCGATGATGAAATCCCTGACGATTGGCAAGAAGCTTACGTGCTCATTTTGTGTTCTGTTGGGCCTTGCAGCGGTCTTGGTCTGGGGCGGACTGACGGCGTTGAACGGGATGAAGGCCAGTTTTGACACGGCCGTTAACCAGACCGTGAAAAAGATCAATTTGTCTCATGCGATCTCGAAGTCCACCTCCGATCTAATGATCGATCATCGCGGCACACTTCTTTACGGTTACAGAAAAGACCCTGCGACTGTGCAAGCGTCGTACGACGCGTTTGCAGCAAAGCTGGACGAATCACTAGGCCTGCTCCAAAAATCGCGCTCGTCACTTGTCTCGCAGGACGAGAGGGAACTTGTGGACCTGATGGCCCAGCAGTTCGCGCAATGGAAATCATGGGAAGCGGAAGATCTGCAGTTTTGTCTGGCCGGAGATATGGAAAGTACAACCGCTCTCGGGCGAAAGATCGTTCCCTTGCAGAAGGATCTGGATAAGGCAGCGATGCAATTTCTGCAGATACAAGAAGCGCATCTGGCGAGTGATAAACAGAAAGCTGCTACACAGGAAAAGCAAAACATGGCGGCCGCAGCGGTCATTGTCACCTTACTTTTGATTGTTGGAGGCGGCGGGTTCGTTCTTGTTTCCAGGGTTGACAAAACACTACGGAAAGTTGCGAAAGAGTTGTCACAAGGTTCTGCACAGGTAGCCGGGTCGGCGACCCAGGTCTCCTCATCCTCACAGTCACTTGCTCAAGGAGCGTCGCAGCAGGCGGCGTCGTTGCAGGAAACGGCTACGTCAGCAGAAACGATTCGCGCGATGACATTCAAGAATGCCGACAACTCGAAGGACGCGGCAAGGCTTATGGCCGAGATGGCTCAACAGGTTGCGGAAGGCAACCGCAAGCTGAACGACATGGTTGCCTCAATGAAAGAGATCAACCAGTCGAGCGAGAAGATTTCACAAATTATCAAAACCATCGACGAGATCGCGTTCCAGACCAACATTCTGGCATTGAACGCCGCCGTGGAAGCGGCGCGAGCCGGGCAAGCAGGCTTGGGGTTTGCCGTAGTCGCGGATGAGGTTCGCAACCTGGCACTGCGTTGCGCACAAGCAGCCAGGGATACCAGCAGCATGATCGAAGATTCGGTTGCCAAGTCCCACGAAGGCGGCCGCAAACTGGATGAGGTGGCAAAGTCGATCGGCGCAATCACCGAGGGTGCGGACAAGGCCAAGTGTCTGGCGGATGCGGTGCAGGCTGGAAGCCAGGAGCAGGCTCGCAGCCTGGAGCAGATCAGTAGAGCAATATCGCAGATGGAACAAGTGACACAGCAGACTGCGTCGAGCGCCGAAGAGAGTGCGTCCGCAGGCCTGGAACTGAGCGCTCAATCAGAAACACTGCGCACCATTATTGGCCATCTTGCAGAACTGGTGGGCGCCAGCACCGAAGACACAATTCTGGCGGCTAGGGCATTCTGAGTTCAGGAAAGCCATGGCGGATGGAATGGTCCGCCGACCTCTTACGCTATCGCGGCCGCGCATAAGGTGCGCGTCGCCTCCGCCTGAGATTGGCCAGCAGCGGCGCTAGCGAGCAGCATTTGGCGGACGGCGGCGTTGATTCGCTCGACGGCAGCGCGGCGGTAATCCCAGCGGTCGTCCGCGTCGGGTTCCGCGACGACCATTGTGGCGTTAGCTTCAAAGAGCAGAACCTCGCCCTGCTGGTTGAGGCCGAAGTCGATGCCACCGTAGTCCAGTCCCAAAACTGCCTGCACATGTTTCAATCCAGCCACGGCCTTCGAACCGAGTACGCTCTGCATGTCGGCGAGGAACTTTGCTTCTTCAGCGCGATGATCGGGACGGTCCTTCATGTCGGCGCTGAAATAGTGAATCTTCCAATTTTGTGAGATAGCCAGATGAAGAGGATAAAGATGGCCGCCGACCATCATCACGCGGTACTTGCGCGCGCAGCCATCGGCACCTCGGGCATCGAGATATTCAATCGCCAGCACCTTAGCATCAGGGCGGCATGCTCCGGGCAGCGCAGCGATTGCATCGGCGAGCGCCTCCGGCGACTCTACACGCACAAAATGCTTGCCCATGTGGAAGCCGGGTACACGCAGGAGCAGAGGAAAGGTGAATCCCTGGCTGGTGAGTGCAGAGAGGCCATTCGGCCCAGCAAGCTCCGAGTAAGAAAACGTTGCGGTGGCGGGGGCGATCACTCCGGGCAGGCATCTGAGGCGGAGGGCGTTTTCGCAACGGCCGGATGCGCGCACCGCTGCCGGAGAGTTGAGGACCGGTGCCGAGGTGAGTGTGAGCAGTGACTCGGCGGCAATCAGGGCTTCCGCAGCCGCATTGTTGTCGCCAATGCCGTTTACGACAAACTCGTGGGGCGGCAAGGGGGTGTTCGGATTGTAGAAGTCGGCGACAATCACGTAGGTCTGAAAGACGCGGTCATCGAGAAGTTTCTGGATGGGTGTGTTGCCGCCGGTGGACGAGACGAGCAGCAGCACAGGAATGGGTTTCGAGTCTCCACGGTAAAATGCCGGGAAAAGGTTTTCTTTCCTGAATGACTTGCTGCGGTGCAATTCTGCTGCCTCCGGTTCTCCGAGCCGGGTGAGCGCGTAATACATTCCACCGTGCGCATGGGGAAACTCCGGATCGATGCGAAGCGCCGCTTCAAAATGCCTGCGCGCCTCGGCGGCATTGGCGGCATCTTCACCTTCGAGCAAGACATCACCGAGGTCGACGCGGATAACGATGTCTTCGGGATAGTGCTTTACGGCTTCGGAGTAGACCACCTGAGCGGCCTTGCGCTGCCCGGTCAGAACCAGGAGCCTTCCGAGCAGAATAAGATTCATCCGGTGTAAGGGATCAAGTTCCAGGACCTTCAGATGGTCGGCGCGGGCTTCGAGGGTGCGGCCCATCTGTGCCAGCAAGGTCGCCCTCTTTACGCGCAGCGCGACTTCATCCGTCTTCCGCAGATTGGTGTGAGCGCCGAGATGCGCGTTGAGTTGCTGCAACATGGCATCCCGCTTGAGCCAAGGCTCCCACTTCTTCCCTGTACGTTCTGCGACCGGCTGTGGAGGTTGCAACGCGCGGCCTGCAGCGAGCGTTGCCTCGACCAAGGTGTCAATCTCTACGCGGCTGGTGCGATGGTTCACGATGGCGGCACGAATCGCCATGCGGCCTGCGATGAGGGTTGTGGAGGGTGCGACGGCGCCGGACTCCTGCAGCTTGATGACAATCTGGCGATTGAGCTGATTGGAAAGCTCATCGGTTGCAGAGTTATCCGGACTCTTGAAGCGGTAGCGGAAGCAGACGATATTCAGCTCGACGGAGGCCAACAACTCTAGCTCCGGCGATGCAGCAATGCGGCTCTCCAGATATTTTGCCAGCTCGCAGGTGTTGCTGATGACGGCGCCGATAGCGTCTGTGCCGTAAACCTTGAGTGTGGCCCAAGTCTTCAACGCGCGAAAGCCACGCGAGAGGTCAACGCCGAAATCACAGGGCCACGGAGAGCCGGCAGACATCCCTCGCTCATCTCTTGCGAGATAGGCAGCGGAGGATGCAAAAGCCTGCTGGTGGCGTGCGCCGTCGCGCACCAGGAGGAAACCAGCATCGTAAGGAACCTGTGCCCACTTATGAAAATCGAAGGCCAGGGAGTCAGCGCGCTCGATCCCATTGAGACGCGGTGCTAGTTTCGGTGCCAGCATGGCTAACGCACCGTAGGCGCCGTCCACGTGAAACCAGAGCTGCTGTTCAGCGCAAAGATCTGCGATGGCGGCGAGATCATCGATTGCACCTGTGTCCGCTGTGCCGGCAGTGCCGACGACGAGAAACGGAGTGAAGCCTGCATCACGATCCGCGGCGATAGTTTTTGCAAGAGCATCCAGATCCATGCGCTGCCGACTATCCACAGGCACAAGCCGCAGTGAATCGCTTCCCAGCCCGGCCAGGTCGAGCGCTCGACCAACGCATCCGTGCACGGCAGTAGAGGCATACGCGGTAAGTTTTTGTGTGTGCTGGGTAATTCCTTGGCGACGAACCTCGTGGCCGAGCCGGGTATCCCGCGCCACCACCACGGCGAGAAAGTTCGCCATTGACGTGCCGGTAACGAACAACCCGGTTGCTCCAACGGGAAAACCGAAGAGGGTGCGCATCCATTCGGAGACCTGGTGCTCGACCTCAAGAGGAATCTGATCGCGGCCACCAACATTGGCATTCAGCCCGGCGGCCAGCATCTCCGCCAACATGCCTACCGGCGTTCCACCACCTTGCACCCATCCCATAAAACCAGGGTGAGCATTGCGGGCCGTGTAGGGCAGGATGGAAGTCATGAACTCCTCGTGAAGCTGGGCCAAGGCCATTGGTTTCGCCGGAAGAGTTTCACGAAAGCGCGCCCGCGCCTCATCTGGAATCGTCTGCCATACGGGACGCTCGCGGATGGTTTCGATGTCGCCGAGCATGTCGTCGAGCATACGGTGGGCCTGCTCACGAAAGCCGATCCAATCGCAGGGGTCGAGTGTGGTAGTCGCGGCTGACTCCTCCATATAGGCGCGCCCGCCTGCTGTATTGGTGTGGCTCATCGTGTGCATGACTCCCTGATCTATCTTTTGGACTTGATCTTTAGCGGCGTGGTTAATGCGCGCCCTTTTTCGTTTACGTGCATTTAGGGTGCCATTCGCCGCAGCCTAGGCGGCTCGGCGATAGATAACATCTGTCGCGTAAGTTGCACTCTCCATTGCAAAAACTAACAAAAGGCCGGGACAGATGAGTCAGTCCAGAAAAGGCTGGCGGGCTAAAGCAGGCGCGGAGGACGGCAATTTCTAATCGAACACTCATACCGTGTCCGCTCCTCATCGAAGGCTCATCGGACTCAGAGAAGTGCAGTGGATGCCCGGTGCCGTGAATGGATACTCGATGGACATCGTCCAGATGACATTTCCGTAATTGAGCTTTTGAGCTGAAGAGAAAGTGGAGTCTAGCCGATAGGTGCGGCGTACCTCGCTGGATATGCAAGACCGCGAGGCCGTTACCAGGGAGCGCAGCGATGTCTACCGCAGGAATTTCAAGCAGCAACTTTATGCAACTCGGCTCAGCCATGAGCAGTGCAAGCCAGTTTGTCTCGGAATTTCAGCAGCTTGGCAGCGACCTGCAAGGCGGTAACCTCTCGGCAGCCCAGCAGGACTTCGTGACTCTGTCGCAGGATGCGCAATCCGCGTTTTCGGCTTCTTCTGGCACAGCATCGACGACGGCATCGACGAGCGCCTCGACCGCGGCCTCGACCACCAGCAGCGCGCAGTCGAGTCAGTCGGAGCTTGCGCAGGAATTCCAGACGTTGGGCCAGGATTTGCAGTCCGGGGATCTCACCGGGGCGCAACAGGCATTTGCTCAGATTCAGCAGGATCAGCAGCAGAGCGGTAGCAGCGGAACGCATCACCACCATCACCATCATGCTCAGTCGTCGAGCAGTAACAGCAGCTCGGAGCTCCAGACGCTGTTGGCGAGCCTTGCCAGCGCAAGTACTGGGTCGGCCAGCAGTAGCAGTGCAACCGGCAGCACCAGCGCAGCGAGCAGCACCAATGCGGCTAGCGATGCCAGTGCGAGTGCAGCCTCAACGAGCGGCACCTCAAGCACCGCTTCGGCCACTGGCAGCACCTCGAACTCCAGCACGAATCCGTTGAGCCAGTTGACGCAGGATGTTCAGACCCTGGGCCAGGATCTGCAGTCGGGCAATCTTTCCGGGGCGCAGCAGGCATTTACGCAGTTGGCGCAGGATGCGCAGAGCGTCTCCGGATCGCATCCCCATCACCACCAAGCGGACGGCTCTGGGGATAACTCCGATTCTCAGTTACTCCAGGCGTTCCTGGCGAGCCAGCAGAGCCAGAGTGCAGCTGCAGCCTACAGCGCGACGTCAGCGAGCAGCGCAAGCGGAAGCACAAACGCAACCGCCTGAGAGCGGTGGAGGCAGAGGTACTCGACCCACGAATCAGTTAGACGCTGACCGCAAGGTTACTTAAGCTGGACTGTGACGTGCTGGATGTGCTGCTGGTTTGCCCAAGTTGCGGGAATTCCTGCTGCAATGAGCCGTACGCTTGCTGGGCCGCGGAGAGATTGCCGGCCTGCAATGCCTGGCCCAGCTGTTCGAGTGATTGTGAGATAGCGCTCCCATCGCCGCCTTCATGATGGTGATGATGATGGTGCCCGCTCTGGGCTTGACTCTGAGCAGATTGTTGAATTGTTGAGTAGTCCTGCTGGGCTGCAGAAAGATTGCCGGACTGAAGGTCCTGGGAAAGCTGGCTGAATTCCTGGCTGAGGGAACTGCTGCTTGTCGAGGACGCAGTTGAGGACGTGGTGGCGGAAGAGGTCTGCGACTGCGTGCCGATCTGCTGCTGCAAGGTTTGGAAGTCTGCCTGTGCAGAGGAGAGATTGCCGGATTGCAGATCCTGGCCGAGCTGCTGGAATTGCTGCTGAAATTGCTGCATGCCGCCCTGCGCCGTCTGCGTTTTGCCCTGGACGGTGGGGGTCAGGTAACTCATGAGACTGCTGCTGAAAATACTGGCTATGGACATCGCTCTCTCCTCAAGGGGAACGGTCGGGTTCCAGACTCCTACGGCGTCGGGCAACGAGCTGTAGGAGCCGTGGTCGCAATAAATAAGGCATGTGGAGTGCCAAACCAAGGCACCGTTGCGAGCGAGCCGAGGTTGCGGAAATCAAAGATAGTTAGCGGAGAGATTTAAGCTGTGCCCCGACGGGTGGCAGGAGCAACTGGGCAAACGCAGCCGGAGATCCGGGCAAAGCTTGCCCAGTTGTCCTTGCCAGGGTGCGCGCGCTGACTACTTGATTCTGTGAATCGCACCAAGCAATTCCTGCAGAGAATCCCGCTCCAGCTCGGAGGAGAACTGAAACATGAATCCATAGTAGTTGCTCTCGCTGCGGTACTGTAGCCGGGCCGGGGTGTGAAATATCCGGCCTTTGAAAACAAACTCCAGTACAACCACACTGTCTGGTGGCGGAGGTTCGTCCAGCCTTACTCCGATGCCTTCGGCGCTCACATCTGTGCCGCGCCCGGGAATGGAGTACACAGGCGTCAAGCGAACCAGGACCGGAATGTCAGTCCGGTGACGTGGACGCCGATATGTGAAGTTCTTTACCTGGATGACCATGGAACACACTCGATTGCACACCGTTTACTGCATGCCACACTCGTTATCAACGGGAGCGGGCATGGCGACCTTTGATGGTGCCACGAGAGCACGGCGAGCCGACCGAGCAGCAGAGCAAAACCCACCGCCAATTTCTCGCCCACACCACAGAGATCGCATGTCGAAGATACCTCTCTAGCCGTCGGAAATCGCAGAGAAGCCTATCGGCAGATTTATGAGAATCTTTAACAGAACGCGATCTTTTTTTCAATTTATTCTGGAATTGCAGAGGGTTGGATTGATGGCGGAGGAGATTTTGGCCGATAAACTGTAAGCCTCTTTGTGGAGCTTATGGATACGAATAATCGGTTTATCGCCAGACAGGCAATCCTGGACACCAATTCGCATTGCTTTGGGTACGAACTCCTGTATCGCAATGCTGATACGGACCGGGCCATCTTCGATGACGCCAGCCAGGCATCGATGCAGGTTTTCGACAGTGCTTATTTATTTGGAATTGAGGCGCTGTGTGGGGAATCAAAGGCCTTTGTAAATTGCACACAGCAGGTGCTGACCAGCGACTTTATCAATGTTCTCCAGCCGCAGCGAACTGTTCTGGAAGTTCAGGGGACCGTTAGCCCTGACCCGGATATTCTCAAGGTTTGTGAAAGGTTGAAATCAAACGGGTACATGCTGGCGCTGAACTATTCCGAGAGCGACACTTGTGCTGCCTTCCTTCCCGTGCTGGACATCGTCAAGGTGGATATGCGCCTGGCCTCTCCTGAGGTTGTGAACTTTTTACAGGATCGTATCAACCCGGCAACAAAGCTTCTGGCCGAGAAGGTTGAGACCAGAGATCAGCACGAAACAGCGCGCGGCCTGGGCTTCCAACTCTTTCAAGGTTTCTACTTCTGCCAGCCGCAGGTGATGGCAACGAAATCGTTAAGCCCTTCGCGGATCAGCAGTCTTCGGCTGTTGCAGGCAACAGTGAATGAGGAGCTGAAGTTCTCCGATCTGGAAACGATCATTAAGGAAGATGCCGCGCTGTGCTACCGCTTGCTGAGATTCATCAATTCAGTGGAATTCTGTCACCGAGCCAGCGTTCAATCCATCCGGCACGCCTTAGCCCTGCTGGGTGAGCGCAATACCCGCCGCTGGGCACTGCTGACCGGAACAGTTCTAGCGGCCGACGACCAACCCAAGGAACTTCTTCGCTGCGCCCTGCTTCGAGCAAAACTGATCGAGTTGGTGGCGCCTTATGCAAGGTGCAGCGAGTACGAGGGCTTTCTGGTAGGACTGCTGTCGTTGATGGCGGTGCTGCTGGATTCTTCCGCAGTCATCGACCGGCTGGAGGTCCCTGCCAGCGTAGGAGCCGCCCTGGCGGGTAGGGATGGCCGGCTGCACGAACTTCTCGAGGTGGTGATCAGCTATGAGAGGAGTGAGTGGGAGAAGTGCGAGGCGCGTGCCCAGAAACTCCATTTGGGCGAGGCGGAATTGAGCAGCGCCTATCTAGAGGCCGTGGCGTGGGTATCGAAGATTCCGATTTGATGGCGCGGCAGATAAGGTGTTTTATGTACTACTGGACCTATCGAAAATGGCCTTCCGGCCATCGATGACGCGCAAATGGACAGTACACGGTAGTACATGTACCGCTGGTGGTGAGGACGGAAAACGCGGTGTCTCAGGGAGAGACGCGGAAGGGAGACTATGTCTCACCTGCGTTGATCTATGTCGCCACGTATGAGGGCAACACTAAGGTAGTCAGGCAGTTACGGAGAATCGGCTCTCGAGGTTTGAGGATTGCCGATCGCGGCTGTTCGTGCTCTGTTTGCACTTTGCCCGGTGCAAGCACGGGTTTTGCGCAAATTGTGCTCTGTCCAGTTTTTGTACATTGTGATTAGAGATTCTTTATCTTCCTTCGATAATTCATTTCACTCATTCCCGGCCTCACGTTATTCATTTAATCAAGTTCTGATTCAAAGTTTGACCCAGATGGGCCAATAAGTGCCAACCGAAATGGAGTAGTGGATGTCTACTGCTGTTGCTGCTGGTTTTGTCGAAAAAAGTGCCCAAATTCTTGTGGTAGAAGACGACTTGCCGCTGGCTTCTTTCCTTGGGGAGCGCCTGCAGTCGGAACGGTACGCGGTCGAACTGGCTCATGATGGACAGGTTGCCGCCGAGGCTTTGAGCAAGTCGAAGTATGATCTGATGATTTTGGATCTTAATCTTCCTCACATCGATGGACTCACCCTTCTTAAGCAGTTCCGCCCCTCGAATCGGCGGCTGCCCGTGCTCGTGCTGACCGGAAGAAACCGGATTGAAGACCGGGTTCTTTCCCTGGATGCCGGCGCGGATGACTGCATGAACAAACCGTTCTCACTACCGGAGTTCTCGGCTCGCGTGAGGGCTCTTCTGCGCAGGAACTATGAGCCGGTTGAAGAGGTCACCACCATCGTCGATCTGACGATTGACCGGCGGGTGTATGGAGTGGAGCGCGGAGGGAAGAAAATCAATCTCAGTTCGAGGGAGTTCAGTCTTCTCGAATACCTGATGCGCAATGCGCGCCGCCCGGTAACGCGCGCCGAACTGATGGAGAACGTGTGGAATCAACCGTTTGATCCTTCCACAAACCTTGTGGATGTCTATGTGAAATATGTGCGCGACAAGGTGGATGCCGATTTCGACTTCAAGCTGATCCGCACGATGCGTGGAGTCGGCTATGTGCTCAGCGATGAGTAGCACCGGCTCAAGTACGCAAGAGGTCCGGACAATCGGCGTGGCGCTGCTTGCCGAAACAGTGGCGGCGCGACTGCACTCGATGGCGCAGCCATTAACGGCGGCCCATTGGCGCCTGGAAAGTGCGGCGATGCCCAGCAGCAGCACTGAGCGCCGAGAGGTTGAGATCATCGAGGCACAGGTAGCTCTGGAACGTGTTGTCGAGGAGCTTGATTTTCTTCGCGATATCATCCGGCCTTTCCGCGCAGGTACGGAATTTATAACGGAGTCGATGCGTGAGGCCCTGGTGCTTGCCGGCGACATGCAGAGCGAGGCACTCCAGAACGAAGGTGTGGAAGTGGACCTTAGCGAAGGATGTGCGCAGGGGAAGATTGTGGCGCCACGGGGATTTGTGCAGCGCGTCCTGCTGTGCCTCTTCGGCTTGCTGCGAAGCGTCGCTCCCGTTAAGGTGAGCTTCGACATTCGCGAGTCAGCGCATGGTGTGCAGTTGGTTGCTTCCCTGGTATACCCGGCCGGCAAAGAGATATGTGTACACGAACTCCAAACGGTTTCGACCATCCGTTCGTACGTCGAGGTGCTCATGGGAGAATTCTCGATCACTCCGGATCTCTCGTCGATTCGAATTTGGCTTCCGAGAGCGTGTAGCTCGACGTAGGTAACATCCTTAACAAAAATAAAGTTCATTCATAGATAAGGGGTCTTCAGACATGAGCAGTATCCCTTTCCTAAAACACGATAGGCCGGATGAGTCCTCGCAAGGGATTAGCGTAGTAACGCCCCCCAGAATACTCATCGTGAGCAATGATGCAGGATTTCGCGCGAGCTTGAACGCGAGGTTGGAGTCTACACGCTGGGGCGTTGAGGAAGCTGTGAGTGGGACGGACGCGCTAAGGAAATTGTCAGCAAACGATTTTGATGTCCTTATGCTGGAGCCGATGCTCCCCGACCTGACGGTCAATGATTTTCGCGAGCTTGTGGATTCGCTTTATCCGCATTTGCAGATCGTGGTGGTGAATCCTCGTACAGGCCAGCCCATTGGGTTGCCCACGGCGCCATTGGGAATGGAGATTGTCAAACTGATCGACCGTCCGGAGCTGGTTCAACAGATATCCCCGCAAATGGTGATGTCTTTCGATGGCAGCGCGGATTCTGGATTGCCAGGACTGATCGGGAGGTCGCCGGAAATGCAGAAGGCCTGCTCCCTGGCTCGCCTGGTATCTCCGCGCGACACTACGGTTCTGATCACTGGAGAAAGTGGCACAGGTAAAGATCTTTTTGCGCAGGCGATTCATCGGCTGAGCCAGCGCCACGCCAATCCATTTGTTGTGATTAACTGCGCGGCAATTCCGGAACCGCTTCTTGAAGCCGAACTTTTCGGCTATGTGAAAGGCGCATTCACTGGCGCAATTCAATCGCGCGTCGGCCGCATCCATGCAGCCCACAAGGGAACATTGTTTCTCGATGAGATTGGTGACATGCCATTGGCTCTGCAATCCAAAATGCTCCGCTTCCTGGAGCAGGGCGAAGTTCAACGCCTAGGTAGCACGGATAACTTCCGCGTTGATGTGCGTGTGGTAGCGGCTACCAATGCGCACTTGCAGGATCTGCTGAAGCAGAAGCTCTTCCGTGAGGATCTCTACTACCGGCTGGCTGTGTTCCCCATCAATCTTCCCAAGTTGCGCGAGCGCGTCACGGACATCCCAGCACTGGCGGAAAGCTTTCTCACCAAATTTTCATCGCGGCAAGCAAAACTCTCGGATGGCGCACTGGAACTGCTGATGCAGCATTCATGGCCGGGCAATATTCGCGAGTTGAGAAACGTTATGGAGCGCGCCAGCATCATCGCGGGCAATGCGCCGGTCGTCACGGCCGAACATATCGTTGTGTAAGCAAGGTAGTTTCGAATGAGAGCATCTGCCAGGTGCTCTCATTTTTTTTCAGCTCTGGATTTGGAACTCATCGTGCAATGTAACTGGGTAGATGTTGCCTACTTCTCATATCGATCCAATGAAGTCTCTACCGGCCAACTCGCCTGAAGCATTGCTGGCCCGGTTTAACGCGTTCATCGAGTCGGCAGACCGTCTGGAGTTTTCTCATCTGAAGCTGCAGGATGAAGTTGTCCTGCTGCGGCGTGAACTTGAAGATCGCAATCAGGCTCTGCAACGGAGTCTGAACGAAGTGGATTCGACCCGACAGGTACTGCTTCGCATTCTTGAAGCCTTGCCTTGCGGAGTTGTTCTGCTGGACAACGCCGGATCTGGAACGATCCTTGCAAACCCGGAAGCACAGAAGCTTCTCTGGGTTACGGGAAAGACCGGAGAAGCGTTACCCGAGCCCTTGCAACAAGTTGTGCGCGCAGGATTCTCCGGTGACGAAGGCACGTCCAGGGAAGAAGAAATCTTCATTGAGACCACGCGGCCAGCACGCTGGCTCTCTGTGCGGGCGACCCATGTAAGTTTCTCGTCGAAGGGACCTGCCACACGGCATTGCCTTCTCATTCTTCAAGACATCAGCGCAGAGAAAGACCTGGAGCGCGAACGCGAGCAAGCCCGGAATTCGCTGGCGCTTGCAGAGATGTCTTCAGTGCTGGCGCATGAGATTAGAAATCCATTGGGAGCCATGGAGCTGTTTCTCACGCTTCTGCGCTCGCAGACGTCGCTCAATCCGGAAGCGCTTGTCTGGACAGATCACTTGACGGCCGGCGTGCGCAACCTGGCTGCAACCGTGAACAACGTGCTGCAGTTTTACTCAACCGGATCGCTCGATATGTCGCCGATTGCAGTTGAGCCCATCATTATGGAGAGCGCTGAATTTCTGGAGCCGGTCGCTGCGGAGTCGAGTATCCGTTTGCAGAGCCGTTGCGAACTGAACGAGTTGGAGATCAATGGCGATCCACAGGCGCTGCGTCAGGTGATTTTGAATCTGTGCGGCAATGCGCTTCGCCATTCGTCCGAGGGCGGCGTGGTAGAGATCTCAGCCAGGCATGCTGACGGAAAAGTGCGCATCGAGGTGAAGGACAGCGGATCGGGCATCGCTCCTGAACATCTCCCACACATCTTTGAAGCTGGTTACAGCGCCAGCGGACGAAGCTCCGGGCTTGGACTGGCAGTCTGCAAGCGCATTGTCGAGGCGCACGGTGGAACGTTGGGAGTCCTTCACTCGGACAGTCAGGGAACAGTTATGTATCTGGAGATTCCAGCGGTATGAGCTCAGTAAGCACAAGATCGGTTCTGGTGGTTGACGATGAGCCCGGGATGCGCGTCGGCTTGGCAGCGAATCTGCAGCGGGACGGGTGGCAAGTCGAAAGTGCCTCAGGTGTTGGTGATGCGCTACGTCAGTTGTCGGCGAAAACATTTTCGGTGCTGATCACGGACGTGAGAATGCCGGATGGCGACGGACTTCAATTGATGCGGCAGGTTCGTAGGAGCTCGCCATCGACCGCAGTCATCCTGCTGACGGCATACGGAAGCGTGCCGGAAGCGGTAAGCGCGATGCAAGAGGGCGCATGCCACTACTTTACTAAGCCTGTTTCGTTTGAGGCATTACGCGCGCATCTCTCAAAAGTAACGCTAGCGATGAACAAGCCCGCTATGGTTCCGAGCACGCAGCAGGGAGAGATTTTGGGTAATTCACCCGCGCTTCTGCGCTGCATTGAAAGGGCTCGCCACGCGGCACGCGCAAATGCCGACGTGCTGGTGGAGGCCGAGAGTGGTACCGGCAAGGAACTGATTGCGCGATTTATCCACGATTCCAGCGAGCGGCGAAACAAGCCGTTTGTGGCCGTCAACTGTTCTGCGGTTCCCGAAGCATTGTTGGAGAGCGAGTTGTTTGGGCACACGCGCGGAGCTTTTACGGGAGCAACCCAGAACCGGACGGGAAAATTCGCAGCGGCCGAAGGTGGCACTCTACTGCTGGATGAGATTGGAGAGATGCCACTGGCTCTGCAGCCTAAACTCCTCCGTGTGCTGCAGGAACGTCAGATTGAGCCTCTCGGAGAATCCAGACCGGTGTCGATTGACATCCGGGTGATTGCAACCACGAACGTTTCTTTGCTGGAGATGGTGGGACAAGGGCGATTCCGTGCGGACCTTTACTACAGGTTGAATGTAATTCCGATCAGTCTCCCACCGCTTCGGCAGCGTCGCGAAGATATTCCTATGTTGGCTCATCACTTCGCCGGCAAGTTCAGCGCAGAAGCCGGCAAGCCTACTCCGGAGTTTTACACGGAGTTCATGAACGGCCTTCTTCGTCATGAATGGCCCGGCAATATTCGCGAACTGGCGAACTTCATCCGCAGAGTTGTAACGCTGAGCGACTCAAATGTGATCGATGCGTCCTGGCTCTCGCACGAATTTTTGCATTCCGCACCTTCTGCTGTGCCTGCCGCCATTCGCACAGTCGCTGGCAGTTCGTTGCGAGACGTGGAACGCAGCCTTCTTGAAAAGACTCTGGAAGCCACCAACGGAAACCGAACCCATGCTGCGGAGATGTTGGGCGTAAGTCTGCGAACCATTCGGAATCGAATCCGGGAGTACGGACTCCCACCAAGGAGCTTTGCATTGCGATGAGCGAATCACCATCCATGCTTCAGGTTCTTGAGAGTTACATCAACGTCACCAACTCGCGTCATTCGCTGGTGGTGAACAACATGGCCAACGTCGATACACCCGGATACCACACCCAGGACATCGACTTTCGCAGAGAGTTGACGAACGCACTGGATGGTACGAATCCAATGGGCACTCCGGTTGTACACACTGTGCAGGGGCTTCTGGAAAGGCCAGACGGAAACAACGTGAGTCTCGATCGCGAGGGACTTGCGCTTTCTGAAACGCAGTTGCAGTTTCGAATCGGCGTTCAACTAATACGCGACCAGTTTCATCGTCTTATGACTGCGATCAATGAAGGGAAACAGGGATGAGCATCTTTAGCATGCTTGAAGTCAGTGGCTCAGCGCTCTCCGCGGAAAGGCAGCGGGCCGAGGTTGTAGCCGCAAACATGGCCAACGCGGAGACCACACGGACTCCGGAGGGCGGCCCTTACCGGCGCAAGCAGGTGGTCTTTTCCAGTGCGCCATCCAATCCATTTCGCATGATGCTGGTGAACTCCGGCGGAGAAAGCGGGAACGCGAATACCTCGGCAGTGCGGGTCAGTAAGGTTGTCGAAGACCCAACGGCTCCGCTGATGCGCTATGAACCGGGCAATCCAGATGCGAACAAGGAAGGCTACGTCGCCTATCCGAATATCAATCCGATGCAAGAGATGGCCGACCTGATGGATGCGGTTCGCGCATACCAGTTGAACGCTTCTGCCATCACCGCGTCGAAACAGATTATTACCGGGGCGATCGACATCCTTAAGTAGAGGAATAGAGATGAGCACAATTCCGACCAACTCGCTCTCGGCGTTCTATACGCCTTCCGTCGGTGCCCAAAGCGGCACGCTGCCCACGCTGCCGACCTCTGCTGGGGAGGATGCCGGCGAGTCGAGCTTCGAGTCCGTGTTGAAGAACGCGGTTGGCGCCGCCCAGCAACTGGACACTAGCGCGCAGCAGCAGGTTACGCAATTGGCACAAGGCGACCGGCAGGACATCCACAGCGTCATGATTGCGGTTGAGAAGGCCGATGTCGCATTCCAGTTAATGATGCAGGTGAGAAACAAGATTGTGAACGCGTATCAGGAAGTCTCGAAGATGCAGTTTTAGTTTTGTAGTTGTTAGTTGTTTCCGGGTGTGAGCATGGCAACGCAAATACAGATTTTCGGGCAGTTGAAACAAGCAGCCTCGGGGTTGACCAAGAAACAGCGCATGATGCTGATTGGAGGCACTGTGCTGACCCTTGCAACATTGCTGGTCTTTGTGAAACTGCTTGGCAAGCCTGAGTACAAGCCGCTATTCACCGATCTGGAGCAACAGGACGCCGAACGGCTGAGCAGTCAACTGGCCGCCAAGAAGATTCCCTACGAGATCAGCCCGGACGGCAAGGTACTCAGCGTTCCAGCCGACCAAGTTGATGCGGCAAGAATCGAAGTTGCCTCCGATGGTATGCCCCATAGCGGCAGACTTGGATTCGAGCTATTCGACAAGGTAAGCTGGGGTCAGACGGAGTTCGACGAAAAGGTTAACTACCAGCGTGCCATGGAAGGCGAGTTGGAGCGGACGATAAAAACGCTGAACGACGTGCAGAGCGCGCGTGTCCACTTGGTGATGTCAACCGAATCCGTGTTCATTTCGCGTGAGCGTCCAGCTAAAGCATCGGTGATCATCAAGACCAAGCGGGGAGAGCTTTCCGAGGGGAGCCAGATGGCAATCTCACGGCTGGTCTCCGGTGCGGTCGACGGTCTCTCGCCGGAAAACGTGATTGTAACCGATGCGGATACCAACCGCCCGCTGGGTGGCCGCAAATCGGCTGGCTGGATTGCGGATGAGGATCAGGAACGCGTGCTGCTTGCGCGGCTGATGACGACACTTGAGCCCGTCATTGGTCCCGATCACGTTCGCGCCACTGTGGACGTGGAGTACGACCCAAGTACGACCGAAGAGAACCAGGACTCATACGACCCCGCCTCGCAGGTGGCTGTTACCAAGCAGAGCTCGGAAGAGCAGACAGGTGGCGCTGCGGGAATCGGCGGCGTGCCGGGTACTTCGAGCAATATTCCTGGCGCAAAGATTGCGGCGTCAGCGGATGCGGCGGCAGATTCGCACATGTCCAAGACAGACTCCCAGACTTATGCTGTGAACCGCATGAGCCGCCACACACTGCAACCCGCAGGAAGAGTCCGGCGGATTACGGCAGCGGTTGCAGTCGATGACATTGATGAAGCCTCGGGACAGGGGCAGACACCCAGGCGGCGCAAGTGGTCTCCAGAGGAGCTCGAAAAAATTGAACAGCTTGCGCAAGCTTCCCTCGGCATCGATGCCAACCGGGGCGACCGCCTTGTTGTCCAGAACGTATCTTTCATGCGGCCTTCGCCGACGGTTCCGGAGAAGATAACGCCGGTGGAGCGGGTGCGCACAACCCTGCGCGATTGGTCGACCGCGGTGCGCTACGCCGCGCTCCTGCTACTGTTCCTGATTGCCTATCTGCTCATGCTCAGACCGGTCAAGCGGGAAGTTGTCGCGGCGATCCGTTCGCTCGTGAACTCTTCGAAAAAGAAAGCAGCGGAAGCGGAACAAGCATCACTGCAGGCCTCAACTGATCAAAGCTTATTTGGGGAGGAGTCGCAGTCCGTGAAGAAACAATTGATTGAAAGGGTAAAGAAAGATCCTCTTGCGACGAGCCGTCTGATTCAGTCGTGGGTAGATGAGGATTTGTGATGATCAACGCCAATGAAAGCGGACTGAGTGGGGCGCGCAGAGCGGCCGTGTTGATGGTTCTTCTAGGCGAAGAGGCTTCCGCGCATATTTATCGCGGCCTTAATGAAAGAACTGTCGCCATGATCACGACCGAATTGGCGACGTTGAACAATGTCACCCCTGATACCGCTACGGCGGTGCTTGAGGAATACATACAGCTGTCAAAGACCCAGGACTACATCGGCCAGGGCGGAGTTGATTTTGCGCTGAGACTGCTGGTGGGCGCCTATGGAGAAACTCGGGCGCACGAATTGCTGGACCAGGTTTCACATGCGCAATCGGCGCAGGTCAGCAAGCTGGCCTCGCTGGCAAAGGCCGACCCGACGCAGTTGGCAAGATTCTTAGAAGGTGAACATCCGCAAACCATTGCGCTGATTCTCGGACACATGGAGGCACGCCAGGCTTCAATGCTGTTAACCAAACTTCCGGAGCAGGTCCGGAGCGAAGTAGTGAAGCGTCTGGCCCAGCTTCGCCAGTTCTCTCCGGAGATGGCCGAGAAGGTTTCAGTGGTGCTGAATCGCAAGTTGCAGTCGCTGGGCGAGCAGAGCCGGCGGACCTATGCGGGCTTCAAGAGTGTCGCCGACCTGATGAACCGGCTCGATGCAGCTTCAGCCCGGTCTATCCTAGAGAGTATTGAAGCAAGCGAGCCAAAGCTCGCAGTAAACATTCGCAATTTCATGTTCACCTTCGAGGATTTCCTTTCCGTGCCGGATGTTTCTATCCGCGAGTTAGTTTCGAATCTTGACAAGAAGACACTTGCCCTAGCCCTGAAAGGCGCTACAGAAGAGCTACGAGATCACATCTTCCGCACCATGTCCTCGCGTGCCGTTGAAATGTTGAAGGAAGACATCGATTCACTTGGCCCAGTGCGATCACGTGAAGTGGCTAAAGCACAACAAGAGGCAGTTGCAATTGCACGTCAACTTGAGAGCGAAGGCAGACTTGTGTTGAAGACGGAGACCGACGATGAGTACCTCCTCTGATTCCTTGAGAAATTCCATGCCAATTCCAGTGAGAGCATTTGAATATCCGCGCGCGCTCAGCGCAGCTTCTCGGGTGAACGAAAAACAAGTAGAAGCACTCGAAACGGAGCCAGTTCAGCAGAAGCCCGCCGTACCGGCTATCTCCGAGAATGACCTTGCCGCCGCCTTTGAAAAGGGACGGCAACAGGGCCTCCGCGAAGGCGAGCAGGTTCTTGGAAAACAAGTCGCGCAGGCTGTCTCCGCGGAGCGCGCTCGAGTGAGTAAGGCTATAGAGGAATTCCAGCAGAGCAACTCGGATTACTACAGCAAGGTCGAAGATCAGATTGTTCATCTTGCGCTGGGAATAGCCGGCAAAATTTTGCATCGTGAATCACAGGTAGACCCATTACTGGTTGCCGCGCTGGTTCGTCTTGCGACGGAAAACCTGAAACAAGGCAGCACGGTACAGGTCAACATCAACCCTCAGGAAATCCGAGATTGGCAAAGCTATTTCGAACAGGACGGAAATGGCCGGGTCAAGATCGAGCTGGTGGAGGACTCAACTCTTTTATTGGGAGAGTGCATCGTGCACTCCGAAGTTGGAACTGCGGCCCTTGGACTGGATGCGCAACTGAAAGAGATCGAACGTGGCTTGTTCGATCTGCTCGCCCAACGGCCAAAGAATGATTAATGAACCACTGGCTTCCGTCCGGCACTATCTGACGCAATGCTCTTCGGTGCGCTGGAAGGGCCGCGTGAATCAGTTGGTCGGTAACCTGATTGAATCGGCAGGGCCGTTCTGTTCGGTGGGCGAAGCTTGCGAGGTGATTACGAGCGATGGCTCCGTGTGGCCGGGCGAGATTGTGGGATTCCGTGGCTCGACGGTGCTTTCGATGCTACTTGAAAAGCCCCGCGGTGTGCGCTTCGGAGATCAGATTGTCACCTGGGGTGCGCGGCCTTCGTTGCGGGTCGGTCCTGAGTTGCTCGGGCGTGTGATCGATGCCAAGGGTGCACCGCTCGACAATGCCGGCGAGTATCGCGCCAGCACCACGCTTCCGGTTGACGAGTCTGGGCCATCCCCTCTTGAGCGCGTTCCGATCCGTGAAGCACTGGGTTGCGGTATCCGCGCGGTGGATACCTTTCTTACATGTGGGCGCGGGCAGCGTGTAGGAATCTTCGGTGGCAGCGGTGTGGGCAAAAGCACGTTGATTGGAATGATGACCCGGGGCACACAGGCGGATCTAACCGTGTTAGCGCTAGTGGGTGAGCGCGGACGCGAAGTTGGAGATTTCCTCGAAGTTCTGGGCGAAGAAGGCAGGAAGCGCTCGGTTGTAGTGGTTACGACTTCTGACCAATCTCCATTACTTCGAATCCGGGCGGCAATGGCCGCCACCACAGTCGCCGAGTATTTCAGCCGGCACGGGCGCAATGTCCTGCTGGTTGTTGACTCGTTGACGCGTTTTGCCATGGCGCAGAGAGAGATTGGGCTCGCTGCGGGAGAGCCTCCAACGTCGAAGGGCTATACTCCATCGGTGTTGAACCGGCTCGCACAACTGGTAGAGAGAGCCGGCCGTTTCTCGCAGGGTAGCATTACTGCTTTCTACACGGTGCTGATGGAGGGCGACGATCAGCAAGATCCGGTAGTGGATACAGTGCGTTCGCTGCTGGATGGACATATCGTTTTGGACCGCGAATTAGCAGCGCGAAACCACTACCCGCCGATCTCCGTTCTCGACAGTCTGAGCCGCTTGATGCCCTCCATCACCACCCCTGAACATATGCAGAAAGTGCGCGCATTGAGGCTTCTGCTATCAGCACATGCGCGCTCGGAAGACCTCATCCGGATTGGCGCCTACCAGAATGGAAGCGATCCTACCCTCGACAAGGCAATTGCATCATTGCCTGCAGTGCGCGAGTTCCTCCAACAAAATTCAAAAGAGCGCGCGCCACTGGAAGACAACATCCGCAGGCTAATGGCTCTCCCCTCATAAGCCATGGCGTTCAAATTTACCCTTGCAGCCGTATTGAAATATCGCGAAGAGCTTGAGAAGAGAGAGGAACGAACCCTCGAACTTCGCAGGGAAGCGCTGACGCGCCTGGAGACTCAGCTTAAGGAGGCCCAGGAGCAACGGCGCCGCTTATTAGAGCAACGCGATTCGTTGTTGAAGAACGGCATGCTGGGAGATGACCTGGCGTATGCCACCGAGCAAGAGCAACAACTGAAGATACTGGAGGCGGATCTGCGCGAACGAATTTCGGCAGCAGTACTGGACTACGAAAACCAGATGCAGGTCTTCCTGGTGGCGCGGCAGAAGAGGGAAATTCTGGACGAACTCAAGAACACCAAGAAGGAATCCTATCTCGCGGAGCAGGAGCGCCGGGAACAACAGACGACCGATGAGATCTTCATTGCCCGGTTCAATCGAGAGACATAGGCATGGTTTGCCCATTTCGGCTGGGCAAGCGCTGCCGACTTCGCATTCTTCCCCATCATCGATCTAACTTCTATCGGCATCTTCTCCGTAATCATCACATCCAAAAGCAAATAAAAAAATTGCGATTGCTCGATTTTCCGCCTTCAATGGCGCGGTAGTTGCACATACACCGGGCAGTGAAAGTTACGCTCAATCCCGCGGCGCAGAATACTGAAGCTCCCAAAGCGCAGGCTCATCCCGCTGACAGCTTTCTCGCGTTGTTGAATCTAGCAAGCCTTGATGACAGCGCGGCGGGCTCCGCCAACGCATCGTTGGTTTCGGCGACGAAAACCTTCTCTCCAACCCCGCGCTCATTGGTTGCGGGTGCTCCGGAAAAAAGTAAAGGCCAAGCAAAAGAATCTTCGAAGACCGCTGAAGTGGCAACTTCCAATACCTCGTCACCCAACATCGCCACGCCACAGCCCATACCCATTAGTCTCTCCACTGCGAACACCGATCCACAGAGCGGAGCGAGCCTGTACAACCTACCGCCTTCGAGCGATGTGCTGAAGCAGATTGTGCAGCCGACGAGCGACACAACCGATGAGACCGGCAATCGCACTTTCTCCCCGATGCCGCTTCAAATGGGAGCTGGAACGCAAACCGCCGAAACATCGGCTGCAGCGGGAAACAACGCAGATCAGGCCGGCAACGTCGGGTTTTCCCCTATGCCGGTTCAGGTGGGAGCTGGAGTACAGACCGCCGGGGCAACAACTGCGGCAGGAAACAGCGCAGATGAGGCGGATGAGACCTCCTCAAGCGCCACTGCTACGCCGGAGAGCGAGACGATTGGGCTAAGTCCGAATGATTTGAATCAACCCAAGCCTGCTTTGCCGGGCCAACCACCTGTGCCTGTCGATGAGCGTTTCACCGGAGCGAGCGCGGGGGCGCCATCCCTGTCCTCAGACGGAACATCTTCGGTCACCACCGGAACCCAGGCGGCAGCGAGGCAGACAACGCCGGTCGAGTCAAATCGCGCAGATATTTTCTTGATATCTTCTCCAACCTCGGCAGCCCAGTCTGCCACCCAATCGACAGCTCAATCCGCTGCTCAATCCGCTGCATACTCTGCAACCCAGTCTGCATCTCAACCCGCAGCCCAGCCCGTAGCCCAATCCTCAAATGGCAAACTGGCACCGGGAACTTCCGATCCGCGTCCCAAGGAAGACGCTTCAGTATCCACATCTGCCAATCCATCGTCCACGCACGCCGCGCCAAAAGTGGAGACTGGCAGCGAGAACCAACCTGTGGCACTCCCAGCGCAAGACGACACGGGAGCTGCAAGTGTCGTCCAGGCACCGATGCCGGATGCGCAAAACGCTGCTCTCCAGTTCCTTGTGCCGGGGGCGAATGACGCCGGTCAGAGCTACGCAGATATGTTTAAGAATGCGAAGCCGTCCAGCTCAAGTTTCCCAACTAGTTCGGCCCAGGCAGGGAACGCTGTGGCGAGTGACAAGAACTCCCGCGCACAACAGAAGAGCGCAAATGACTTCAGTCCGGCGCCGACGGCACAGAATGCGTCCGCTGATGCAGGACTTGTGAAGCAGGTTGTGGCCGCGGTGAAGGCGGATGATTCGCTTGGGCAAAACTCGCCGACACAAAGTGGTCCGACGCCGGTGCCAGCCAATACAAATCTTGCAAGCAACACGATTCAGGATCATTCACTGGGCAAGAACACGAACCCTGATCCTCCGGTAGCTGGCGAGCCGGCCCTGCCACAGCCAGAAGCGTATACCGCGGCGCCGATGGGCTCCGTGCAGACGGCGCGCCTAGTACAGAATCTCTCCGAATCGGAATTGCGAGTGGGCATCCAGAGCGGGGAGTTTGGCAAGATCGACATCCACACATCGATCAATCAAAGCCAGATATCGGCACGAATCTATGTGGAACACGACGAACTGGGAAAGGCTCTGGCATTGGGTCTTCCGCAGTTACACGAGAAGCTCTCGGTGGATCATCGCATCGATGCGCAGATTCAGTTGTACAACAGCGGCTCCAGCTACTCGAGTGGAGCTGACCGGCAGCAGGATCAGCAACAAAGAACATTTGGACAGAACGGATCTGCATCTCGGGATGTGAACGATTCCTCACCTGTGGTTGAAACCGTGCCTGAGCCATCGAGCACAGTGGTAACTACGGGATTGGACATGCATGTATAGCAGGAATCAATTTCGCAAACCAGCGGGTCAGGAGATTTTATGCACGTAGGCATGTACGCACAAGTGAATCCGGGAACTACGCCAATGGCGGCGGCAGCGAGTTCCCCAACGTCAGGCAGTTCGAGCAGTTCAAGCAGCAGCTCGAGCAACGGACTGGACCCCACCTTTATGAGTCTTCTGCTGGCGGAGTTGCAGTCACAAGACCCGACTTCGCCGATGGATACCACTGAGATGGTCGGGCAGATGGTCAGTTTGAATCAGCTTGATGAACTCATGAGTATTCAGAGTATTCTGCAGAACTCTTTGGGGTCAGGCGCAACTGCATCCACCGGAAGTACCGGGGCCACCGGCGATTCTCAAGCGGCAACGACAGCGACAGCGGCAGCGGCCGCCGCCAACGCCCAATCCATGAACTCTGCGCTGATGGCGGCAACCTCACCCGCCAACAACGCCCAATCGACATACGCAACGATCGCGGGAACAAACCCTACGAGCACCCAATCCACCTACGGAGTGAACTAGATGCCCTCATTTTCGATTCCCCTCTCGGGTCTTGACGCGGATCAGCAAGCCCTGTCCGTGGTAGCCAACAACCTCTCCAACATGAATACGGTTGGATACAAAGACGAGCAGGTAAATTTCCAGGATCTGTTTTATCAGTCGCTGGGTACAAACGGCTCTGGCGATTCGCTGCAGGTTGGTGCCGGATGCGCGGTGGGTTCTGTCTCCGGCAACTTCACGGCAGGCAATGTCGAGAGCACCAGCGTGCCGACGGATGCCGCGATCAACGGAAACGGATTCTTTGTGACCCAGCTCAATGGGCAAACCGAGTATACCCGCGCCGGCAATTTCCAGGTCAGCAACACCGGAATTCTGACGACACAAGATGGTCAGAACGTAATGGGATACCCCGCCACCAATGGCGTGATCTCAAATGGCAGTCTCACTCCCCTGCAGGTTGGTACGGGTACCGTGATCCCGGCGACAGCCACCACGAGCCTGCAGATGTCTATGAATCTGGATGCGAACGGAGGCGTTGGCTCTACCTATTCGAGTCCAATGACGGTGTATGACTCCCTCGGCACTCCGCACGAATTGACGTTCAACTTTACCCAGACTGGCTCGAATGCATGGAGCTACACGGCGACCGTTCCGGGCGCGGATGTTGGAGCCAGCACAGCCACATCTACGGTGGGCAGCGGGACGATGACATTCGATTCCAACGGGGACCTGGCGACGATTAATGGTGCGGCGGTCAGCAGCACGACGCCGGATATCACAGGCATCAGCCTGACTGGCCTCTCGGACGGGGCCTCCCCGATGAACCTGAACTGGGCCGTACTGGATTCCTCGGGCAATTTCCTAATCACACAGACGTCGTCAGGCAGCGCCACTTCGGCAAGTTCGCAGAATGGTTTCGCCAGCGGCAGTCTCAACAGCTTTGCGATCCAGACCGACGGCACCATCGATGGCTCATTTTCCAACGGACAGTCGCTGGCTCTTGGTCAGATCGCGATGGCGCAATTCGGTAATGAGAATGGCTTGGAACGGGTCGGAAACAACTCATTTCAGTCTACGGTCGCGTCCGGCCAAGCCGTGGTCGGCACCGCTGGATCGGGTGGCTTGGGCACATTGACGGGTGGCTCGCTGGAACAGTCCAATGTCGATATGGCGACGGAATTTTCCAACATGATCGTTGACCAGCGCGGTTTTGAGGCTAACGCTAAAGTCATCACCGCCTTCGATCAGATTTCACAGGACACCATTAACATCGAGCAGGGCGGTTAATCGGCTGATTTGCCCTGATGTACCAATCTGAAGTTAGCTCCTCTCCTGTTCCGAAACTTAGTTCAGGATGAGGGCCTCGCCAGCCCGGCATCGCTAACGGGCTGGCGGGCTTTATCTTCGGCGCCTTCTCTAATCACTTCCTCACTCATTCCGCAGGCAGAATCTGACGGCGAGAGATCAGTCCTTTCTTTTCTACAACTTATTTTTTCTCACTTTGTGTCGAAACTCGTTCAGAGCGGCACGCCGATTGCTTTAAGCAGAGTAGCTGCGCTTCAAGTATGAGGAATGAGCAAGAGAGATCATGAGTGCCCGTGCCCAACCCGCCCCTTCGACAGAGATGATGGCCTTGGCCGGCGATTGCAGTCTGGCGGAGCCCGTCAAGCAGCCGACAGAGCTGTTTCCATGGTTGAAGTGCAAGATAACACTTGAGCTCCCGGTGGTTGGGTTCACGATCCATGACCTGCTTGAGTTACGCGTCGGAACGATTGTCGAAACATCGTGCAAGGCGACGAGCGACGTTCCATTCCGCGTGAATGGAACATTGATTGGCTGGACCGAGTTCGAAGTGATTGGCAATACCTTGGCTGCACGCATTACGGAATTGGCATGAGCGCAAAAGCAAACAGAAAAACACGGCGGCAACAGTTCGCATCGCAAATGCAAGCTGCGAACAATGCGGCGGCTATTACGCTGGAGCGTCCGGCGCCGCCGCCCATTCGTCTGTATTTTGTGTTTGAACAAGGGCTCGCAACGCTGAGACGCGCGTGGAAGTGGATGCATGAGCGCAGCAAGCTCCAGCGCAAATCGCGTAAGCTGCGCGTCTGCGAATCGGCGCAGCTTGGGGACAAAAAATTTGTCGCCCTCATTCAGGCAGACGGGCAGAGATTCCTTATCGGCGGGACGAGCACCTCGATTTCCTTGCTTGCCGCCCTCCCATCGCGCAAGAGCACTCGAAGCCAGGCTCCGAAGGCCATTCCGTTCGAGGTGCGCGAATCATGAAACTTCGCTTGGCGAGCGTGGTCGCATTTTGCTGGCTGGCTGCGTCGGCCCATGCGTCGATGATCCCATCTCTCGGCATGGTGCAAGCTCAGCCAGGGCCGGCAGGGATCACAATTACAGGTATCGGGACTGGAGCCACAAATTCCTGGTCGATCATCGTCCTGATGACGGTTCTGACCTTCATTCCCTCGATCCTGGTATGCATGACTCCGCTGCTGCGGCTGCTGATTGTTTTTCACTTTCTGAGGCAAGCTCTCGGCGTACAGACAACGCCATCCAACCAGACGCTGATTGGCCTTGCACTCATCCTGACTCTGTTTATCATGCAGCCCGTCGGGCAGACGATTTTCAAAGATGCAATCCAGCCGTTACAGGAAAACAAGATTGACGCCACCGAGGCTCTGAAGCGGGCTACTCCGCCTGTGCGCGACTTCATGTTGCGCTACGTTCGCGAAAAGGATGTGGCACTGTTTGTGGAACTGGCTAAGGAACCGCGGCCAAAGGATCCATCCGATCTATCGCTTCGCGTGATCGTCCCAGCCTATATCACTTCCGAACTCTCAGCCGGGTTTCAGATCGGGGCCGTGTTGTTTCTGCCGTTCCTTGTGATCGACATGGTGGTTGCGTCGATTACCACTTCCATCGGAATGATGCAGCTTCCGCCCGTGGTGATTTCCACGCCGCTGAAGCTACTGATTTTTGTCATGGTGGATGGATGGCACCTGCTGATCGGCTCGTTGTTGAGGAGTTTTTAGTCATGATGCCACCAGACCAGATCGTTACCCTTGGGCGTTCCGTACTGAAGGAAGTGGCAACGGTTATTGCGCCAATTCTTGGGACAGCGGTTGCGGTCGGGCTCTCCATCAACGTTGTACAAGTCCTTACCTCGCTACAGGAGACCACAATATCGACGGTTCCTCGTCTGCTGGCCTGTGCCAGCGCCATATTCATTCTGCTCCCGTGGATCGTGCGTAACCTCGGTCATTTTACGATCCAGATTCTGTCTGACTTTCACCCGTACTTACGCTGAGGCGATTTATGGTAATCCCGATTCAACCGATCCTGAACGCGGTGATGTTCGTGGGACTCCGAGTCTCGGGGCTCGTGTTGTTCGCCCCTTTCTTCGGGCACACGGCGATTCCACCCCGCATCAAGGTTTGCATTGTAATGGCGATTACCGCTCTCTTATATCCATCGCTAGCGCCGGGCCTGGCTCATTGCACGATATCGCCACTGACGATAGGCGGCGAACTGATCATCGGGCTTGCAGTGGGGATAACGAGCAATGCGGTGTTCGAAGCCGCTATGTTCGGCGGACAGATTCTCAGCGTGCAAATGGGATATTCGCTGGTAAACATCATCGACCCGACCAGCCAGATTGAATCAACCGTGATGTCGGTTTTCCATCAAACCATCGTGATGATGATCTTCCTTCAACTCGGTGTACATCGCTGGATTCTGCGCTCAGTCGTGCATAGCTTCGATTACCTTCCGGCAGGCGGTTTTACAAGCACTGGCCCTGTCGTATTCGCAGTGCTGCACGTTTTTGCAAGCATCATGCAGCTTGGCTTGCAGATCGCCGCGCCTGTGCTGGCATCTACGCTTGCGGCAGACATTGCGCTAGGGATGCTCAGCAAGGCTTCACCGCAACTTCCGTTGATGTTGATGGGCCCATCGCTGAAGAGCCTTCTCGGTCTTGTCGTTCTTTCGTCAGCGCTCTTTTATTGGCCATCGTTATTTGAAAGATATTTCACCGACTCGGTCGAATTTACAGATCGAATGCTTCACTTGGCGCACTGATATGGCAGAAGACTCCTCAAGTAGAACAGAGCAGGCAACACCGCGAAAAAGGAACAAGGCCAGGGAGCAAGGCCAGGTCGCGCGTTCACGCGAGCTGTCCAACATTGCCGGCTCTGTGGCAGCGGTCAGCGTACTGCTTTGGGAGGCGCCGGACGCACTGCAACGTTTCGGCGGAATGCTGCGGAGGATGCTGAGTGTCGCTACGGAACAACAATTGGATGCGGGCAGCCCGATTCTCTTCTGGGTAGGTGCCGAAGCGTTGCGGTGGAGCGTTCCCGCAATGCTCGCTGGTCTTTTCGCGAGCACGGCGGCCAATCTCGCACAGGGTGGTTTTGTTTTCGCCCCGGGGACGTTGTCCTTCAATATTGGGCGAATGAATCCCGCCTCTAAGCTCCAATCGATGTTCTCGATTACCGGTTTAACGGGACTGCTGAAATCCTTGTTGCCTTTCGGGGCGATGATCTACGTCTGCTCGGCGGTATTGACTTCGCGATGGACAACGATTATCGAGGCTTCCACGCTTAACTTCCGCGCGTTTGGAAGCTTCCTCTCCTCGATGTGTATTGAATTGCTTTTCAAGTGCGGCATGGTGTTGGCGGTCTGGGCGGGTATCGACTACTTCCTGACGTGGCGAAAGATGGAAGGCGACCTGAAGATGAGCCGCCAAGAGATGAAAGAAGAGGTTAAGGAATCCGACGGAAATCCCGCGACCAAGGGACGGATCCGCAGGGTACAACGGCAGGCTCGCAGGCGAAAGATGACGAAGAATGTGGAGACGGCCACCGTGGTCGTCACCAACCCAACCCACTTCGCCGTCGCGCTTAAGTACGAAATGAACATGGAAGCGCCGATTGTTGTGGCCAAAGGCCAGGGAATAATCGCGCTTGAGATTAAAGAGGTAGCGCGATGGAGCGGTATTCCGATGGTAGAAAACCGCCCTCTGGCGCAGGCGCTCTACCGTTCAGTCGAGGTCGACTCTCCCATTCCCGCCAAATTGTATGCGGCGGTTGCTGACATTCTTGCCTTCGTCTTCCGGGCCAGAGCTGAAGCCGCGCGTGCTGCGGCCCGCAAGCGCGCGACTGTTCCTCCGAATGGAGGGTCACGCTAAATGGCTAACAAAATGACCTGGACGCAAAGCGTTCGAGCAGTGGGCGGCGAGACCCTGGTTCCAATTGTTGTGGTCGGCGTTGTGTTTGTAATGATTGTGCCCATGCCGGCCTTTGCGCTTGATCTGCTGCTGTCGCTGAGCATTACGATGTCTGTCCTCGTTCTGCTGACCGCGGTGCAGGTGCTGAAGCCAGTCGAATTTTCAGTGTTCCCCAGCCTTATTCTTCTGCTCACTCTATTTCGGCTTTCGCTGGATCTCGCCGCCAGCCGGCGCATTCTGCTCCACGGAAGTGAAGGTGTTGGTGCGGCGGGCAGCGTAATTGAAGCTTTTGGCCAGTTTATAGTCGGAGGCAACTACGTCGTCGGTTTCGTGCTGTTCATCGCGCTCATTGCCATCCAGTTCCTGGTTATCAGTCATGGCGCAGTGCGTACCGCTGAAGTAACTGCCCGTTTCACTTTGGACGCCATGCCAGGAAAACAGATGGCGATTGATGCCGACATGAACGCCGGGCTCATCAATGAAACTCAGGCACGTGCACGGCGCGCGGCCATTGCGCATGAAGCGGAATTCTTCGGTGCCATGGATGGCGCGGCACGATTCAGCCAGCGCGATTCGATGGCAACAATTCTTATCACTGCGATCAATATCATCGCAGGTTTCCTAATTGGTGTGTTGCAGCAGGGTGTACCGTTCGCCCAGGCCCTTAAAACATATACGGTGCTGACGGTTGGCCATGGCCTGGTTACCATGATTCCGTCCTTGTTGGTCTCGGTCTCAGGCGGAATCGTGCTCACCCGCGCCTCTTCTGAAGGCACCTTGGGCAAAGACCTTTCGAGCCAACTGTTCAAAAGTCCAAAGCCGATCTGGATCGCGTCTGGGGTTCTTCTAACTTTGGCCGCAATTCCTGGATTGCCGAAACTTTCTTTTATTCTGATCGCGGGCGGATTGGTTCTCTTGGCTCGCCGGATAAAAGAGCCTGTGGCAAAGGCAGGCGACGCTGCGGCAGCGAATGCGGAGAAGCAGCCAGGCCCAGGACAACCCGCTGCAGGTGCTGAGGCACTCGACGCGGCGATTAAGCTGGACGAACTCATGCTGGAAGTCGGCCTTGGACTCATTCCGATGGTCGATGCAAAACAAGGCGGGCAACTTCTCGGCAAGGTTCGCTCAGTTCGGAAGAATCTCGCCCAGCAGCTTGGCTTCCTTGTGCCTTCCATCCACATTACCGACAACGTAGCACTCAAGGAACAGGAGTACGTCGTGCACCTCCGTGGAGTTGAGATCGCACGATGGGAACTCAGACGCGATAGCCTGTTGGCTGTTTGTTCCGAGCCCACGCCTCCCCCGCTTGAGGGTATAGATACCAAGGACCCAGCGTTCAACGTGGGGGCAAAGTGGATTACTCCTGATCTTCAGGCAAAGGCTCTTTCCTGCGGCTACGCGGTTGTCGACAGGGCTTCAGTACTTGCGACCCATTTGTCGGAGATCATCAAGCAAAATGCGCACGAGATGCTTACCCGGCAGGAGACCAAGCGGCTGATTGATCGCATTGGAGAAACCCATCCTAAGCTTATCGAGGAATTGATCCCGAAGCTCATGACGCTGGGAGAAGTGCAAAAGGTCCTACAGCAGCTCCTTCGCGAGCAGGTATCCATTCGTGACTTGGGAACGATATTGGAAGTGTTGGTGGATATGGCACCGATTAACAAGAACGTAGTGAATCTGGTCGAGTCAGTGCGGCAGTCGCTTTCGAGAGCAATCGTCCGCCCGTTGCTCGACGAAAAAGGTGGGCTGAAAGTCTTTACTCTGAATTCAGCACTTGAAGAAGAGTGCAGCCGCGCGGCGACTCAACAGATCCCCGCTGTGACATCGGGTAACCTCCAAATCTCCGTTGCTCGCAGGGTTCTGGAAGCATTGCGTGCCAGTTTGGGCGACCAGGTACTTAACACTCCACCAATTCTGATGTGTGCATCCCCGGGCCGTTTCTACCTAAGACGATTGCTCGAGCCATTTTTACCTAAAGTTGTTGTGATTAGCCCGACAGAGGTCCCGCCGATTGTTCCGGTTCAGGCTGTCGGTTCCGTTCGGTAAAGCCGAGAAGAGAGATCAGATGACTCAACGACCAGAACTCGCCTATCAGAGCACTCAATACGACATGAGTGAACGCGATCGTCTCATCATGGAAGAACTGCCTCAGGTGCATTACATTGCTGCCAGAATCCGTGAACGTCTCCCGCAGAATGTAGCGTTCGAAGATCTGGTCACAGCCGGCGTTCTGGGATTGATTGAGGCGATTAACAACTTCGATCCGAGCAAATCGGTTCAGTTTAAGACCTTCGCAAAGTTCCGCATTCGCGGCGCGATTGTGGACAGTCTGCGCGAACTCGACTGGGGCTCGCGTTTGCTACGCCGCAAGAGCCGCGAGATTGACGAGGCAACAGCAAGACTCGAAGCGCGGCTTGGAAGGCAGCCCAGCGAACAAGAGATCGCCGACGAGATGAAGATCGACTTGAACGAGCTGTACACGCTGCTTTCGAAACTCGACGGGCTGTTTCTGGTTTCACAGCAGGTCAGCGCCTCGTTTGACCGCTCCGAGACGCACGATCTGATTGAGAATGCGCGAAGCTGCAGCGATGATTCCTTCGATATTTGTCTTCGGGGAGAAACCAACGAACTGCTCGAGAAGGCGATCGCGAAGCTTGATGAACGATCCCAGAAAGTTCTTTCTCTCTACTACAAGGAAGAGCTGACGATGAAGGAGATCTCACTGGTGCTGGACATCGCTGAATCCAGGGTGTCACAGGTGCACTCGGCGGCGCTGCTGAAACTTCGCAATAGTTTGCGACCGAAACTCGCTCCCCGCGCACCGGTTCATGCTGTCGCTCCGGCCCTCAAGAAGAAAGGAGCCGCAGTATGGGCAAAATCCTAACTCAGCAGGAGATCGATGCGATTCTCGGCAATGCGCGCAAGGCCGATAAAGCTGCGGCGCCAGCCAAGTTCATTCAGGCATGGAACCCTCGTGGCTCTGGTCAGATGCACAACGACCAAGCCAGGGCGATCACGACCCTCCACGAATCGTTTGCCAGAAACGTGGCGCACTCGCTGGGCGCGTATCTACGGGTTCCGTTCGACGTTACCTTGATATCCGTTGAGCAACTTACGTTCAGCGAGTTTCTTGGCGGGATTCCGGAGCTTACCTATTTGCTCGCGCTGGAACTGAATCCTCCGGGAGTGATGGCGGCATTACAGATTGACCACTCCATCGTCTTCCCCTGCGTGGATGTGCTGCTTGGCGGTTCAGGAAAGTATGCCGAAATCAAGCGCGAGATCAGCGAAATTGAGGAACAGATCATGGAGGGGGTTGTTAGAATCATCAGCCGCGAACTGGCCATTGGCTGGTCTCCACTGGGATTCGAAATCACTATCGGAGAGCGGCACTCCACCCCTCAGATTCAACGGTTCCTGCCCCCGCAGGAGAGAGTCTTGGCCTTTAGTTTTGAAATCACCTTGAGCGACACCAAGGGAAGCATGAATCTCGTGTTCCCGGCAACCGTCAGCAATGCAATGCTTCGTAAGCTTTCTCTCGACTGGGAGTACAAGAGGCCACGCGCATCGGCAGGAGCCAGCGCGCGGCTGCGGGAGCACCTGAATCATTGTGACTTCGATGTGGTACTCGGCTTTAGTGATGTAAAAGTCCGTGTCCGTGATCTGATCAACGCGCGTGCCGGTGCAATTCTAGGATTTGATATCCAGGGAACAAGTCCTGCGTCTCTTTTGATCAGTGAGCGGCCGATATTCGATGCAAGTCCGGTGCGGCTTGGGGCGAGCCGTGCGGCTCAACTGATGGGACGCGCCAGTCAGCTCTCCAAAAAATCAGGAACAAAGGTGTAGCCTTGTCATCGCAAACATCTGCCATCGAATTTCTAATCCGAGAGTTCTGCGAAGCGTTCGCTTCTGTCTTTGAACAGACTAGTGGCAAGACCTACGCTCTGAAGAACTCCAGCATTGACAAGCCAACAGAGAGCAGCGGCACTCTCGATTATGCTCTACAGTTCAGCGGCAAAATTAGTGGGAGAGCTTTTGTTCGCGTTGAGTTGCACGCTGCGGCAATTCTCGCGACACGACTTATGGAAGGCAACGTCGATGACAGTGTCTCGTATCTTCCTGAGCACGAGGATGCACTGTATGAAATCGTAAGCCAGACAGCGGGAGTGATGACAGCCGAGCTGCGCACACAGTTCGGAACAGCCGAAATCAGCGTGGAGCGAGCGCAAAATGCAGCGGCCGCCACGTCGGTGTCTATTACGCTGGAGCCAGCAACCGAAGCTGATCATGTTTCCATCGTTCTTCTCGCAGAACCTACGCTCATGAATTCAATCGAGGCGAGTCTATCGGGCTCAATGCAGCCTGCCTCCCCACTCATGGGTGAGTCCACACAGGTATCAGCGCAGGACACAGCTTCTGAGCACCACAACCTCCGGCTGATCATGGATGTGGAGCTGAATCTCACGCTTCGCTTTGGACAAAGAGTCCTGATGCTGAGCGAGATTGCAGAGCTTGCTGCCGGCTCCGTCGTGGAACTCGATCGTGTTGTGGACGATCCGGTGGAACTCCTGCTCGGAGAACGGGTCATCGCCCGAGGCGAGGTTGTAATTGTTGACGGAAACTACGGTCTGAGAGTCACGGACATAGCTCCCGTAGATCAAAACTCACTTTTGTCTGTCTGAAGAAGAAAGGGAATCAGTTGAACGCCATGAATCGCGCATTAAGGTCTGCTCTGCCAAGGTTATCGGGAGGGTTGAAACCGTTAGTTACAAAATGTGCTTCCGCAAAATGCAGGCCGCACCGCGGATTATTTTCACTCTCATTTCGCACCGAGGGTACGCAGATTAACGACAACTGGTACTGCGGTCCGGATTGCTTTGAGGAAGCTGCCCGCGATCAGCTTGAGGCTCTATGCTCCGCGCATAGTTTCGGCACTGAACCGCGCCGGCCCCGCTTGCCACTTGGATTGACTGCACTTTCCCTCGGATACATTACACCCGAACAGCTGCAATCGGCGTTGGAACACCAGCGGCAAAATGGTGGCCGAATCGGCGAAATTCTAATATCACTCAATTACGCGACCCAGGCTCAGATTGCATCATCACTCGCAACGCAGTGGGGGTATCCGGTGCTGTCTCTGCGCAACCGGCGATTGCAGGTTCCACAGAGGATTCCCATTCGACTGATGGAGCTCTACTCCATGCTGCCCGTCCATTTTGTTGCGCAAACCAACAAGTTGGTCGTTGGATTCGCGGAGTTGGTGGACTGCCGGATCTTATCCACGATCGAGGCCTTTCTAAACTGCACGGTGATTCCTTGCTTCATCACTCGCGATGAGTTTGACAGTCATTTTCAGGCCGCTCGTTTGCAGCCGTGTAATGACGAGGTCGTATTTGACCGGCGTTCGAGTATTCAGGAGATCGCCAGCATCACCCGAAGCTACGCCTCGCAGATCGGAGCCGTATCCGCAAGTTTTGGAATGTGCCGTGACTATGTATGGAGTCGCTTGCAGGGAACTCAGGCGGCGGTCGATCTTCTAAGTAGAATTTAGTCGGATTGGTTAACTTTTTGTTGATGAACATGGGTGTAGCTGCCGATAAACCGTCGTCAGGTAAGCGCTCATGCCAATTCAAACGTATTTACCTCAGGCGTACGGCTTTCAGGCTCCGTCTCAAGATGAGAGGACTCGATTCCGCACCACAGTGGACGAGATCCCTGCGCTTGCGGGAACACTGGCACAGCTCGAATTGCTGCTAAATGCACCGTCTGTCGACTTGGAAGCAGTTGTCCGGCTGGTTCGGAGTGATCTCGGGCTATCTATCCAGACACTTCGGCAGTCCCGTTTTGAAGCGGCTGCTAGCGAGCAGCCGTGGCGAATCTCCGACTGTGTGATCTATTTAGGGTCACGGATGCTGGATGTTGTACAGCCTCTGCGCTGCGGAGTGGGAGATCGCAGGCTCGCCTATGCAAAAGCTGAGGCCTTCTGGAAACATGCGAGGCTCGTCGGCTGCGTCTCCGAAAGAACAGCAACCTACTTTCAAGAGTTGGGCATAGATCCCGAACAGGCATATCTTGCTGGGCTGATGCATAACCTCAGGAGATTGCCCGATGTTTTAGCTTCTGTCGGCTCCGCAAGCATTCGAGGCTCGTTTAGAGCCAAAGATTGGGTTTCGGATTGTAACCTGCCTTCCTTTATTAATGACATCTTGGAGTTCACCAAGGACGATTGTCATCTCACTGAAGACAGTCCTCTTTCGCGAGTGGTCAGCTTTTCAAAGCGCTGGATCGACCTGTGCCTACCTTGGTCTGATACATGCATGGCGCGGAGGAGCCGTTTCAAAATGCCGCTGCTCAAGCTGTTCACGCTTGCATATACGTACTTCCCTGATGCCGATGTTGATCCCTTCATGCCTTTGATGGAAATTCTAAAGGAATGTACCTTAGAGCAGCTGGAGGGTAACTTCGGGGATTCTTTCCGGTAGCGCAGCTAATCCGGGTACCTCCAAAGCCGGAAACTGCCGAATGCCACCACAGTCACGGCTAACTTTGGATTAGAACCTCGCGGCATGGCGGTCGTAGCGCAGGTGTAAGTTTGCACTTGCTCATTTCAATCTCATCCAAATCCCCTCCCGTCACCAATTATCAGTAACTTATGAAGCATCTTCTGGAATCTACTTTGGCCAGAGACTTGCAATAGTCTGGCTGAGGACTCCTTATGGACAGCGGATTCTATGCGGCCTGCACAGCTCTGATGTCGAAGACTCAGGCGTTGGATTCAGTCGCCAATAATCTGGCGAACGTCAACACCTCGGGATTCAAGTCGGAGCGCAACCAATTTAGCAGCGCGCTGGCCAATGCTTCCGCGACTGGGGCATCGCCCTTGAATCTGGCGGTGAACAACTACGGTGTGCTCGGAGGTACCCGGTTGGATCTCTCCGAAGGAAGTCTGCAGAAGACCGGCAACGACCTGGATTTTGCCATCGACGGTTCAGGATTCTTCGCCGTGCAGACAGCTTCCGGACGCATGTACACCCGCAGTGGCAATTTCCAGATCGCTTCGAATGGCCAGCTCGTTACTCCCGAAGGTGATCCGGTGCTGGGAGATAAAGGTGTCATTAACGTCTCCGGTGGAAAAGTCCAAGTCGGTCCTGATGGAACGATCTCGGTGAACGGAGCGGTCGCCGGCCAGCTTAAGATCGTAGACTTTCCTTCCACAACACAGATCACGAGCATGGGCAAGACGTACTATTCGGCGCCAGCCAGCGCTGAGATTGCAGCTTCGAAGTCGTCCGTACAGCAGGGAGTGATCGAGGCGTCCAACGTTAACCCCGTGTCCAGCGCGGTTGAGTTGATCAACGTTCAACGGCAGGCGGAAATGATGGAACGCGCGCTCTCGTTCTTTAACAGTGACCTCGACAAAACCGCGACGGAAGACCTGCCGCGACTGAGTTCCTAGGAGATATCCATGTTTCGTTCGCTTTATACGGCAGCCAGCGGCATGACCGCGCAGCAATTGAATCTCGATAACATTGCGAACAATCTCGCGAACTCCAGCACCGCCGGCTTTCGCTCCCGGAGGATTCAGTTCCAGGACATGATTTACCAGAACATGGTGACGCCAGGCGCGGCGGCGACGCAGCAGACCACGGTCGCGGCCGGGTTGCAAATCGGACTCGGCACGCGCCCAGGAGTCTCCGAGGTAGTGCAGACCCAGGGAGAGTTCAGCTCCACTGGGAACACGCTCGATCTGGCAATCCAGGGTACGGGGTTTTTCCAGATTAAGATGCCGGACGGTCAGACTGGCTACACGCGTTCTGGGTCTTTCACCCAGGACTCCCAAGGCAACGTGGTTACTGCCGATGGAAATCCTCTTGAACCGGCGCTCACAATACCGGCATCTGCGCAAAGCGTAACCATCGGTGCCGATGGAACGGTCTCTGTCACTCTGCCAGGACAAACTGCGTCGCAGCAGATCGGATCGATCCAACTGGCCATGTTCACCAATCCCGGCGGCCTGAATAGCGTGGGAAGCAACATCTTCATGCCCACTACCGCTTCCGGCGATGCCATCGTTGGCACCCCTGGTGGCACGGAAGGTCTTGGGACTCTCCAGCAAGGCATGGTGGAACAATCGAACGTGAATGTGGTGGATGAATTTATCAACATGATCGTGGCCCAGCGAGCCTATGAATCGAACTCGCGAGTGGTGCAGGCAACCGACCAGATGCTGCAGCAGCTCAACAGCCTGGGCAGATAGGGATCAGAAAATGCGTCTGCCAATACACATCCTCCGCGGGCTCGCGTTCTTTGGGGCGACGGTTGCGGCTTGCGCGCAGACCGCGGGCTTGCCCTCGCACATCACGGAGCACGACATCGTTGAAAGCATGCTGGCGGAGGGCATTGTCGTTGCCCCCAGACAGGTGAAGATGCTTTCGACCATTCCAGTGCGAAAGGAACATCCTTCGCTGGAAGCCATAAAGATCGAGCCGCTCTCGGCTGATGCTTCGCGGGTTTTGCTGCGGTGTGTTGATCGCAGTGCATGTATTCCGTTCTATGCAGTTGTGAACGGGCTGAATCGGGATCAACAGATTGGCGGAAACGCGCTGAAAGCAAAAGCAAGCTCTTCTCACAGGCCTGCAATCGGGGCCCCGGTGATGAAGAGGGGAAGTATGGCAACGCTTGAGATTGTTGCGCCCGAGATGTTGATTACGGTTTCGGTTGTCTGTCTGCAGGATGGCCGGCAGGGAGATCAAATCAAGGTTTCATTGATCGACCGTAGCAGAACGTACCTGGCTGAGATTGTCAGGCCGGGACTACTCAGAAGCCAGCTGTAACGGACTCACAATGGATCGAATGTACAAAACCCGGATTGCCGCATTTCTCTTCGTCGCTTTGATGGTTTTGCCAGCCTCGGCCAAGCTCAAGACGAAGAAGGATAACGGAGCGCAGCTGCGCGAAGCCTACATTCACAAGGTGCAGCAAGCTTCCACGTCTCAACCCGTGGAGCGAACCTTGGGGAGTCTGTGGAGTTCGGGTGCACCGCTGACAGAGGTCGCGGCAGATTTCAAAGCCACGCGCCTCAATGATGTGGTGATCATCCAGGTTGTCGAGCAAACCTCCGCGCAAACCAACGGCAATACGCAACAGAATCGGGCCTACGCAGCCAATTCGGCGATTACTGCCCTTGGCGGTCACGTCAGCGTAGGCGGTGTAAATCCGATCGTGAATGCTGCGTCGTCGGAGCAACTGAAGGGTAACGGCCAGGTGGAGGCCGATTCCCAACTGCAAACGAGCCTTACTGGGCAGGTCGTTTCCATTCTGCCCAATGGCAACCTGGTGGTTGAGGCGCAGCGTGCGTATTCCATCAACAGTCAGCATGACACCATGATTGTGCGCGGCGTAGTGCGCCCGGGAGACATCGGTTCAAACAACCAGATTCTTTCCACGCAACTGATGGATCTCGAAGTGGAGCTCAAAGGCAAAGGCCTAGTTTCAGATGGGACGCGCGGCCCTAACGCGCTAACTAGAATTTTCATGAAGATATTCGGATTCTGATGGGGAGCAGATGCCAGTAGGAATGCGATTCCTGAAAATGCAGTGCGGGTGGAGGGTAGTAGCCCTTGTGGGGGTCTTAGCCCTGTGCTGCGCTCACGGAAATGCGGAGGAGCCGAAGCCTGCACGAAAGGTCTTGCTGCGTGACATTGCAACCATCTCAGGCGTGCGTGATAATCCGCTGATTGGCTATGGCATTGTGGTTGGTTTGCATGGAACGGGAGATTCACAGCAGACGATTTTCACCGTCCAAGCTCTGACTTCCGCGCTACATAAGTTCGGTGTGCAGGCTCCGGCGGCATCGATCACCGTCAAGAACGTTGCAGCGGTCTTCGTAACCGCATCGTTGCCGCCTTTTGCCAGCCCGGGACTCTCCCTTGATATCGATGTCTCCTCGGTCGGCGATGCAAAGAGTCTGGAGGGCGGAGTTCTCCTTATGACGTCGCTAAAGGGAGCCGACGGACAGGTGTACGCCCTTGCCCAAGGCGCGCTCATCCTGGGCGGATACAACGTTGGCAACCGGGCTAGCAACCTTAAGATGACCAACCACGCGACTGTCGCCAGCGTTCCTAGTGGTGCAGTCGTGGAGCGTGATACGGCCATAGACCTGAACGCTCTGAAGACGCTCACGTTCAATCTGCGAGATCCCGACTTCACTGCCGCTCGCGACATGGCTGACGCTATCAACCAGAATTTGGGAAAGCCGGTTGCCTCAGCGCTGGACGGTCGCCGCGTGGACCTCGATGTCGCCGGCGCTGGGTTGCCGTCGGTTACCGCGTTGATTTCGCGAGTGCAGAACATTGGGATAGTGGTGCATCCGGCGGCTAAGGTGGTCATGAACGAGCGCACGGGGACAATCGTTATGGGCGGCGACGTTACCCTGACGCCGGTTGCCGTACTCCATGGCAACCTCACCGTGGAAGTGATCACAAAGCAGGCGGTGTCACAGCCAGGCCCGCAGTCCAAGGGTGAAACCGTTGTCGTACCGGAGACGACGTTGAATGTGCAAGACTCCCAGGCAAAGACAATTCGTCTGACTGAAGGCGCCAACGTGGAGGAGTTAATCAATGGGTTACACGCGATTGGCGCCAGCGCGCATGATATCGTCGCTATTCTGCAGGCCATCAAAGCGGCCGGCGGACTACAGGCGCAATTGGAGGTGATGTAGC
>Ga0181520_10000658_pt1 | contig 74574 bp, 54 predicted proteins | sample PEATcosm2014_Bin_29_FD_132451 | JGI IMG/M metagenome (GOLD analysis project Ga0181520, IMG submission 132451) | Peatland microbial communities from MTU Mesocosm Facility, Houghton, MI, USA - PEATcosm2014_Bin02_30_metaG | ecosystem: Environmental > Terrestrial > Soil > Wetlands > Peat | place... | reverse complement strand
TGTTCGTTGCGGTTGCTGGGATTCTTTCCGATGCATTCTGATTCTCAGCCGTTCGTTAGGGTTGCGATTTGGGGCGAGACTTTCACGGCGATAACACGGGTTCAAATCCCGTCGGGGACGCCATAAAATCAATAACTTGCAGAGACTATTCTTCGCCCCACTACAAACCGTGACGCTATCGTGACATTCTGAAGCGCATCCCGTGATTTTTTCTTCTCTGCACGACGGGTAGATGTGGAAGAATTGGGCGCATGAATGCCCGCATTGCTGCTCTTGCTCCTCGCCGTGTGCTGTACCACTGGACATGCACAGACGGCCACGCCTTCAATCACCATCGGAACCCATATGCTTACACTGGGGATGCTGGAATCAACCGTGCTTGAGAGTCTTGGTTCCAATCTTGAATTGCGACATCTCGGCACGGGCAAGGTGTCCTCATGGCTGGTCGAGAAGAAGGTGGGTGAAGTCTACAAGGTCGTCGGTAATATAGCCTTCGATGGGCATGTTCTTACCACAGCGGTTCGGTATTGGGAGATTGACGACTCCTCAAGTAAATCCATGTTCTATGCGCTGAATGAGGCTATGCACAACGCGGAAAGAGATGGACTCACATCCTGCACGATTGCTACATATGGTGGTAGCCAAATGATCGACTCTCCAGCGGTGCAGGAAGCGGGAGTCTCAACACCAGAGAGATTCTCCTGGATTGCGGCTTGAAACAAATAAAGGTGACGTTGACTCTCTCCGATGCCGCCGGAGTGACACCATCTCAACTTGCAAATTGAGATTACTGAGTGGTTGCAGCGCAAATGAGCGGACGCATTAAACCGCTTACCCCACGCAATCGCCCAAAGCCAGCATCCCGCCCATGATGCCGTCCAGCTTGCCCACAGCGCCCGCCATGTAGTCCGGGGACAGGTGAGCGTCTCGTTGAGTCATGCGCGGTGTCTTGTGGCCAGAACCTGGCCCACAGCGCACAGGTCCACTCCTTATAGCCGTGTTTTGCCTGCTATTAAAGACCGCATTGCCGGGCGCCGGGCGACGCGGCTTCCAGTCTGAACGCTGCCGTCAGGCGCGCTTCCGATGAGTCGCCAACCCAGACGGTATAGGCGCCTGGCTCGACTGCCCACTTCCCTTCCGCATTCCAGATGGCAAGCTCGCTTTGCGGCACCTCAAAGGTGACAGTCTTTGTCTCACCGGGCTGGAGATGGACGCGAGAAAATCCCTTGAGGGAACGCTCCGGCGTTTCCACGCTGCTGACGTCTTCCCGAAGATAAAGCTGGACGACCTCATCCCCGGCAACTGCGCCCGTGTTGGTTACGTTGGCCGTAACTTCGACGTTTCCTTTTCCTATCCCTGGCGCCGTGGCGTGCAATCCATCGAAACGGAAGGTTGTGTAGCTCAGTCCGAATCCGAAGGGAAAGACCGGCTGATCGCTGCCGTCCACATACTTGTGATTCTTCGACGGATCGTAGTTATAGTAGTCCGGCAGTGTTCCGATGATCCGGGGGAAACTGACGGTCAGGTGCCCTGACGGATTGTTGTCTCCGAACAAGGTCGCGGCCATGGCTTGGCCGCCAAACTCGCCCGGATACCAAGCTTCCAGAATGGCGCCTGCATGATTCCTGGCCCATCCGATGGTAAGGGGCCGGCCGTTCTGGAGCACGAGCACTGTCGGCTTGCCAGTGGCAACAACCGCCTCAAGCAATGCCTCCTGGTTGTCAGGAAGGTCAAGGCTGGAGCGGTCGGAGCCTTCGCCGGAAATGCCGGGCCGCTCGCCCAAGGCAAGAATCACTGCTTCTGCACGCTTGGCCTGCGCCACTGCATCGGGAATATCCTTTCCCTCTGCATAACTCAACTCGGCATGGGGCAGTAACTGTTGAATTCCCGAAAAAAGATCGTTCTGGGCCGCGGGGTCCGGCTCTGGTGCATAGTCGCCGTATCGCGCTACCTTCGCGTTGGGTCCAATGACTGCAATGTGCTTCAGATCTTTTGAGAGCGGCAGAAGGTGGTTTTCATTCTTCAGCAGCGTCATGGATTGCAGTGCCGATTCGAGCGAAAGATCAAGATGCGCCCTGGCGCGGTGGACCCTGGCGTTTAGCGCCGGATCGACCAGCGGATGATCGAACAGCCCCAACTCAAACTTGACCCGGAGCACGTCAGATACGGCACGGTCCAGCGCATCGGCAGAAAGCGAGCCATCCTTGATTCCATCGATGATGGCGCTCTGGAACGTCTTGTGGTCGAAGTCGTAAAACTGCATGTCGACCCCGGAGTTGATGGCCAGCACCACGGCATCCTTGGGGCTGGCTGCAACGCGATGCGCGCCATAGAGCCGCTGGATCGCGCCCAGGTCCGATAGTACGAAGCCCTTGAATCCCCATTCCTGGCGAAGGATGGTCTTCAATAGAAAGGGGTCAGCCGTCACCGGGATTCCATCGATCTCGTGGTAGGCGGCCATGGTTCCCATCGCGTGACCCTGGCGAAACGACGGTTCGAACGACTTCAGCATGACGGAGCGAAGCTCCCTCTCGCCATAGTGTGCCGGAGAAGTGTTGGTTCCCGACTCAGGCGATCCATGCCCGGCAAAATGCTTCGGTTCCGCCAGGACGGTATGATCGCTGGCCAACGAATCCCCCTGGTAACCCTCCACGTACGCCAACCCCATCTGGCCCGTCAGATAGGGATCCTCGCCAAAGTCTTCTTCTACCCTGCCCCAGCGTGGTTCGCGCGCCAGGTCCAGCACCGGTGCAAAGAGCATATCCACGCCGGTCGCACGAGCCTCGGCGGCAATGGCCGCTCCCGTCTGCGTGGCTAACTCCCGGTTCCATGTAGCTGCCAGATTGATTTGCGCCGGAAAGATCGTGCCTGTCGAGAATCCGTGCAAACCCTCTTCCGCAAAAAGTGCGGGGATTCCCAGGCGAGTATTCTTGATCACCCATTTCTGAATCTCGTTATTCAGCCCAGGCGCCCCGTAGAGGTCGTGGATGCTGCCTACGCCTAATTGCCCCCATATCTTCTCGGCTTCTTCAGGGCGAAACCCGTGAGCCTTTATTTCGTCGGCAGCCTTCTGGGCGTCGTCTTCGACCGACTGGGAAACACCACGGTACATATCGAGCTGGCGGGCCTTTTCCTCGACAGTCATCCTTTTCAACAGGTCGCGAACCCGGTCTTCAACGGGCATTCCGGCCTGCCTGTAAATGGCATCGGAGGGAACGGGCGACAATGGCTGTTGCGCCCCGGCCGAACCTGCCCAACCGGCAAAGACGATTGCGACTCCGCAATACAGAAAAGGCCCAAAATGTTTCATCGTTGATTTCATTCATCTGCCCCTTATTTCGTTTTCGCGCACTCACTTGCCCAGTTGCTTCACAAAAAAGTCCGCCATCATGTGGTTGGCTTCCGACGCCTCCGGCAGCAGCGGATCGTACCAGAAGGCGTGGGTCAGCGCGTCGAAGACCACCAGCCGGGCATCGACGCCCGCATTCAGGTATGCCCGGTGCAGATTCACCGTGCCGCTGAGCAGAATGTCGCGTCCGCTGGTAACAAACAGCGTGGGCGGCAGCCCGTGCAGGTCAGAGTAGATGGGAGAAAGGATAGGGTCCTTTGGATCCGTCTTGGCCGAGTAATCGGAGTCGTGAAGGGCAGAGCCGGGCGGGTCGAGATGGCCGGAAAGGCCGCGCAGTGCGTAGAGTGCAATCGAGTCACCATCGCGCGCAAAGTCGCCTAATCCGCTGAAGATGCCCAGAGCCGCCGGAAGTGGCAGGCCGAGTTGCTTGAGTTTGGCCGCCACTTCCGCAGTCAGAATGGCCCCGGCTGAAGTTCCGTAGATGACGATATGTTCCGGCTTGTAGGTTTTCAGCAGTTCTTTGTAGACAGCCACCGAATCGTCCACGGCGGCGGGGAAGGGATGCTCGGGCGCCAGACGATAGAGCACGGCCACCACTTTGATGCCGGTATAACTGGCGATCGGAATCGACTCGGTATAAGAGCCCGAGTCAGAGTTGAAACCGCCTCCGTGCAGGTTCAGAAGCACCTTGTCCTTGTTGGCTTCCGGAAGTCCCTCCGGCGTAACAATGCGCACCGGCACCCCGGCGATTTTGTCCTCGACCAGTTGGTTCGGGCAGATCCGGCTCCAGGCCGCACGGGCGCGCGCCGTATACGCGTCTGTTCCGGCGCGCCGTTCGGCCAGCGACTGTGGCGGGCCCTGATCCGGTTCCTGGCGGCCCAGCGCCAATTGCGCCTGGGTGCTGATCGTCGCCGGCACCGGAACCACCCGCGTTACGTGCGCCGTGCCCTGAGCGTCGATGTAGCTGGTATCGCGATTGGGCGCCTCAGCCGCGGTGGTAGGCTGCGGAACAGGCTGCTGCGCGGCCAGCGCGGCCGAGGCCAGCAGAAGCAGAAGAACTAAATGACGAGGCATTGGATTCATGGGATCGGTCACCTCCGGAAGAAAATCGATTCTAGCGGGTGTCCCCGCCCGGATGGAATTCGATTCGTCCACCATACCAGAGAACTGAGCTTTGCCAGATCACAAGAGGCACCCAGGCTATTCTCCCCGCAATGTTTTCAAGAACGGCCCAGACGACAAAGGAGAGCACGCTATGCACGCTCCCCTTCATCGTCTGGATTTCTAACTTATCAATGCGGTAATACCAACAGCCCGGTTTCCAGCAGCTTCTCAGTCAGCCGGTCCAAGGCCTGCGGGAATTTGTAGGAGATGGCTCGCACGCTCATTCCCAACAGGGTAGCCGCCTCGGCCTGCGTATACTCCTGGAGGACAATCCGGCTCAGCATCTGACGGTCCAGCGATCCTAGCCGATTCAGACACGATTCCACGTCGAGAACGAAGATCACGGCGTCCTCGAAGGTGCGAACCGGCCTGCTGGAGACCCACCCGCGAGCGATCGGATCACCAAGGATCGATGGCGCTCTGCCCACTTGCATCGAGGCATACAGATAACGCCGCAACATGCTCTCTGTATGCTTCCTGTAGAAAGCCAGGCTCACCACAGGCCCGGCTTCGCCCGGTTTTTCCAGCGGTTTTCCTCCAGGAAACGCCGCCGGCTTTGTTTCTCCTTTCTTCTGATGTTCCGGCCATATTCCCTGCACATGGCTTGCTCCCCAAACCACTGGCAACTGGAGTGCTGCGCTCATCGCGTACCTCCGATTGCCTCAGCCAGCGCCCAAACCTTGGTGAGCGGCTTGCGGCTTGGGCGTCCACGGCGCTTCCGGCTCTCCGGCGATGGAAAGTCCTTCAGTTTTGTCTCACACTCCTTGCAATAAACACTTTCTTGGGCTTGGGTGCGGTACCAAAGACAGCCGCACCCCTCGCAAACTTTCAATTGCACGCGCAACTCCATGACTGAATCTCCATATTCGCGTCTTCTCCCGACGGCTTTGCTTTTTCATTGTTCTTCCGCGGGGTGAAGAGAACCAGGCTCGGCTACTCAGGTTTCTTTCGCCCTGATGGGGGATCGCCGTCTGGATTCTCTCGTTTTTTGTCATGCTCATAGCGCGCAGATCCTGGAATTTCTCGACTGGCCAGTCCCAGACGCTTCTGTTACAGCGGAACCAGGGTGGATGTGCCCTGAAGCCAAGCCCGCCAAGTAGCCTTTCCCTAATCGGTAGTCCCCGGCAACAGTCTTTCGTCGCCGAGGTAGAAGAAAAGGCCGCCTGGAAGACCCTCGACAAGGGCACGTTCACTCTGGCTCCGCCCGAAGCGCCTTGTGACGGAGATGGGATAACCAGACCGAAGTCCAGCGGCAATTGTCCATTAAGCGCTGAAGAGGGCCGTACTTCGCTCTGCTCAGCTCAGTGGCAATAAGGCGTCTTCCCAAGAATTCCCACAAACCAGTGCAAGATAAGTAAAGCAACTCTAGGAATATGGTTCTCCTGCGTCAATCTCTCCTGACGGTTTTCCGCGTCTGTGCTTTCCAACCGGCGATGAAGTGCCGAAATTATAGGTAAACCAGCTCTGTCAGCTTTGCCAGAAGAAATAGGAACCTTTCGCCAGGTATTGCTCGTGGCGGATTTTCCACACATGAATTTTACCCAGATGCACGAGCGCCTCCGCCTGGAACTGCTCCGGAGGATACAGCGCGGGACGGTAAGCGTCTCTCTGCTGGCCCGCCAGACCGGCCTTGGCCAGTCCCATCTCTCCAACTTTCTGCATAACCGGCGCCAGCTTTCGCTGGAAGCGGTGGATCGCGTCCTTGCCGCACAGCACCTGTCGGCTGCCGACCTTCTGTCCGCAATCCATCAAGACGGGGCTACGCCGGGCGACGGGGAAAGCTGCACGGTTCCGGTCGTGTCTCATGCCGCGGCGCTCTTTGAGCCTTTCATCCGCCCCTCGACGGTGCAGTCCATGCTCTATCTGCCTGCCGGCGTCCTGCAGTCGATCCGAACGCGCGTCTCCAATGCCCGCCGCGCCTGGCAGCGGTTTGTCGCGGTGCGCATCCCTTCTGCCGACGCTTTGCCGATGGAGCCGCTGGTGCTTCCGGACGCGCTCATCCTGCTGGACCGGCACTACAATTCGCTGATGCCCTACCGGCCGAACCGGCCCAACGTCTACGGCATCCGGCAAGGATCGCACCTGACGCTGCGCTATGTGGATTTTGTGTCTAACCGGCTCGTCTTGAGGCCATACAATATCGCCTTTCCCGTGGACCTGATCGAGATCGATCCAGGGGAGTCGCCGGGCGACCTGATTGCAGGCCGCATAGCGCTGATTCTGAACGAGCCGTGACCGCGAATGAACCGCGAGTTCAGACCGTGTGAGTCGAGTCCGGATTGTCGAAGCGGGTGAACTTGGAAATAAAGTTCAGATAAATGGTGTCGGTAGGGCCGTTGCGCTGCTTGGCCACAATGATCTCCGATTTGGCCTTTTCGGCGTCAGACATCTCCTCGTCGCGGCTGTAGTATGCCTCGCGATGAATAAAGGCGACCACGTCGGCATCCTGTTCGATGGATCCGGATTCGCGCAGATCGCTGAGCATAGGGCGCTTATCGTCGCCTCGCCGCTCACTTGCGCGGGAAAGCTGCGACAGGGCCACCACCGGCACGTGCAGTTCCTTTGCAAGGGCTTTCAGGCCGCGAGAGATGGCCGAGACCTCCTGGGTGCGGTTCTCATAGTTCCTGCGGCCTGAGGAGGGCACGGTGGCCGACATCAGCTGCAGGTAGTCCACCACAATCAGGTCGAGGCCCTTGGCGTTCTGCCTTAGGTGCCGCGCCTTGGCGCGCATCTCGGCCAGCGAGATGCCGGCCGTGTCGTCGATGAACATGCGCGACTCGACCAGTTGGCCCAATGCATTCTGCAACTTGGCATGGTCTTCCCGGCCCAGGAAGCCGGTTTGGAGCTTGCGCTGGTCCACCCACGCCTGGGAGGCCAGCATGCGGCGCAGCAGCGACTCCTTGCTCATTTCCAGACTGAACACGGCAACAATGGCGTTATGGTTGACCGCCGCGTTCTGAGCGATGTTGATGGCGAGCGCGGTCTTTCCCAGCGACGGACGGGCGGCGATGATGATCAGCTCATCTTTCTGCAGGCCGCTGGTCAAGCGGTCAAAGTCCATAAAATCAGTGGCCAGGCCGGTCACTTCGCGGCTCTGCTTGTAGAGGTTGTCGATGGTTCCGAAGGAGTGCTGGACGATCTGGTCGAGCGACTGGAAGCCGTAACTGAGGCCTTTTTCGGTGGCCTCCATCAGTTGCTCCTCGGTGCCGCTGAGGACTTGGAGAGCGCTTTCACTCTGGTCCGCGGCGCGGGCGATGGCCATGGCGCAGATGCTCATGAGCCTGCGCATTAGGCTCTTGTCCTTGACGATGCGGATGTACTCGTCGATGACCGGACGCCGGGGCAAACCCTCCGTGAGCGAGGCCAGGTAAGCCACGCCGCCCACGGCTTCGATCTCCTTGCAGCGGGCCAGTTCGTTGGCCAGGGTCACAATGTCCACGGCGCGCTGTGCGTCAATTAACTCGCCCATGCGCAAGTAGATACGGCGATGGGAGTCGAGGGAGAAGTCGTCGGGTTGGAGCTTTTCGGCGGCCTCGGCGTGAGCGGCATTGTCAAGCAGGATGGCGCCGAGGATGGTCTTTTCGGCGTCAACATTCGCGGGCAGTACGGTGTCGAGAGTCGGATCGGGGATGGAGGCCATATCAGGAGAGTTTAGGCCGAAGGCGGGCGCGGGAGAAGGACGGATAAGTAGGAAAAAGCGGAAAAGGCGTCAGGAATGACAAGCCGGGGCCAGTAGGCCGGGTCAACCTCAACGCACCAGCTCCGTGAATCCATTGCCCCTATTCCTTTGGCCGCCAGCGGAGAATGGGCTTTCTTGCTGCCTGAACTTCGTCGAGGCGGGAGACGCGAGTGGAGTGGGGTGCGGTTCTTACCCGCTCCGGCGTTTCTTCCACTTCCCTGGCGATGGAGCGCATGGCGTCGATAAACAGGTTCAGCTCTTCTAGCGACTCACTCTCAGTGGGCTCGATCATCAGAGCGCCGTGAACGATCAACGGAAAGCTGACCGTATAGGGATGGAAGCCGTAGTCGATAAGGCGCTTGGCGATGTCGCCGGTTTTTACGCCCTGGGCGGCCTGGCGCTTGTCGCTGAAGACGACCTCGTGCATGGATGGGGTTTTGTAGGGGAGTTCGTAGAGATCTTCCAGCTTGTGGCGGATGTAGTTGGCGTTGAGGACGGCATCCTCCGTGGTCTGCCGCAGCCCATCAGGCCCGTTGGCAAGGATGTAGGCCAACGCGCGGATGAACATGCCGGTGTTGCCGAAGAAGGCGCGGACACGGCCTATGGATTGCGGACGGTCGTAATTCCAGCCTTTCAGGCCGTTCTCGTTTTGGACTAGAACCGGGGTAGGTAAGAACGGCTCGAGGAACGCCCTGCACGCTACGGGACCGCTGCCGGGACCGCCGCCGCCGTGGGGAGTGGAAAAGGTTTTGTGCAGGTTGAGGTGCATCACGTCTACGCCGAAGTCGCCGGGGCGGACTTTGCCGACCAGGGCGTTCATGTTGGCGCCGTCCATATAGAGCAGGGCGCCTTTGGCGTGGAGGATGTCGGCAATTTTGTGGATTTCGCTCTCAAAGACACCGATGGTGGAAGGGTTGGTGAGCATGAGGGCAGCGGTTTCCTCGTCGACTTGGCGGGTAAGAGCTTCAAGGTCGATGCCGCCCTCGGAATTGGACTTGAGGTTCTCGACGGTGTAGCCGCAGATGGCTGCGCTGGCCGGGTTGGTGCCGTGGGCGGAGTCCGGGATAAGGATCTTGCGGCGGGGATTGCCTTGGGACTGGTGCCAGGCACGGACGAGAAGGATGCCGGTGAGTTCGCCGTGGGCGCCGGCGGCAGGCTGCAAGGTAATGGCGTCCATGCCGGTGATTTCGAGTAGGCAGCGCTGCAGCAGGTCAATGACCTCAAGCTGACCCTGGGCTAGGAAGTCGGGACGATAGGGGTGGGCGTCGGCGAGGCCCTCGATGCGGGCAACAGCCTCGTTGACGCGGGGGTTGTATTTCATGGTGCAGGAGCCGAGCGGGTACATGCCGAGATCGATGGCGTAGTTCCAGGTGGAAAGGCGCGTGAAGTGGCGGACGATCTCGATCTCGCTCAGTTCGGGGAGCAGACCCGGCGTTTTGCGATGGGCTGCGCCGAGAAGAGCTGCGGTGTCGACGGCGGGCACGTCAAGCGGGGGCAGCTTGTAAGCGCGCTTGCCGGGCGAGGATTTCTCGAAGATCAAGGCTTCGTTCTGGGTCTGGTGGGGCCGGACTTTGCCGGTGGTTTGGGTGCCGGAATTTTCAGATGTCATTGCCATTTGTATTCCTCATTGAAGGATCTCCAAGAACCTACAGGGCAGAATCGTGAACAGTCGATGGAGAGGCTTCATCTTTTGTAACTTCCTGCTTTGTATCTTCATGCTCTGTATCAGGGCCCGACTTCAGTCGGGCCGCAATGCATTCATCATGAGCACCCGAGGCTTTAGCCGCGGCGGCCTTGCGGTTTGCGAGGTAGAGGTAACAGTGTGGGAACTGATCAGGCGAGTCTGCAAGCCCCGCCTTGACTGGATTCGCCGCAATGTAGGTCCGGTGCTGCTGATAACTACCCTTGTTGTTGACTCGCGCTTCGGAAAAGCCCTTTTGCCAGACCTCACCTTTTACCCCATGCTCTTTGCCCAACCTGTAAGAAAATCCGCCTTTGATGAGTTGCATCGCCTTTTCGATTGTCATTCCATCCCCAATCGTCAAAAGCAGATGAACATGATCGGGCATAATCACAAAATCGTGCAATTCAAATCGCCTTGCTATTACATTGGCGCGAAGCACTTCTATGAGCAGGCCAGCATTCCGTTCGGATTGCAATATCCGGCGTTCCATGCTTGTTTTCGTGGTTGCAAAAAAGGTCCGCGCGGGCGAGAGAGCATCCTCTGATCTGGAATTGCGGGTCGGTCTCGCCATGGCAGGGGCTAAAGCCCTTCTCCTTTTTTGCCTCTTTCGGCATGGCTGAAGCCATGCCCTGATACAAAGCAAGTGCATCCCACGGTGTCAACACTCACTTGCGCGTCAATAGAAGTAGCATTCGGTCGAATCAATGAAGTAGCGTTCGGTCGAACCATGGTGGATAGTGAAGCTTGTGCTTGCAATTTCCACTCGGGCCTTTTGCGAATCTCAGTCCAGTACTCTTCGCGAACATCTTCATCGATTTCAACGGGCCAGTCGCTTTTGTACAACCGGGCAGATCCATGCAACCCTTCACTCTTGCTAACCTGGAACCCGCAATAGCCCACAAAACCGCCGCCTTTGCATTCGATGTACATGATTCGGGGCGGGTAGGTCTGCTTGGTCATTGCCGTGTCCTATGCCTCCACTGGAGCAGCGGCTAGCAATCTGGCGGCGGCATCGATCCGTTCGCGGGGCATGATTTCTGTCACGCACCAAAGGGTGGCGTTGTGGAGTTCGGGGTACCAGCGGCTGAGATCGATACCGCCGACAATCTTGTCACCGCGCAGGCGCTGGCTCCACGCTGACGGAGCTTCCTCTGTGTGCAGGACGAACTCGTTGAAGCGGGGCGCGCCGCTGAAAAGAAGCTTTGCGCCGGGTTGCGCGGAGAGGACCCTGGCCGCGTAATCGGCTTTGGCAAGGTTGTGCTCGGCCAGTTCGCGGATGCCCTCCTTGCCATAGACGGTGAGGAAGATGGTGGCCATCAACGCGACCAACGCCTGGTTGGTGCAGATATTGGAGGTGGCCTTCTCGCGTCGGATGTGCTGCTCACGGGTGGAGAGGGTGAGGACGAAGCCGCGATGGCCGTCGCGGTCAACGGTCTGGCCCACGAGACGGCCGGGCATCTGGCGCAGGTATTGCTCCTTGACCGCAATAACGCCACAGTAGGGGCCTCCGTAGCAGAGGGGCACGCCGAAGGACTGGGCCTCCATGCTGACGATGTCGGCCTCGACGGGAGGGCGGACCACGCCGAGCGAAACCGCTTCGGCAATGGACACGATGAGCAGGGCCCCTTTGGCGTGGGCGATGGCCGCGATGGCGGGAATGTCTTCGATGATGCCGAAGAAGTTGGGACTTTGCACGAGGACGGCGGCGGTTTCTTCGGTTACCTGGGCTTCAAGCGCAGCCAGATCGACGCGGCCAGTCTCAGGATCGTAGCCGACGAGGGTCGTGGGAAGACCCTGATGCGTGGCGTAGGTGGCCAGAACTTCGCGGTACTCGGGATGAACTCCGGATGCCACGACGGCCTTGTGCCGCCCGGTGACGCGGACGGCCATCATGACCGACTCTGCCGCGCCGGTGGAACCGTCGTACATGCTAGCGTTGGCCACGTCCATGCCGGTGAGCTCGGCGATCATGGTCTGGAACTCGAAGATGGCCTGGAGAGTGCCCTGGGTGATTTCGGCCTGGTAGGGCGTGTAGCTGGTGAGGAACTCGCCGCGCTGCACCAGGGCGTCAATCACGACGGGGCGGTAATGCCGATACGCTCCCGCGCCGAGGAAGCTGGAGTGCTTGGCGGTGTAGCGGGCGCCGGCGGCGCGAAAGTAGTCAATGATTTCGCTTTCGGCGTGCTGGCGGGGTATGGCGAGGTCGCGGTCAAGGCGATACTCGGCGGGGATCACGGCGAAAAGGTCGTCGATGGAGCTTGCGCCGATTTCGGCGAGCATCTGTTGGCGTTCGGCGGGCGATTTGGGGAGATAACGCATAGGGTCCTTTGGACAAGTGATCAGGGGTCAGAGATCAGTTTCCCGCTGGCGGGCGATGGCCTGAGACTTCCCGCCAGCGTTGGTGCTGCGGCAGGAGATCGAAGTATTTTCCTTTTGTGCCACTGAGGAGCTTCCTTTGCTGCTGAAAAACCAAGACTGAACTCGGAAAAACTGATCTCTGTGCCCTGATCTCTGTTTTTCAGCTTCCCGTTTCCTCTGAGATGAAGGCCTCGTAGGCGGCGGCGTCGAGCAGGGCGTCGATCTGAGCGGGGTCGGCCAGCTCCACTTTGATGATCCAGGCTTCATGGGGCGCTTCGTTGATCTTGTCGGGCGAGGACTTGAGGTCTTCGTTCACCGCGGTGACGGTTCCGGTGACAGGCGAGTAGAGGTCGCTGACGGCCTTCACGCTTTCAACAGACCCGAATGTAGCGTTGGCGGTAACCGCATCGCCGACCTTGGGCACGTCCACATAGACGATGTCGCCGAGCGAGTTTTGCGCGTAGTCAGTAATGCCGATGGTTCCGATGGAGCCATCGAGGGCAATCCATTCATGTTCGCGCGTGTAACGGTAATTTGCGGGGTAAGCCATGGCGGGCATGCTCCTTGATCAGAATTCTGCGGTGCGACTTTCCAGTGTACGACCTGGGGACCATGGGGGAAAAACGCCGCTTGCACAGGATGGAAATGAGCTGACGGCGACCACTGGAAGCTGGCTGCTATTTGCTAAAGAACCTGCCATGGCCGCCGTTGGCCCATGGGTCATAGTGCAGGGCAAAGTTGGCGCGGGTCTGGACGGAGGGGTGGTTGTATAGCCAAAACTCCAGGAAGGGGCTGGGGTTGGGGTCTTCGAGCCAGGCTTCGCCCAGGTCGTTGAAGGCGGCGACGGCGGTTTTCTGCGGGTCAGGGACAATGCCGTGGATGGCTTCCTGGCCGTAGACGTCGGCTTCGTGCTCGATGTGGCGGCTGAAGGCATTGGAGAGCGGATCCAGCACAAAGCTTGCAACAGAAACGGTAAAGAGCAGCACTACGAAGCCTGTGCGGCTGGAAATCGAGTCGACTCGCCAGCGAGCGCCGAAGCGGCGGACGAGCCAGGCGGCAAATCCGGCACAGGCCCAGAGGACAAAGAGCGTGGCGATGGCCGTAACGGCAAGTCCCTTGAGAATGTGGTGCAGGACGTAATGGCCGCTCTCGTGACCGAAGATGAAGAGGATTTCGTCGGTGGGAATGCGGCCCGCGGTGGTGTCCCACACCACGATGCGCTTGGTGGCGCCCAAGCCGGTGACGTAGGCATTGAGGCCGTTGGTTTTGGCGCTGGCTTTCATCAGGAACATGCGGTCCGGGGGAATGTTGGTTCCCGTGCGAGCCACTACTTTTTCAAGCTCAACCGCCAGGGCGGGATGATTTGCGGTGAGGGGTTCATATTTGTCGTAGATGGGGTCGAGCAGCGGCGACAGAAAAACGGAAAGCACCATAAGCGGGAGAGTGGCAAACCAGACGCGCAGCCAGCAGCGGCGTGGCCAACGGCGTACGATCCGGTTAAAAAGCAGCAGAACCGGCGCGCCAATAAGCAGTGCGAGACCTAGCGACTTGGCATGATCTGCAAGCCAACTGCCCCAACCCTGCACGCTGATGCCGTAGCTGAGGCCTACAGAATGGCCGACCCAGGCGAGGGGCAAGTCGGCCACAGTGAGAATGAGGATGAAAGCGGCGAAGAAGAGCAATCCCTCGTACCAACGGCCATGAGCGATGCGCTGTGCCCACGCTTCGAGTGCGGCGGCGGCGCGCGAGGCCAGCAGGAGCCAGAGAACAGCCAGGCCCCAAAGTGAGTCGACGATCTCAAGAATGTTGCGGATGCGGCTGAGAGCAATGGCTTTGGCGAGTTTATCCGGCGGCAGAGTATAGGCTTGCGAACCGGGCAGGGCGGCGGTTGACTGGGCAGTGGCAGGCGGGGTGGCAGGAATTTGGGCTGGCGAAGGAAGCGGAGCCAGGACCGCGAACATCGGCGTAAAACAGAACGCGAGCAGCCAGCCGCGGGCAAAAGTCATGGGGTATCCCCTCGAAGGTAGCTTACTCTGAGAGAATCGAGACTGAAGACGATCTCAGCCGAGCATTTCCAGCCTATGACGAATATTCCTTCCGCCGCCAAGAGGCGGCTCGTTTCCAGGTCCGCGATGAGGCCTTCGGCTCTTGTCGCTCTCGTTGCTGCCACTCTTGCTTTGGCCCTGCCCGCGGCGGCACGCGCACAGCAAGGCACGCCGGTTTTGATGGACGCCATGACCAAGGAACTGCATCGGGCGTTCACTTCACTTGGAAAACAGGGCGATGAGAAGCAGTTGCCGCCTTACTTCCTGAGTTACTCAGTAAGCGACGCGAGCGCGGTGGCGATTCGGGCGCAATTCGGAGCGCTTGTAGACAGCTCAACAAATCATGTGCGCGTGGCCGACGTGCAGGTGCGATTGGGCGACGCCAAGCTGGACAATACGCACGGGACGCATCGCGGCTCAGCGGTAAACAGCCTGGAATTGCCGCTGACGGACGACCCCGAGGCACTGGCGAGAAGCCTGTGGGTTGCTACCAACACCGGCTACGGCACGGCGCTGGACAATTATCTGAGGGTGAAGACCGAGGCGCAGGTGCGGGCCAAGGAAGAGGACACTTCCCCAGATTTCAGCCAGGAGGCGCCGCAGTCCCACCTCGGCAAACCGGCTCCGCTGGTGGTGGTGGACCGGGCGGCATGGGAGCCGCGGATAAGGGCGCTCTCAAAAATCTTCCGCGAGTACCCGGGCGTTTATCAGAACATGGTGATGCTGACGGCGCAGAATGAGACCGACTACTTCGCTTCGTCGGAGGGTTCTCGGGTGGTGACGCCGCACCTGCAGGCGCGGGTGGTGATGTTTGCCATGACGCGCGCGGACGATGGAATGGACCTGTTCCGCGCGCAGACGTTTGAAGCGGAGACGGTAGATGGTTTGCCTGCGCAGGCGGAACTGGAAGCGGCAGTGCGCGAGTTGGGCAAGAGCCTGGAAGCGCTGCGCAAGGCTCCGATGACGGAGCCGTTTGACGGACCGGCGATTCTTTCGGGGCGGGCCGCGGCGGTGTTCTTCCACGAAGTGCTGGGGCACCGGCTGGAGGGGCAGCGACAGCGCGGCGATGAGGAAGGCCAGACCTTTACCAAGGAACTGGGCAAGCCGGTACTGCCCAGCTTTCTGTCAGTGGCCGACGATCCGACGGTGACCAAATTTGGTAGCACGTGGCTGAGCGGCAGCTACGAGTACGACGATGAGGGCCAAAAAGCGCGCCGCGTGGACCTGATCGACGATGGGGTGCTGAAGACGTTTCTTATGTCCCGGCTGCCGATTGCGAGTTTCAGTGAGTCGAACGGACACGGGCGGGCGCAAACCGGGCGGATGCCCACCGGGCGGCAGGGCAACCTGATTGTGACTTCGACCAGGACGGAGCCGGAGAGCGAGTTGCGAAAGCAATTGATCGAGGAGGCGAAGAAGCAAGGCAAGCCCTACGGGCTCTACTTCGAGGACATCTCTTCGGGGTTTGCGGTGACCACACGGAGTTCGCCGCAGGCGTTCTCGGTGATTCCATTGGTTGTTTGGCGGGTCTATGTGGATGGGCGGCCGGATGAACTGGTGCGGGGCGTAAGCATTGTGGGCACTCCGCTGGCGGCGATGAAGCGGATTCTGGCAACGAGTGACAAAAGCGAGGTGTTCAACGGCGAGTGCGGGGCGGAGTCGGGCACCATTCCGGTGAGCGCGGTGGCCCCGGCCATGCTGTTGAGCGAGATGGAGACCCAGCGCGTGCAGCAGGGGACAGCCAGGCCGCCGATCTTGCCGATTCCGGGAGTGGAAACCGTAGCACCCATCAAGAAGGAGGCGCAATGAAGCCGATTCGTCCCATTGCGATGTTTGCTGGAGTTGGATTTTTTGTGGCCTGCCTATGCGCGCCGGGTTTGAGTGCGGCAGAGCAAACTCGCGCCGATGCGGAGAAAGACCCCATACTGAAAGCGATGCTCACGGAGTTGGACCGGAGCATGAGCCAGTTGCAGTTGAAGGGCTTTGAGAAACCGTTCTTTATCCAATACCGGATTGAGGACCTGGACGACTACCAGACCAAGGCGGAGTTTGGGGCCAGCGAGGGCTCGCAGCATAGCCACCAGCGCGTGGCGCGGATTACGGTGCGGGTGGGCGACTACAAGAGTGACAGCTCAGGAGGGCGCGGGGACGGCGCGCTGCAACTGGCGGCGCTGGAGGACGATCCAATTGCGGTGCGGTCGGCGTTGTGGGCGGCCACGGACCAGGCGTACAAGAGTGCGCTCTCAGCCTATGCACAGAAGCAGGCGGCGCTGAAGGAAGTGCAGACACCACCGCAGGCCGACGACTTCAGCCATGAAAAGCCGGTTGTCTCTCTGGCCGATCCATTGGCGTTGAAGGTAGACGAGGCGGCGTGGGTGGAACGCGTGGCGCGCGACAGCGGCCTGTATCGGACCCAGGCTCAGGTGAAGGCGAGCCAGCACGATGTGGAGCATTGCTCAGCGGGGTTTCACGCGCGCGTGACGACCACGTGGATTGTGAACAGCGAAGGAACCATCGTGCGCAAGTCTGCGGCTGAGTATCACGAGGGCTTTGGGGTGGGAACGCAGGCGGCCGACGGGATGAGGCTGGACCGGTCCTATGCCTCGACTGGCGCTTCGCTCAAGGATTTGGATTCGGCTGAGGTTTTCACCCAACATGCGGTGGAGGAGATTGCTTCGCTCAGCGATTTGCGCAAGGCGCCGCTGGTGGAGGAGGAGTACCACGGGCCGGTGCTGTTGAGTGCGGAAGCGGGGGCGGATACGCTGCGCGACCTGCTGGCGAGCGGAGTAACAGCCACGCGGCCCAAGCTGGGCACCGAGGCGCGCACCAACGGCCCATTTGCGTCGAGCTATCATGCGCGGGTGCTGCCCGAGTTTCTTGATGTTGTGGATGACCCTGGGTTGAAGAGCTTTAGCGGCAAGGGGCTGGTGGGCGCGTACGACGTGGACGACGAAGGCGTGCCGGCGCAAGCGGTAAAGCTGGTAACCGGGGGACGGCTGGAGAGTTACCTGATCGGGCGCGAGCCGGTACGCGATTTTCCGCAGTCCAACGGGCACGGACGCGCGGGAGCTACCGGCGCGCCGCGGCCGGCGATCGGCGTGATGCAGGTAATGGCGAAGGATGGACTGACTGATGACGAACTGAATCGCAAGCTCGTGGATCTGGCCAGGGATCGCGGACTGAAGAGCGTTTACTATGTGCAGACGTTGGGCGGGGAACTGACGCCGCGGCTGCTCTACCGCGTGAGCCCTGACGGTAGCCCAGCAGGCAAGCGCGAACTGGTGCGGGGCGCGACGCTGGATGATCTGGACCAGCGTGCGCTGCGCTCCAGCGTGGAGGCCGCGGGCAAGGAACTGTGGGTTGCCAATTACTTTGGCGACGCGCCCCGGACGGTGCTGGCGCCGGCGCTGCTGCTGGACGATATAACGATTCGCCGCGCCAACGAGAAGAATGACAAGCTGCCGTTTTATCCGCCGCCGGAGTAGGATAGCTATTTTTTCTTCCATGCGCCGACGATTGCGCCCATGACAATCATGCCCAACAGCCAGAAACCGGCGTTGATGCCCAGCAGGCTCCACGGGCGAACTTCAAAGACATACTCGGTGGACCATGTGGTGAGCACGAATCCGAACCACAGCAGCGCCGCGACCCGGATGCCGCGCAGAGCCGTCTGCGCCCCGGTGAGCTGGGTAACGCAGGAGATAGCGGTGGCCATGAGGGCTGCCGAGATAAGGGCCGTGGCATACTGCAGGGCCGGGTTGATGGCCGCGGGGCCCATCAGCCACTGGCGAGTGCGGCCGATACCGTCAAGCCATGGCTGCATGAAGATCGAGTACCAGCCTGCTTCCACCAGAAAGCACGCTATCGCGGCAATGAGGATGGCAACGTAGTTCTGCCGGATTCTGGGTTGTTCGCTTGTCATTCCATTCCACCTTTCGATCCCGAATGTACGGGACGATGGGCGGAATTCTAGCCTAATTTCTATCGTTTTTGTTCTATTGCCGGAATGAAAGTGCAGATTTTCGCCCCGGTACGCAGATATTCAACTGTTTAGTCCAGCCGGGTGAGAAACGCGTCCGCGTCCGCCTCGGTGAGGCGCAGGTGGCGAGCAATGAATTCGGCCTGCTGACGGTTGTCGTCCTGGGGACGGATGCGAACCCAATAGCTGTCCTGTCCGGGAAATTCAATCACGTTGGAACTGGGGTACCTGCGCAGGAGCTGCTCCTTGAACTTGATGGCGTTGTGCTCGCTTTTGAAAGCGCCGATCTGCACGCACCAGCGGCCGCCCGTCTCGATGGGCTTTGGTGTCCGATACACGTCAAGGCGGACGCGGGCCGTGCCGACCCGGTAGATGCCCGTGGCCTTGGCCGAGGCGATGGTGAGATCCAGAATTCTGCCGTCCACAAAGGGGCCGCGATCGGTGATGCGCATGGCGCTGGACTGGCGGGTCTCAAGGTTGGTGACCACGACGAGTGAACCCATGGGCAGGGTGCGGTGCGCGGCGGTGAGGGCGTGATCGTCGAAAACCTGGCCGTTGGCGGCTTTGCGGCCTTTGTAGGGCGCGGAATACCAAGTGGCAAGGCCCTCCTCTGACAGGATGGGTCTGTGCGTCCTTACAAATACGAGGTCTTCAGCGCTGACTCCGCCCGGCGGGACCGGGGTGATGGGAATGCGCGCGGGCGGAAGGGCCTGGGACGCGGGTGGATACGTCTCCAGCGGTGGCGGAGGCGGAGCAGCCTGAGGCGCGGGAAGCTGAGCCACGGTCTTGTGATGCCCGCAGCCGGAGGCAAACAAAAGCGCCAGCGCAATTCCCGCCCAGGCGGCTGCGCGCCATGCGCCGTTCCTTGGGAAGGCTCCGTTCATCAAGAACGCGGGACCTTTGGCGGTTGGGGCGGCTGCTGGGCAGGCTGATTGTCCAGGCGGTCGGCGAAGCTGCGCAGTGTATCGGCAACGTTGCGCATGGCGGTGATCGACTCGCGGCGGACTTGCGGAATCACGGCGTCATTCACATAGGCTGCGGCGTGGCGCAGTTCCATCTCGATAAGTTCAATAGCCTCTTCAATGCGGCGGCCCACGCCGCCCACACCGGGGCCCGGTGGAGGATAGGAACACATGTCAAGGCACCTCCAGCTAGCAGATAACCACATCCCCAGTCTGCGGGGCGGGGCGCGGTGCGTCAATGGCGGAAGGCCCGAATGTGCCGCAATGGTCAATACGGAAGGCAATCTTCGGGACTTCCCTTCCCGACGCAATCCGCCTCAATTCTTTGTGCCCGCCGCAGGTGACTTTTTGTTGAAAATGTATGTCAGACTCTCATAGCGTACGTCGATGGCGGTTCTCCCGGCGCCGATTGCGACGGACCGATCTGGAGATGGACCGGTTTAGCCCAGGAAGATCATGCAGCCAAACCACCAACCCACGAGGGCACGATTTTTGCAGAGCCATTCAGATGGCGACAACAGGAAAGGACGCGCCGGTACCCTGGGCGGAATGCGCGTGGTGCGGCTTGCCAGCCTGACGCTGGTGCTGGCGGCATTTCGGTTCGCCAATGTGGCGTGGGCCGGGCTGGCAGAGAGTCCTGAGCCGGTGCTGCCGGATTCCCCTCAAGCGCAGAACCCAGGCCGCAGCGAAATGACTCAGGCAGGTCCCTGCCGGGTGCGGAATGCGGGTGCTGCCATGGTGGCCAGGGCGGCTTCTGCTGCGGCAGCGGTTGCCGGCGTTGGCAATCCGTCGGAGGGAGCCAACCCCCTGCCAGGCGCGGAGCAAGTTCCATGCCCGCCTCTCTTGCCCCTCATCAACTGGTATGCCCGATTCCTTGACGGGCCGAAGGTGAAACCGATGACGCCGGGGGAGAAGGCATGGCTGGCGGTGCGCAACGTCGGTGACCCGTTCAACGGGATCACGATTCTGGGCAGTTCCGCCATTGCGGTGGGCTCTGACGCCCACTCGCCCTACGGACCGGGAATGCGCGGCTTCGGGCGATATGTGGGAGTCAGTTATGCCCAGGATATGACCGGTGAGTTTATCGGCACCTTTCTGATTCCCTCCGTCGTCCACCAGGACCCGCACTACCACCGCATGCCGGACGCATCCATGAAACGCAGGATCGCTCATGCCATTTACCAGGTGGCGTGGACGCAGGGCGATAACGGCAAGGGGATGGTGAACTACGCCGATCTTTTGGGTTTCGCCGTCGACGACGCAATTGGCAATCTCTACGTACCGGGGCGGGAGACTGACTTGCCGGCCAGTGCGCAGCGTTATGGCATCGGCCTGGCCACCGCGCCCATCGATAACTTCGTCTCGGAGTTCCTGCCTGACGTGGCGCGGCACATCCACATCCAGATCGTCGTCATTCAGCGAATCATCAATCAGGTCGCCAAGACAGACGCTACGAACGGGCAGCCGTAAGCCTGACTTCTGGCCCGGTTCAGCTTTTGTTAAGGCGGCAGTTGCTTCAGCAACCTACACCATCAACCTGCCCGCGCCGGACTTTACCTTCGCTGCCAGTCCGACAGCGTTTACCGTAACCGCGGGACAAAATGGCGCAACCAAGTTAACGGTCACGCCGGTGAATGGGTTCAATTCGGCTGTTTCGTTCAGTTGCTCGGGATTGCCTTCCGGGGCATCGTGCGGCTTTTCTCCGGCAACCGTAACGCCGGCGGGCGCAGCGGCTTCGACAACCCTCACTGTGACCACCTCCACAACGACCGCTGCTCTGCCCCAAAACTCCGGACCGCTATATCCGGCGGCGCTGGCGGCCTTCCTGTGCTGCTTCGGCTGGAAGAAGCGGCGCCGTTTGCAGATGCTCCTGCTGCTGGCAGTGGGCGTAATCGGGCTGAGTCTGCTTAACGGATGCGGGGGCGCGTCTTCTGCCAGCAGCCCGCCTCCTCCTGTTCAACCCGTCACATCGACAGTCACCGTGACCGCCACGTCGGGATCGCTGCAGCACACCACTACCTTCTCACTGACAGTGAACTGATCGGCCCCCATGTTGGCGAGAAACAACTGAGACCTTTCGGGTTATCCGTTCGGCATCTTCTAATTACCATTCAGCGGGAGATTCCGCCGTTCGCTGCTCCACGTTTGGGTTGACGGGGACAGCCGGTTACCCTAGTGCTGGAATTTAGCGCTCAGGGTTTCGCTACTTTTGAGACCCCGAGAGTTGGGCCGGGTGGTCGATTGCCGCCGGCAATTACTTCAAAGATTGAGGAGACCGCAACTTTATGCCCAAAGCAATTAAGTACGCAGAAAAAGCCGCCGTCTATGCGGCGAGGGGTGCGTGGGTGGTTTATGAGCGGCTGAACCGCATCAGCCCGAACCCGTCGTTCACGCCCAAGTGGAGCGACAAGCCCCTGCTGAAGAGCTATCAGAAGGAGAAGCCGCCATTGGGCTGGCCGCGCACCACTGACTCGCTTTGTCCCAAGTGCGTACCTGAGATTCGCAAGCAGATTCTGGACGGCAAGCTGCCTCACGAAGTGCTGCTTAATGAGAAGGTGGGCGAGATCAAGGCCCAGATCATCGAGCGCGACGGCAAGATCCTGATGGTGAAGGACTGCCCCAAGCACGGCCACTTTGAAGACCTGATGTCCACTGACCCGGCCTTCACCAAGCACCTGCAAGAGAACTTCCCCGGCCGCGACGTGCGCGCGCACAACGATGAAAAGCTGCATCACCACGGCACCTCGACCGTCACCCACGGCCGCGGCGCGGTGCTGACCATCGACCTGACCAACCGCTGCAACATGATGTGCGATCCCTGCTTCATGGACGCCAACCAGGTGGGCTTCGTCCACGAACTGACCTGGGAAGAGATCAAGACCATGCTCGACAACGCGGCCACCATCAAGCCGCACCGCCAGATGAGCGTGCAGTTCTCCGGCGGCGAACCCACGCTGTCACCCTACTTCCTTGACGCCATCGCCTACAGCCGCAAAGTTGGCTACAACAGCGTGCAGGCAGCGTCCAATGGCATCGAGTTCGCCAAGAGCAAGGAGCTATGCCGGGCCGCCGCTGAAGCGGGCCTGCGCTACGTCTACCTGCAGTTCGACGGCATCGGCAACGCCGCCAACTCGCACCGCAAGGTGGGCAATCTCTTCGACGTGAAGCTGCAGGCCATCAACAACCTGCACGAAGCCGGTGTGGAAATCGTGCCCGTGACCACCATCATCAACGGCATCAACAACGAGCAGGTGGGCCGCATCATTCAGTTCGCCCTCGACAACCCCAAGACGATCAGCTTCCTGAGCTTCCAGCCGGTCAGCTTTACCGGTCGCGACGAAGACATCTCTGACGAGCGGCGCCTGGCGCAGCGCTACACGCTGAGCCACATGGCGCACGACATCAAGAATCAGATGGGCTTCGGCGAGCCGGAGCGCGACTGGTTCCCCATCAGCTTTATGAGCACCTTCAGTGACTGGGCCGACCTGATTCACGGGCCCGGCGCCGAGTGGGGCCAGCTCTCCTGCGGGTGCCACCCCGACTGCGGCATCGGCATGGCGCTGATGATCGACAAGGAAACCAAAGAAGCGGCTCCCGTGACCGCCTTCCTGAATATGGACAAGGTTTCAAAGGATCTGGCCAAGGTAAATGACGCGGCCCGCGGCAAATGGCTCTCGGTCATCGGATTCGGCCTCGCCCTCTTGCGCAACTACGATCCCTTCCAGGCGCCCACCCACTTCAAGATCGTGGATATGCTCAAGAAGATGGACAAGACCTTCAACGCCACCGGCAAGAACTACGGCAGCGTGAAGGGCGACCGCACCCTTGAAGACATCAAGAAGCGCCGCGCCGACCGCTGGAACTTCCTGTTCATCGCCGGCATGTGGTTCCAGGACCTGTTCAACTACGACTTCCGCCGCACTGAACAGTGCATTATTCCCTACGCCACTCAGGAAGGCGAAATCAGCTTCTGCGCCTACAACACGGGCATCGGCTGGCGCAACATCATCGAGAAGATGCACATGACGGCCACGCTGACCAAGTGGTATGAGGAGCACGGCCGGCATGAGATCTTTGCAGGCGGCAAGAAAGTGGGCATGTCCGAAGTGGGCCACCACCTGACGCTGAACATGGACCATGTCAACGCCGAGGCCAACCATACGCTGGACGAACTGGGCATCGCCAAGAACGCCCGCGAAGAGAAGCTCCGCGCCCGCGACCACAAGCAACTCGACGCCGCCGAAAACGCCCGCATGGCCAAGCTCTACCGCGAGCACATCCTGGGCGAGAAACCAGTCGAGGGCCTGGTCACCCTGGACTCGATCGCCCCGGCCAAGCCGGTCGAGCAGAAGGAAGCCGAGCCGGTGGCCGGAGACTAATTCCTTCCTACCTTGCGTCAATTAACCACAAAGGCCGTTCCCTCTCGGGAGCGGCCTTTGTGCATATATGCTTACATGCCCACAGTTTCAACTACCAAAAAGGCTGTCATCCTGAGCGAAGTGCGCGGAGTCGAAGGGCCTGCGAGACTGTGTATTTGATCGATTCCGTTCTTTCCCACAATCTGGCAGGTGATGCATCCTCTTCGGCTCAGCTCTGGACCTTCAGGTAAAGGCGATAGTGCTCGTCCTGGATTGCGGCGAACGGGCGCAGGGTCATGTTGCCCGCAGCGGTCTTTGCCTGCCAGTCGGTTGACCCGCCGGAGACCTGGCTGGCCGCGAGAAGCTCCTGCCTGCCGATTCTTTCAGGAATGGCGCCGACGGTGAAAAGCGCCAGTGGACCGTGGACGGGCGCCAGCAGGTCGGGGTGCTGCGGGTCTACGGGTTCCAGCACAGTGGGCATGTCGAATTCGACTTCGATGCGGTCACCGTTCTTCCAGGTGCGGTCCAGGCGGGCAAACTGGCCCGAAGCTGGACTGGCGAGGGCATGCTTCCCGTTGACCGTGATCGCGGTCTTCGGACCGGCCCAGGCGGGAATACGCAGGAAAACAGGAAAGGCGGCTGGCGTTTCAGTCGAGATCGCGATCTGGGTGGTCGGATGATGAGGATAGTTTGTCTGCTGGGTCAGCGAGATGCGTTCCCCGCCTCGCGCCCATGTTACGCGCGACGGCACATATAGGTTGACGTAGATACCTTCCGAGTCGCGGAAGTAGGAACTTATGCCGTAGTCCGCAGTGATCTGGGCAAAGCTTCCGGTGCAGCAGGTCCACTTTTCCATGCGGTAAAACTTGGAGCCATCGTTGTTATAGTCGGAGTAATAGAAACCGTAACCATCCCTGCGAATGGGCTTGGCGCCCAGGATGGTGTTATAGAGGACCTTCTCCATGCTGTCGCCGTAGCGGCTGTCGCGGGTTACGCGCAGAAGATAGCGCGTGATCTTGAAGTGGGCATAGGAGCCGCAAGGGGTTTCGAAGCTGGAATGGCTCTTGGAAAGGCTTTCGCCCATTTCGCCGCTGGCCGGATCGCGAAATGTCTCATCCGGGCCCCAGCCTCCGGTAGCAAAGCTCTGCGTGGCGCGCAGGAAATCGAAGCCGTTCCGCGCCGCGCGCAGATGCTTTTCGCTGCCCAGCGTGAGATACGCCTGCGCCGCGCTGCTCATGGCGTTTACGTGGCTGTAAGCGTGCTTGCCGGGTAAGACGTTCTGCCCTGCGGCCAACGGGTCGAAGTACCAGTCGTCGGCCAGGAAGCGGGCGCCCAAGTCGCGATAGCGGCTGCCCGCGCCGCGCTGGTAGGCGAGAAAGAAATTCTCCGGAAGGGTGTAAAACTCGTCCCAGCAGAAAGACTCGTCGGCGTGGGGCCGGGCATACTGCTCGGCACGGGAAAGAGCTTTGGGCGGCAGATAAGGAAGAACGGCGTCGAGCGCGGCATCGAGGACGTGGAGCGCGGTGGGATCGCCGGCTAACTGGTGCGCGTCGAGCAGGCCAATGGAGACTTTGTCATAGGTGTAACCCGGAAAGCGATTGCCCTCGTTGAACTTGGGTGAGATAGCGGCCGCATAGCCGCGGACCAGCCGCTGCACCTTTTCCTGCGTGGGTTTGGAGCCGGTGGCGGCATAGTCGCGCGCCAATCCGGAGAGCATTTGCCCAAAGCTGTGGCAAGGAGCGAAGCCGTGATTGTCTTGGAGGTGAATTCCCTCCACCCAGTCATACCATCCACCCATATCATCGCCGGGAGCGGGGAGCCCGGCGCGCTGGCGGAAGGGCTTGAGCAGGCTATCTTCATTCAGAGCCAGATAGAAAGCGTGATTGGTTTGGAATTGCTGGCGAAGTGGACCCTCGAGCAACTCAACGTCGCTGTAGCCAAACTGGTTGAGTGGAGGCGCAATCGCAGGTTCACCCGCAAGCGCCGCGAATGTGCTTCGAGGCCCGGCCAGGGATGCAGCGGCCATAGCCGCGCTGGTTTTCAGAAACGTTCTGCGAGACTGGGTCATGGCGGTTCCCCTTTGGCGATGGTAGGGCACCCGGCAATGCCCCGGATCGTCGGAGATTTGGACTCTTTCCCTGCTATCCCAACGGGCTGAACTTGACCGGCAACTTATCAAAGTCCACGGTGCCGAGACCACGGGCGGCGGCCATCTGGAGATAGGGCAGGTGCTCGGCGTCGAGGTCCCACCAGGCTTTAGCGACGTAGGCGTCGAGGGCCACCGGATCTGTTCCGGCGACCATGGTTTTCTTGATGGCCACATCTTCCAGATTGCCGCCGGTGGGGCCGTTGCGGAGCAGGATGCGGTAACCGTCGAGCAGGGTGACCGTGGGCAGCATGAAGTTGGCCAGGTCGGCGAGGCTCTGGTGAATCTGCTGGTGCAGCCGGTTGCGCTGGCCGCCGAGGATACCGTACCAGTTCTTCATGCCGAGGGTGACGCCGACGAGCCCATGATGCTTGGCGATGGGCAGGTTGATGATCTTGTCGGCTTCAAGGAAAGGCGTGAAGACGGGCCAGGACTTGAGGACCACGCCGCCGAGATCCACTTCGCGGTAAAGCTCGGGATCGGGAAGAAGGACTTCAGCACCCTCGGCGCGTGCCGCGGCCTGAATGCCGGAGCGCTGGAAGCAGCGGCGGGCCTCGTTGCAACTGACGTCGGTAACAATGACGCGCTTGGCGCCGGCTTGCCAGCACTGGCGGACGACTTCGGCGACGACTTCAGGGTTGGTGTTGGCGGCCTGCTCCGGGGTGCGGTCCCAGGCGATGTTGGGCTTGAGGACAACCACATCCTGGCGGCTGATGAAGCGGCGGATGCCGCCCAGGTCCTGGAGCGCCCGCTGAACCAGTTCGCGCGGCTCTCCGCCCTGCACCACGGTCAGATGGGGTAGTTGCGGGTCGGTCCCGGTGCTGGAGCTGACGCGATGGTCGCGGCGAGCCTGTTCGGCGCGGGCCGGGACCGGGCGGAAACTGTGCCGGCTAAGCCACACAGCCGCGCCCGCGGCGCCTGCGGCAACACCCCCGACACGGAGCAGTTGGAGCATGGCTTCGCGGCGTGTGAGAGCCGGCGGCTGGACCTGTTTTATGTCTTTCGTCGGATCGGTTTCTCCAGTCATGGTGTTCCTCCGGGTGATTGGTGGTGCGATCAGACTTCCATGAGATGGATGCGTTGCGGATCGTTTACGCCCAACTGGTGGTCCTGGTCGGCTGCGGTGGCGATATAGCGCGGCGGACGGTTGGCGGCTTCCAGCGTGGGCAGGCCCACCTCGGCACGCCTGCGCTCGATCATCTGCCACGCGGTGTGATCCACGGCCACCCGGTCTTCACCGACGATGAGGGCATTGGGATACCAGAGGTGCTCGGGGTGGAAGCCGGGTCCACCCTGACAGACGGAGGTCATGGCGTCGCCAATGGTAAAGCGAACCTTCTCGCGAATGGCCGGAATGCGATTCAGGTCGGCCACGCCAGGGTTGCAGCCGTTGGCATGGAGTTCGTAGGGGCGCTGGACCACGCCGTACATGTTCTTCATGGCGAAGGTGACGCCGGACAACTCGTGGTCCTTGAGAATGGGCAGGCCGATGACCATATCGCACTGGCGAGTGAGGATTTTGGAGAGCTTGACGTTGACCGCAGAGCCGAAGGCCACCGGCTGGTCCTCGTAGCCGGCCACATCGGAGCCGTAACAACGGACGCGGCTCGGGTCAGTGTTGATGGTGAGGCCGCATACCTCAAGGTCGCGGGCGTTGCGGTCCCAGACCAGGATGTTACCGGCGGGAACGCCGGCCTGCTGCAGACGCTCAGAGATGGCCAGCACCAGCGCCAGATGGGTGCAAATTCCCTTGCCGCCCAAGCCGTTGGTCTTGAGGCCGATAACCTTTCCCTGGGGCACGATACGTTTCCAGGCCTCGACCGGATGGTCGCGCCCGGTGTAAGCGGCGATGGCGCGGTCAAGCAGATCGAGGACACGCTTTTCATCGAGCTGGCTGTTCTGGCCGTGGAGCGCCGGATCCTTGGCCACCACGACTTTGGACTTGGCGGTCCCGGCATGCTGGGCGTGCTGGTCAAGCATAGCCGCCAGCCCTAATCTTTCCGCTGCGGCGGAGGAGCCCAGCAAGAGGGCTCCGGTGGCTGTCGTCTTGAGAAATTCCCGGCGGTTTTTCATCGCAATCCTCACTTATTGTTGTTCTCTTGCCATCCTTCGCATTTTTCCTTCGAGAGGCTGCAAAGGATAGAGCGCCCGCATTTCAATCGCAGTACAAGAAGATTACAGTTTCGCTTCCACGCCGTGCGCCAGGGCGACCAGGGCTTGCGGCGTATCGGGCGTGGACTCATAAGCAACGATGCGAACCAGATAAGGACCTTTGCGGAAGATCACGCTCTGCGCGTATGCGATGCCCGCATCTCCGATTTGCACGGTTTTGGCGTCTTTGGTCTGGCCGGTGGAGAGAATTTTACCTGTGCCCGCCGCGTCACCCATGGTGTACACGTCCACAACGGCTTCCAACTGGCCCTGGTACTTGTAGTCGGAGGTGGAGGTGGACACTACGCCGGCGGAGATGTACTGCTCAGCGTCGCCGTCGATGTACTGCCAAAGGTCTTTGGCTGCAAAAACGCGGGTATCGCTGGTCTTCTGCCAACCTGCGATTGCGCCCGATGCCGGGAACGGATCGACTTTGGCCTTCTTACATCCTGTGCCTGCGGCCGCGCCTACCATGCAGAGCACTGCGGCTGCGACCACGAAACTCTTTAAGCGATAAATCACGGAGCGGTCTCCTTATTTGCGGTTTAACAGAATCTGACTGGCGGGCGAGCGGCTCTCGCCGATGCTGGTAACGTAAACGGCTGGATGCTCCTGGAGCGGGCAGGCATACTCGCAGGCGCCGCAGCCCACGCAGCGGCTGGGATCGACGCGCGGCTGCTTGAGGGTTTTGGTGTTGCCGGCGGAGTCGACCACCTGGGCTTCTTCAACGTAGATGGCCTTGGGCGAGACCGGGCACCATTCCTCGCAGACGATGCAGTCGGTGGCCATGGCCCACGGCAGGCAGCGGCCGCGGTCATAGAACGCGGTGCCGAGACGAACAGGGCTCTGCGTGCCCACACCCACCACCCAGCCTTTTTCCTTGGGCGTAATCTGCCAGATGGCTCCGGTTGGACACACCTCAGAGCAGAGTGTGCAACTAGGCTCGCAGTAGCCGATCCTCGGCACCAGCGTAGGGGTCCAAAGCCCTTCCAGGCCAGCCTGATCGAGCGTGGGATGGAGCGCAGTGTTGGGGCAAACCTTCATGCACTCGCCACAGCGGATGCAGCGCGACAGAAAGTCCTCCTCATCAAGCGCGCCGGGGGGACGCAGCAGGCGTTCGTGACGGCTCTTGCCCAGGCCGGTGTTGGCGCGGAAGAGCGGAACCACCGCCGCACCGGCAGCCAGGCCGGTGATGGTGCGACGGCGGCCGAGGTCTGGGTCGGCAACTTCAGGCTCGTTGCGGAAGAAGCGAAACTGGAGACTGTCATGGGGGCAGGAACCCACGCAGTTCATGCACATAAGACACTCAGCCTTACGCCAAGGCACGCCGCCGATGGGATTGTCTCCGCCCTGGCAATTGAGCAGGCAACGGTTGCACTTGTCACAGGCTGCGGGGTCCTTGTGCAAGCCCAGAACCGACCAGCGGGAAAACGCGCCCAGCAGAGCGCCGAGCGGGCAGAGGCTACGGCACCACAGGCGGGTAATGCGTAAGCTGGCCAGAAGAATGGCCAGAAACAGCACTCCCAGGATGAGGCCCTGGGCAAAGTGGGGCTGGCGGAAGTCGAGAACGGTGGCTTGCAGGACGGTGTGGAGGGTTTCGCCGGTGGCTTTGATGGCCGGTATGTGGCTGTGCTCCAGCGGCAAAAGCACAGCGCGCACGGCAAAGTTGAAGGCCGGCAGCAGCGAGAGGCCGAAGGAACGGACCAGAAGACTGAAGGGGTCGAGCCAGCCGATGGCCGCGGAACCAAAACATGCGGCAACGAGGCCGGCGATGAGCACTACATACTTGCCGGTCTGCCAGCGCTTATACCGGTTGGAGTCGATGCGCTGCTTGCCGCGCTTGGCCTCAGAGGGCAGGCTGCCGACGAAGTGTTGCAAGGTGCCCATGGGGCAGATCCAGCCACAGAAGAAGCGGCCCAGAAAGAGCGTGGGCAAGAGAATGAGCAGGCTCCAGAGCAGGCCGCGATAAAGGGCGTGGCCGGCAAGAGCGTTGGCAATGACGACCAGAGGGTCGAGTTCGAAAAAGAGGCGCACCGGAGCGCGCATGTGGATGTCGCCCGTGGAGCCTGGGGTGGGGCGCAGCGAGGTGAAGATCAGCAGCGCAAGAAACAGGAGCAGAAAGAAGATCTGCGAGATTCTGCGCAGGAGCGGCAACCTGGAACGACGGGCCACGAATATCCTCCACATGGTTCGAGCGGGGCACTAGCTGTATATCGTGAATGATTGTCGCTGGGGCATGTGCCGGACAGTGATCTGCATCACTTGCTCTATTTCAGATTTGTCCGCTTGTATTTTTCGGGCTTGCTCAAACTGGGCGGCAAGCTCCGCAAAATCAGAGGTGATTGATGAGCGAGGCGATGCAGGCTGCGCCGAAACCGTTGTCGATGTTGACTACGGAGACGTTGGGCGAACAGGTATTCAACATGCCGAGCAAAGCGGCTATGCCACCAAAGGAAGCGCCATAACCCACGCTGGTGGGAACGGCCAGGACCGGCGCGTTCACGAGGCCGGCCACCACGGTGGGCAACGCGCCCTCCATGCCGGCGCAGACGATGAGCACGCGGGCTGACTGCAAGGCGTCTTTTTGCGCCAGCAGACGGTGAATGCCGGCAACGCCGACGTCGGCGATCAACTCGACCGTATTGCCCATGAGGCGGGCGGTTACCGCGGCTTCTTCGGCCACGGGCAGGTCGCTGGTGCCGGCGCAGACTACGGCGATGGTTCCCTTGCCGGGAGTGGTGGGCGCCTGGGTGAGGGTGATGGCGCGGGCAGTCTCATGAAATTCGGCGCGGGGTTCCTTATCTGGCGGTTCCAGGGCGCGGACCGCTTTGAACATTTCGTGCGACACGCGGGTGGCCAGGACATTGCCGCCCGCCTGGGCCATGCGGGCAAAGATGGTAGCAACCTGCGCTGTGGTTTTGCCGGCGGCAAAGATGACTTCGGGCATGCCGGTGCGGAGGGCGCGGTGATGATCGAGCTTGGCGAAGCCGATGTCTTCAAATGGGAGATCGCGGAGACGGCCGAGCGCGTCGTCGACGGCGGTGCGGCCTTCGCGGACTTCGTTGAGGAGGTTTTCAATTTGAGCGCGATCCATCAGAGCCCTTCCTTTCTATTGCCAATAGCTCGCGCTGCCGCGCTGGAGGCTTCTTCTGCGCTGCCGGCCGCGTAAGCGCGCATGGCTTCCTGCAACACTTGTTTGAGGGGGACCGAGTGCTCGGTGGCGAGGCGGCGGCAATCCTCATATTCCGGCGCGGCATTGGCTATTTTGCCGGAGGGCCAGCGGGCGATCTTGATGCACACCTGACCCCAGGGGGTTTGCACCTTGGCAAATTCTCGCGCCAGGGCCACTTTGTTTTCGAGCCTCCAGCGCAGGCCTATGGTGGTGGTCTCGCGGAAGAGAAGGTCGCGCAGCGCAGGCATGAGGCCGGGAGGGCAAAGAACAGTCATTTGTACGCCGGTGCGGCCCTTTTTCATCTGTACCGAGGCACGATAAACATCCCACGCGCCAGAGGCTAGAAGCAGTTCGCTCACATAGCCAAGCACTTGCGGGCTGGAATCGTCGATGACCGTTTCGATCACGGCGATCGATTCCCCTTCATCGGCCTGCGCGGAGTCTTCCTCGCCTATCAGCAGACGAAGCAGGTTGGGTTGGCCGGGGGTTTCGCGGCCGCCGGCTCCGTAGCCGGAAGCCTTGACACGCATGGGCGGAAGCGGCGCATAGCACACTTCTAACATTCGTAATACAGCCGCGCCAGTAGGGGTCACCCGCTCCATGGGCGGGCCTGCAGCATAGACGGGCGCATCGCCCAGCAGGGCCAGCGTGGCCGGAGCCGGCACGGGGAGTGTTCCGTGCTGGCAGACCACGGTTCCGCTGCCCACGTTCAGCGGTGACGAAAGCCAGCGGTCAACGCCAAGCGCCTCAGCCCCGACGGCTGCGCAGACGATATCGACGATGGTGTCAACCGCCCCGACTTCGTGAAAGTGGACTTTTTCAATAGGGATGGAATGGATGCCGGCTTCGGCCTCGCCGAGCAGTTGGAAAGCGCGGATGGAGCGTTCTTTAACCGCCGCGGCAAGCGGGGCGGAACGAATGATATCGAGAATTGCAGACAGGGGACGATGAGGCGCGTGGGTGTGCGCTTGAGGAACAAAAGCCGTTTGAGATTCGTGGTCTCCCACCGTCTCGTGCTTGTGCGCTTCATGCGAATGAGCTTCATGCGAGTGCGCCTCGTGTGAGTGCGGTTCGTGCGCATGCGCCGGATGGTCATCATGGGTGTGGGCTGGCTCATCAGGAGTGAGCACGTCCACTTTGGTTGCGGCCAGGCCGCCGCGGCTCACTTTGCGCATTTCAAGCCGCGCGCCCACGTTGAGCGCTGCTGCCGTTTCCGCAAGGGAACTGAAGGGAACGCCGGCGTCAACAAGGGCGCCCAGCAGCATGTCGCCGCTTATGCCGGAAAAACACTCGAGGTATGCAAATCGCATCGCCTTGTAATTCTAAACGGTCGGCTACGAATCACGCTTCACGCGCCGCGCCGGGCAAGGACTTCAGCAGGGAGAATCGCGTTCATTGAGCCGGAGCGAAAACCGGCGCAATCCAAGGTCACATATTGGAAACCGGCCTGTTTGAGGGCTGCGCAGATGGCGTCGAGCATCTCAATCGCCAGAGCGCGCGGTAGCTCTGCGCGCGCAATTTCAACGCGAGCCAGCTCGCCGTGATGGCGAACACGCAGTTCGCGAAAGCCCAATTGGCGCAGGCTCTCCTCGGCCTTCTCCACCTGTTCGAGCACCTCGCGGGTGACGGTGCGGCCATACTCGACGCGCGAGGCCAGGCACGGCGCAGCCGGACGATCCCAGAGCGGGTATCCGGCGGCCTTGGCCAGTGCGCGAACCTCCATCTTGGTAAGGCCAACCTCAGCCAGGGGCGCTATCACGGCATGTTCCTGGGCCGCGCGCTGGCCGGGGCGGAAATCGCGGGTGTCGTCGGCGTTCATGCCGTAGGCGATGCTGGTAAAGCCGAGTTTGCCGCCGAGCGCTTCCATGACGGCAAAAAGCTCATCCTTGCAATGGAAGCAGCGGTTGGCGTCGTTGCGCGCATACTCGGGCCGCTCCAGTTCTTCGGTGGCAACCACGCGCAGCGGCATCTGTAGCGAGTGTGCAAAGGCGCGGGCCTGCTCCAGGTCGCGGCGGGCCAAGCTGGGCGAATCGGCCAGTACAGCGAGCATCCGGGACCCAAGAACGCGATGCGCCGTGGCTGCCAGGAATGCGGAGTCCACTCCGCCGGAGTAAGCCACCATGAGGCTTCCCAACTGCTGAAGCCGCGCTTCGAGAGCAAGCAGCTTTGCCGCCGTTTCCGGCTCGCCGGACGCGGTGCACTCCGGAGCGTTCTGCGCCAGTTGGGCTTCCGATGGGTTTGTGTATGCGCTAGCCGCCATAAGGCAGATTATAACCCGTGATTCAGCTCACGCCGCCCAGGGCCGGAACGGCTGTCTTGCGGGGTCTGGTTCTGTTTGTGCCCAACAGGCGGCCTCGGCCAGCACCCCCAGGGAGAATGGCACCCGCGAGGCCACGTGAATTGGTAAACGGCTCTAATGCTGGATGGCGGTCTCCGCCTTCGCCGGCATCTGTGTGACTTGGCCGGGCGTAGGCAATTGCGACCGGTTCCAGCCGCCACCGAGGGCTTGAATCAGTTCAACCGACGCCGTCATCTCCTGCACCTGCAGACTCGTCAGGGTTTGCTGGTTGGCGAGCACGGTAGTTTGCGCGGTGACCACATCGATGTAGGGATCGACGCCCGTGTCGTAACGCCCCTGTTCGAGCTTCAGGAATGTTTGAGAGGAGTCCACGGCCTCCTGTTGGCGCCGGATCTGCTGGGATAAGATGCGAACGGCCGCGAGTGAGTCTTCAACCTGCTCGAATGCCGTGAGGACGGACTGACGATAGGCAGCCAGATTTGCGTTGTAAGTGGCAATGTACTGGTTCACGGTGGCTCGGCGCAGGCCTCCATCGTAAACCGTCTCAGAGAGGGACGGGCCGACAGACCAGAAGCGGCTGGCGGAATCCAGCAGGTTCTTGATGGCAGAACTCTCCACGCCGCCGCTGGCAGAGAGCGTCAGAGCGGGATAATAGGCTGCATAAGCAACTCCGATCTGGGCATTCGCAGAGGCCATACTCCGCTCGGCGGCAGCCACGTCCGGGCGACGCTCGAGCAATTGGGACGGCAACCCCACGGGGATCGGCGGAGGCGCGCTCGTTCTGGGTTGGACGGGGATGGAGAACGTCGAGGCCGGCTTGCCAACCAGCATCGCAATGGCATGCTCATACTGCGCCCGCGCAATGCCGAGACTGACGGCTGCGGACTGTGCGTTGTCCAGCGTGGTCTGCGCTTCAACTACAGACAGCTGATCATCTACGCCGGTTTCATAGCGAGCCTTTTCAATTTCCAGAGCCTTCCTGTCGGCATCCACGGTTTCGTTGAGCAGCTTTTGCAGCGCGTCCTGACCGCGAATTTCAAAGAAGTACTCGGCAAGACTGGCCTGTTCGGTCAATCGCTCATTCTCAAGATCCGCCGCGCTCAGCTGGGCGGCATATTGACTGGCGTGCACCGCGTTGCGCACCTTTCCCCAGAGGTCGGGCTCCCACGAAACCTCGGCCGGGAGAGAAAACAATTGCGTCTGCTTGCCGCTTGACGTGCCCGAAGCACCCGCAGAAGCCACGTTGGACGATGTCTGCGATCGGGTGTAAGAGGGGTTAATGCCTGCCGTGGGGAAATACTGTGACCGTGTCTCGCGCACAAGCGCGCGCGCCTCCATAAAATTTTCGAAGGCCTGGCGAATGTTCTGGTTGTCAATATTGAGTTGATCTTCAAGCACATTCAACTCAGGCTCATTGTAGATTTCCCACCATTTGCCTCGGAGAGCCGCATCCTGGGGCTGCGCAACAGTCCATCCATCCTGCTCCTTGAATTGCGCGGGCGATTCCTTGAAGGCCGGTGGCGCCGTCGTCGCGGGAGGCACATACTTTGGTCCCACGTTGCAACCAGCCAGCATCGCACAGAGCACAGCGGCAAAAACCGCGCACGACGCAGTAACCGCTTGCCGGGATTGCACGATCGACTTTTTCATAACCAACACTCCATAAAACCCCCTGCTACGAGGCCTCCGCAATCTCAGGATTGAAAGTATCGACCGATTTACCCAGGACGCGAAGGCGGACACGATCGAAGAACAAATAGACGACGGGCGTGGTGTAGAGCGTCAGCATCTGGCTGACGATCAGTCCACCCACGATGGTAATGCCAAGCGGGCGCCTGAGTTCGGAGCCGGTTCCGGTGCCGAAGGCCAGCGGCAGAGCGCCAAACAACGCCGCCATCGTGGTCATCAGGATGGGGCGGAAGCGAAGCATACATGCTTCGAAAATTGCATCGGACGTGGTCTTTCCGTGCAAGCGCTCGGCCACCAACGCGAAGTCGATCATCATGATCGCATTCTTTTTCACGATGCCGATGAGCAGGATGATACCGATGATCGAGATCACGTTGAGGTCTATCTTGAACAGCATGAGGGCGAGCATGGCGCCAACGCTTGCCGAAGGCAACGTGGAGATGATGGTGAGGGGATGCACCAGACTCTCATAGAGAATGCCAAGAACGATGTAGACAGCGAGGATAGCCGTTGCTACAAGAACGGGTTCGCTTGCCAGCGAGGTTTGGTAAGCCGCCGCAGTGCCGGCAAAGAAGCCACGAACCGTTGGCGGCATGCCCAGCCGCTCCTGCATCTCGGCAACCATGCGGGTTGCGTCGCTCAACGAGGTATTCGTTGCCAAATTGAATGACACGGTAACGGAAGGAAACGAACTGGTGTGATTCAGGACGAGTGGCGTCGTGGTCGCCTGGGCCGAGGTGACCGCGGAAAGCGGAACGACGCCGCTGCCGGTGGTGTGGAGGTAGACATTCCTTAACTCCTCAGGGCTCTGCCAGTACTTCGGAGCCACCTCCAGCACTACGTAATACTGATTCAGTTGTGTATAGATGATGGAAACTTCAGACTGGCCGAACGCGCCATAAAGGGAACTATCCAAAGACGCCGGCGTGATGCCAAGCCTCGCGGCGGTGGCTCGATCATAGGAAAGCATCTCCTGCAGGCCGCTATTCTGGGCATCGGTATTTACATCCTGAAAACCGGGAAGCTTTTTCATCTCGGCAAGAAGGATGGGACCCCAGTGCGCGAGGTCCTGCACGTTATCAGACTGTATGGTGTATTGGTAGAGTGCGGCGCTTCCTCGTCCGCCTATACGCAGGTCCTGCGCAGCCTGGAGGAAGGCCGAAGCAACCGGAAGCCGGTTCATCTTGGGCCGCAGACGATTGATAATATCTGGCGCGGTAACCTTGCGGACGTCGAGCGGTTTGAGCGCGACAAAGATAAATCCGCCGTTCGAAGAACCCTGTCCACCCGTATATGCATTCACGTTGGCAACGGCCGGGTCTGCCTTGATCACGTTTACCAGTTGCTGGACCGAGTTGTTCATTACCGCAAACGACGCGTCCTGCGGTCCCTGGACCTGGCCCATTATGGCCCCGGTATCCTGCTGTGGAAAAAATCCCTTGGGAATGATGCCAATGAGATAAAAGTTCAATGCAATTGTGAGCAGCAGGATGGTCAGCATGGGGCCAGGGTGTTTCAGTACCCATGTCAGCGACCGGCTGTAGCCGGACAGCATCCAGGAAAATCCCCTCTCACTGATCCGATACGCGCGGCCGTGCTTGATCTCCTTCTCATCCTTGAGCAGATAGGCGCACATCATGGGCGTGGTCGTGAGCGAGATGACCATGGAGACGACGATTGCCGTCGCGAGGGTGACTGCAAACTCGCGGAACAGCCTTCCGACGATGCCGCTCATGAGAAGGATAGGAATAAAGACTGCAATCAGCGACATGCTGATGGAAAAGACAGTAAATCCGATTTCCTTGGAACCGAGAAGAGCGGCCTGAAACGGCCGCATCCCCGACTCGCGATGGCGGGAAATGTTCTCCATGACTACGATGGCATCGTCGACGACGAATCCGGTCGCGATGGTCAGCGCCATGAGCGACAGATTGTCGATACTGAAGCCAAGCAGGTACATGACTGCGAACGTGCCAATAAGCGAGACAGGAACCGCAACAGCGGGAATAAGCGTGGCACGACCATTGCGCAGGAAGATGAAGACAACAAAAATCACCAGCATGACGGAGAGCATGAGAGTGCGCTCCACGTCGTTGACAGACGCGCGGATGGTTGTGGTGCGGTCAAGAACGACGGTGGTCTTTATGCCTTGCGGTATGGAAGCTTCGACCGACGGCAATTCACTTCGGATACGATCGACGGTATCAATGATGTTGGCGCCCGGCTGGCGGAAGATGATGACGGTGATCGAAGGTATGCCATTCAGGTAGCCTGCCGTGCGGATGTTCTGCGCGCCACTCGCTACGTCGGCCACGTCGGAGAGCCTGACCGCTGCTCCGTTGCTGTAACCGATAATAAGCGGCTTGTATTGATCCGCCTCGCGCATCTGGTCGTTGACGACGATATCGGCGGTGGTATTGCCGTCCGTGATCTGGCCGAGCGCCTCGTGAGAATTCTGAAGGCTCAGCACGGACTGAATATTTCGGAGTGTGAGTCCGTAGCTGTTGAGCTTCGTAGGATTCACTTCCACGCGGACGGAGGGTCCGGCGCCTCCGCCGACCGACACCTGTCCGACTCCCTGAATCTGCGAAAGCTTCTGCGCAATGACCGACGATGCTTCGTCATAGAGAGCCGGCTTGTCGTACTTATCGGAGGTAAGCCCCAAAATCATAATTGGCGAGTCCGCGGGGTTCACCTTGCGATAAGTCGGGTTGGCAGGCAGGTTCGCCGGCAGGTAGGTGCGCGACGCGTTGATGGCCGCCTCCACGTCCCGGGCCGCGCCGTCGATGTTGCGGCTCAAATCGAACTGCAAGGTGATCGAGGTGCTGCCAAGCGAACTCGACGAAGTCATTTCGGTCACGCCGGCGATGTGGCCGAACTCGCGCTCCAGCGGAGTTGCGATGGAGGACGCCATGATCTCTGGACTTGCGCCGGGCAAACTGGCGCCTACAGCGATCGTCGGGAAATCAACCTGCGGCAAGGGAGACACAGGCAGAACTTTGAAAGCGATGGCACCGACGAGCGCAACACCCACCGTCAGCAGGGTGGTGGCTACCGGACGGTGGATGAAGGGGGCGGAGATGATCATGTTCCCTCCGCCGGTTGCGGCTCGCTTCCCGTCTCTCTCGCTTTCGCCGAACCCATGAAGCGATGGCCGATGCGATCGAAGAAGATGTAGATGACCGGCGTAGTGTAAAGGGTGAGTATCTGGCTAAGCAGAAGTCCGCCAACCATGGCGATACCCAGAGGCCGCCGCAACTCCGAACCCATTCCTTGCCCAACGGCCAATGGGATGCCCGCCAGCAGCGCGGCCATGGTCGTCATCATGATGGGGCGGAAGCGCAGCAGGCATGCCTCATAAATCGCCTCCTGGGAGTTCATCCCGCGCTGGCGTTCGCCCTCCAAAGCGAAATCGACCATCATGATTCCGTTTTTCTTCACAATGCCGATGAGCAGAATGATGCCGATAATGGCGACGACGCTGAGGTCCTGCTTGAAGAGCATGAGAGCCAGCAACGCTCCGACGCCGGCAGAAGGCAGCGTGGAAAGAATGGTGACGGGATGAATGAAACTCTCGTAAAGGACGCCGAGCACGATATAGACCGCTGCCAACGCGGCAAGAATCAGAAGGCCTTCATTGGCGAGCGAGCCCTGAAAGGAAGCCGCGGTACCTTGAAAACCATACTGGACGCTGGCCGGCATATTCAGGTCCTTTTGAACCTTCTCGATGGCCGTGATGGCGCCGCCCAGCGCGGCGTTGGGCGCAAGATTGAACGACACGGTTACTGCCGGGAACTGTCCCTGGTGATTGATTGAGAGCGGCTCGGCAGTTCTTTCAATATGAGTAAATACACCGAGGGGGACTGCATTGGATGGCGTTGAACTGGCGGTTGCAATGGAGTTGCTGCTGGCGCCGACGCCCGACTTGATGGCATTCGAGGGAGGGGTGAGGACCCCCGAGGATGGAGTGTATGCCACCGCAGAGGTTGTTGCATTCGAGCCGGCCGACGAAGAACCCGAGGACGAATAGGTCGAGGATGCGCCTGGCCCCGAAGCGCCTGAGGATGTATTGGCCTGGATATACAGATCCTGGAGCTTGTTTGGGTTTTGCTGGAAATTGGGATCGGATTCCAGAACCACGTGATACTGATTCAACTGCGTGTACATCGTGTTGATCTGGCGCTGGCCATACGCGTCATAGAGCGTGTTGTCGATGGTGGATGGAGCAATGCCAAGCCGCGATGCGGTGACGCGATCAACCACCAACGATACCGCCAGGCCGCCGGTTTGCTGGTCGGTGGCGACATCGACAATCTGCGGCAATTGCTTCATCTTTTCGACAAGGCGGTTTGTCCACAGGTTCAACTCGTTAGGGTCGGGATCCTCCAGCGTGTACTGGTACTGAGTGCGGCTCACGCGGTCGTCCACGGTGATGTTCTGCACCGGAGCCATGAAAAGTTCCATGCCATCAACCGACTTCAGGCTTCCTTGCAGCCGGCGAATCACATCGGAGGCGCTCATGTTGCGTTCTTCCACCGGCTTCAGATTGATTGACATTCTTCCGCTGTTCAGGGTGGTGTTGGTTCCATCTGCTCCGATGAAGGAAGAGAGGCTCTCGACCGCGGGATCCTGAAGCACAATGTGAGCCAGTTGCTGCTGCTTCTGCACCATGGCCGCAAAAGAAATGGTCTGCGGCGCCTGCGAGATGCCCTGGATAACGCCCGTATCCTGAGTGGGGAAAAACCCTTTGGGGATGGTGATGTAGAGGACAACGGTGAGAACCAGAGTGGCGACGGCGATGAGCAACGTGATGGTCTGGTATCCAAGGACAAACCTGAGCGTGCGAGCGTAAAAATCGATCATGCTCTGCCAGACGCGCTCGGATGCCTTGTAGAAGCGGCCGTGCTGTTCCTGGGGATTGTGGCGCAGAATCCGCGAGCACATCATGGGCGTCAGGGTGAGCGAGACAACGGCTGACAGCACGATGGTGACGGCCAGGGTGACCGCGAACTCGCGGAAGAGACGGCCGACCACGTCGCCCATGAAAAGCAGTGGAATAAGCACCGCAATGAGCGAGACGGTGAGCGAGATGATGGTGAAGCCGATCTGCTCCGCGCCCTTCAAGGCAGCCTGCATGGGCGAGTCGCCGGCCTCGAGGTAGCGGGAGATGTTCTCGATCATGACGATCGCGTCGTCCACCACAAAGCCCGTGGAGATGGTCAGCGCCATCAGCGAAAGATTGTCAAGGCTGTAGCCAAGCGCATACATCGCGCCGAAGGTGCCCACCAATGAAACCGGCACCGCAATGCTGGGAATAATGGTGGCGTAAACGTTGCGGAGAAAGAGGAAGATGACCATCACCACCAGCCCAATGGTCAACATCAATTCAAACTCGACGTCGGAGACAGAGGCGTTGATGGACGTGGTGAGATCGGTAAGCGGCGTAACCTGAATCGAGGCCGGCAGGTTTACCTCAAGCTGAGGCAGAACCGCCTTGATGGCCTTCACGACCTTGATGGTGTTGGCGCCGGGCTGCCTTTGAATGTTGAGGATGACCGCCGGCGTCTCGTTCATCCAGGCTGCCTGCCTGTTGTTCTCGATGCCGTCCACCACGTTGGCGACATCCTTCAACATGACGGGCGCGCCATTGCGGTAGGCAACCGTAACTTTTTTATAATCGTTGCTGGTCACCAACTGATCGTTGGCATTGATCTGGTAATCCTGATGAGGACCGTCGAAGTTGCCCAGCGCTTGATTGACGCTGGTCTGGGCCAGCGCCGTGCGCAGATCCTCGAGGTTGAGCCCGTAGGACGACAGGGCCGTCGGGTTGGCCTGAATGCGTACCGCCGGCTTTTGTCCTCCGCTGATGCTCACCAGGCCAACCCCGCTCAACTGAGAGAGCTTGGGCGCAAGGCGCGTATCCACAAGGTCCTCAACTTGTGACAACGGCATGGAGTTGGATGTGATGGCCAGCGTGAGGACGGGAGCATCCGCAGGATTTGTCTTGCTGTACACCGGCGGCGAGGGAAGGTTCGAAGGCAGATAACTCTGCGCGGCGTTGATCGCGGACTGAACCTCTTCTTCCGCGATGTCGATATTGAGACTGAGTGCGAATTGCAGCACGATGACGGAGGACCCGCCGGAACTGGTCGAGGTCATCTGGCTCAAACCCTGGAGTTGGCCAAACTGGCGTTCCAGAGGAGCGGTGACCGTGGTAGCCATCACGTCAGGGTTGGCGCCCGGATAGAAGGTCAGCACCTGGATGGTGGGGTAATCGACCTCCGGCAAGGCAGACACCGGCAACTGGGTATACGCGACGATACCCACCAGCAGGATAGCGGCCATCAGCAGCGAGGTTGCAACAGGGCGCTGAATGAAAGGCCCGGAAGGACTCACGGGGTATTGCCCTCCGCTGCAGTTGCCTGCTTCGCCACGATGACTTTGCTTCCGCCCTGCAGCTTCTCAAAGCTGCTGGTCGCCACAACCTCACCGGGGTTGATTCCCGTAATCGCGGTCATGCCACTGTCGGAAACTCCCGCCTTGATGTTACGAACGCTCGCGTAACACGGAGCGGCCTGATTGCAGGGAGGGGGTGCCGACGTCGCGGTCGCAGGTGCAATTACATAGACGAAGGCCACCGGCCCATTGTGTTGAACGGCGCCGCTGGGAACCAGCGTAACGCCGTTGAGCGTGTTCACCAGCAACCGTGTGTTGACAAACTGGTTGGGGAAAAGTGCCCCGTCTTTGTTATCGAAGAGGGCACGCAGCTTCACTGTTCCCGTGCTGGTGTCGATCTGGTTGTCGATGCTCTGCAATTTGCCCGTTGCCAACTTGGTGGAGTGTCCGCTGTCCCAGTGATCCCATGCCTCGACAGGCAGCGTATGCACCTGGCGCATCCGCGACTGCACCTGTCCCAGGCTGTCTTCAGTAAGTGTAAAGATCACCGTAATGGGTTGCAGTTGTGTAATAACCACCAGCGGTGTGGTTCCGTTTGCCTGCACCACGTTTCCGGGGTCCACCAGGCGAAGACCGATCCGGCCGGAGATCGGCGCGGTAATGTGGCAGTAGCTGAGTTGGACCTGGTCATAATCCACGGTGCCTTGATCGTTCTTCACCGTGCCCGCGTCTTGCAACACAATCTTTTCCTGGTCATCCAGCAATTGCTTGTTGATGCTGTTTCGCGCCCACGCGGCGCGATAGCGTTCCAGATCCATCTTGGCTTGTGCCAGGACATTGGAATCGCGCTCCAGCGCACCTTCGGCCTGGAGCAGCTGCGCCTGGTAGGGACGCGGGTCGATGTCGATCAGCGCATCCCCTTTTTTGACGAATTGCCCCTCGTTGTAATGCACCGCGGTCAGGACGCCGTTGGCCAGGGCCGTGATGGAGGTGGTGTAGACCGGGGTAACCGTGCCGAGGGCATCGATGTAGACGCCAAGGTCACCCTTCGTGGCTGTTGCCACGGTGGCCGTAACGGGCGGTTTGACGGCCGCAGCCAGGCGCTTTGCCTCCGCTGCCTTCTTGTCTTTCTCATGGACGATCGCGACAGGAACAACAATCGCAATCAACACCAGAAAAACGCTGGCCCACACAACCCAGAGTTCTCGATACCAGGGGCGCGGCAGAGGCAACCGATCCCCTTCGCCGATGTGCTGACCATCTGCTTCGTCTTTAATTTCAGACACTTAAGACTCCAAGATCACATTTGAGGAGATGTACTCGGCAGAATCGCAGGAGTCCCCTGCAAATGCAAATTCCGCCGTGCTCCCCGAAAACAGGCCCTATAGACCAGACGAAACGGACAACTCAATGGACGCAACGTCTAACCCATCTGATGGGATGCGGGGCGGAAACGGCAGGTTATCAACCTGCCGCTCCCCTCCAATCCCTCAGAGCCGCACCAACCAGAATCTTCAGGATACATCGTCCATGGCTGTGCTATATCCCGCATTCAAGGCCGCCCCTTGGGATTGAGCAATACGGACCATACAATGGGTCCGCCTTGAGGACAGGATGATGAGGGGCTGGAGCGGAATTGCACTCAGCCTTGGTGCAGTTTTCCTTGGGAATAACGCGGCGTTCAGGAAGCAGCTTCAAAATCTGTTCGCGATGCCGGGCTGCGAAGGGTATTTTTCACCGTTCCCAATATTTCGCGCGGTGTTTGGCGGATTCGCCATAATTCCCTTCCCTGCCATCGCCAAGGTAGCTGCATCCTGGGCATGAGCCGTTTACGCCAAACAGCCGCCTGTCACGAGGTTGCCTGTTGATGAGGGATACAGACCACAAAAAATTTTCTCCCGCTCCGTTTCTTGGGAACGCCGGCCTTGGCCGAAAAATCGTTGAACTGAAACGAAGGGAGGCATTCTTTTCTCAAGGTGATTCGGCAGACTCAGTCTTTTATCTGCAAAAGGGCAGGGCAAAACTTACTGTCGTTTCGCAGAACGGTAAAGAGGCCACCATCACGCTTCTCTCCGTCGGCGAATTCGTTGGAGAAGAATGCCTCGCGGCGGTCGGCGGACCACGCCTCGCAACTGCCACTGCCCTGATCGCCTGCGCGGCGTTGGAGATCAAGAGGGACGAGATGGTCCGCGTCATGCATGAGGAATCTGCGTTCGCCGACATCTTCTTGAAGTTTCTGCTGGCCCGCAGCATGCGCACCCAGGCCGATCTTGTCGATCAGCTCTTCAACTCCAGCGAAAAACGCCTGGCGCGGATTCTGCTCATCATGGCGGAATTTGGCCAGCCTGGCGAACCGGAGACCTTCATTCCCCAGATCTCGCAGGAAACCCTGGCAGACATGATCGGCACTACGCGGTCTCGCGTCAGCTTCTTTATGAATCGCTTTCGCAAGCTCGGCTTTATCAGTTACAACGGCCGCATCCAGGTGCATAAGTCGTTGCTCAATGTTGTGCTGCTCGATCAATTGCCCGAACGCAACGCGGAAAGACCACGCATTTCAACCACTTTGTGAGTTCCTTCCATCCGGGACTTCGCGAGTGATCCCGGCGCACGATTGGACTGGAAAGCAAGCGGCAATTCGAAAGATGCCGTAGCTCCTGCGATCATTCCGCCGCCCTGGCCCGAGTTATAAACTCCCGCACCTTGTCAGGATCCTTCCTACCGGGCGCAGCTTCCACGCCTGAAACCACATCCACGCCCCATGGCCGCAGCGTGGCGATGGCCTCAGCCACATTGACCGGATTCAGCCCCCCGGCAGCAATCAGCCTGAGTCTTCCACCTACGCCGAAGACCGTTTTTCGCGCTTCACCCCAGTCGAACGACACGCCCGTGCCGCCCACCGCCGCAGCCGTGCGTGAGTCAACCAGCACCGCATCCACATACGGGTTCTGAGCATGATGCGCAATCTGTTCCGCGATCGGCTCCGCGACCCCAACCTCAAAATGCACTACGTGCAAGATACGCAGCTCAGGCCCCAGCCGCGCGCGCAGCCTGGCGGGTAATTCCGGCCCGACCTCCCAATGCAGCTGCACGCCGGTAAGGCTGCATGCGCGCACTGTCGAGTCAATCTCGTCCAGCCCGGCCCCCACAAATACGCCGATTTTCTCAACAGAGGCCGGCAGATGCGGCGCAATTTCAGCCACCTGGGCCGCTGTTACCCGTCGCGGGCTGGGCGCAAAGACGAAACCCACCGCATCCGCCCCAGCCTCGACGGCCAGGCGTGCATCCTCAAGCGAGGTGTTGGCGCAGATTTTGATCCACAGGCTCATGGCGTCGCATCGGCCCCCGCGAGCAGCCTCGCCAGCGCCGCGCCGGGATCTGCTTGCCGCATCAGGCTTTCGCCGATCAGAAATGCGTCAAACCCCGCCGCCCGCAACCGCGCAAGATCCTCCGCGGTAGCGATGCCGCTCTCAGCTACCCGCACCACGCCGGCCGGTATCCGCCCCACCAATTCCAGTGAAGTTTCCAGGTGGACTTCAAAGCTTTTCAGGTCGCGGTTGTTCACGCCGATGGCGTCCGCGCCGGTTTCGCCTAGCGTGCCGAGCACCCGCTCAAGCTCACCGGCTGTGTGCACCTCAACCAGTACATCCAACCCGAGTCCGCGGCTCACCTGCGCAAAACGCTTGAGTTCGTCGTCTTTCAGCGCCGCCGCAATCAACAGGATCGCGTCTCCCCGGTGCGCGCGCGCTTCGAGAATCTGATACTCATCCACCATAAAATCCTTGCGCAGGCAGGGTAGAGGCGCTGCCGCCGAAGCCAGCTCCAGATTGCGCAGGCTGCCCTGGAAATAGGGCTCATCGGTCAACACCGAGAACGCCGCCGCGCCGCCGCGCCAGTAACGACCGGCCAACCAAGCGGCATCAAAATCCTTGCGAATCAACCCTTTGGAAGGAGAAGCCTTCTTGATTTCGGCAATGACCGCCGGCCCGATGGCAGCTTTCCGGCGCAAAGCGCCAGCCCAGCCCCGAGGCTGGTGCGCCGCCGCCCGCCGTTCCAACTCGGCCACCGGCACACGTGCTTTCCTCGCAGCCACCGTGGCTCGTGTGGTAGCCAGAATTGTGTCAAGGTGGGTAGACATGCTCTGGCTCGAGTATACGAGGATAGCGGCAATCGGCTTCGGAGAAGTCGGAGGATGGTCTCGGAAACAACCGAATCGTGCCGAACAGCTTTAGGCATCGATGGTTTTCGAGCTACTTCTGTCCCACCGTTCGTTCCAACTCAGCGCGCGCGGTGCTGCGCTCCATCTCTGCTTGAAAGAGCCCGGCCTCAGCCTCGGCAAGCTGCCCTTCGGCTTCTTTGAGCGCGGAGGGATTGGCTGTATTTGCCTCCACTTGATTGACGGTGATGCGGCACATCTCGGTACGGGCAGCCACGCTTTCCCGCGCCGCCTCCAGACCGGTCTCAGCGCGCCGCACCTTGCGCACCTCTTTTTCGATATCCACACGAACGCGATTCTGAACGTGCCGCAGGTTCTCCTCGGCTTGGGCTACCTGGGCCTGGCGTTCATGCACCTGCCCACTGCGCTTGCCAAATTCGAGCAGAGTCCAGTTCATCTTGAGACCCACCAAACCGTTATTCTCAGTCAGCAGCGGCACGCCATCCTGATGGACGTACTGCGCAAATGCACCGATTTCGGGAATATACTCCGCGTGCGCCGCGCCCAGGCCCGCACGCGCTTTCTTGAGCGTCTGTTCTGCGGCCGCGACCTCAGGATTGTGAGCCAGGGCCTCGGTTTCCAAATCGCCGGCGGTTACATCGGTGGTTTCCGGTTCAGGCGCGACGAGTTCCACATCGGTATCCAGCGGCAGGCCGGTTAGATCGTTGAACTCCACCTTCATGTCAGAGATAGCATCTTCCAGCGATCCCAACGCATGACGCGCCTCGGCGATCTGCGCCTGGCCTTCCAGCACCTTCAATTGCAGCACCGCCCCGGCTTCGACTCCGTTGCGCGCTTCGTCCAGGCGCTCTTCGCCGGCCTGGATGCGCAGCTCAGCCGCCTGCTTCCGCCTTTCCGCCGACAAGAGGCCGTAGTAAAGCTGCTTCATCTTCAGGGCGACTTCATTTTCCGCTCGCCGGGCATCGTCCTGCGCGACGCCCGCATCTGCCTGTGCCACGTTGACCCCGGCGTGAATCTTAAAGAACTGCGTAAGCGGCTCGGCTGCCGTGGTCGTGCTCAGGATGAAATTGTGGTGCCCAAGGGGAAGCGAATCGTTCTCTCCCGGCACAGGACCGATGACCGGATATACGCCCAACGATCCCATCGGGAACTCCAAGTGTTCGATGTCCCTCAAGTGTGCGGCGTCGCTTTCGTTGCTCAGCACGGGAAAGTAATTGGCGCGCGCCTCGGTCACCTTTGCCTGCATCTCCTTTTCTTTAAGGTGCGCCAGTTTGACCGGCGAACTCTGCTTTGTGGCCAGGGCGACGGCCTCATCGAGAGTGACGCGCCGCGTCTCGGCTTGAGCTACGCCGGCGCTGCCCAGTACAACCATCACCAGCAACATGCCCACGGCCGCGGCCGGTGCCGGCGCGGCGTGTTTGCGGTGCGCCACCACGAACAGAACCGGGATGGCGACCAGGGTGAAGAACATCGATACCAGCAGTCCGAAGGCGATGACGCTGGCCATCGGCGACCAGAGACTGGAACCGGAAAAGATCATGGGAATGACGCCCACCGCGGCGGCCGCCGAGGTGAGGAAAATGGGCCGCAGACGGCGTTCTCCGGCCTCCAGCGCCGCCTGCTCAAGGGCCACGCCGCTCTTCATCCGCTGCTGGATGTAATCGATGAGGATGATGGAGTTACGGACGACCAGACCACCCACCGAGATAATGCCGATGAAGGCGGTGAAGCCGAATGTGTTGTGGGTCATCACCAGGCCCAGAGCGGCGCCGGGCAACGCCAGGGGAAACGCCGCCATCACGATCAGCGGGTCGACAAGCGTGCGGAACTGAAAGAGCAGAATGAGGAAGATCAACGTCAGGCTGATGACCAGCGCGTTGCGCAACTCACCAAAAGTTTCCTGCTGATTCTGATATTCGCCACCGTATTCGATGCTGTATCCGGGCGGCAGCGAGAGGCCGTCGATTTGCTTGCGCGCGTCGCCCAGGATCTCGCTGGCCAGCCGATGGTCGCCGGGGAAGGCGCGCACCGTCAATGTGCGAACGCCATTTCTGCGCACAATTCTGCCGGGCTGCCACTCGGAGTCCAGCGAAGCCACGGCCTGCAGCGGGACTTTTGCGCCGGTCACTGGAGACATGACATAGGTGTCAGCCACATTCTGAAAGCTCTGCCGATCAGAGGGGTCGAGGCGCAGAACCACATCGACGGCGCGGTCGCCCTCCCAAAAGGTGGTCACCGGCGCGCCTTCAAAGCCCGCAGCCAGTTGTTGGGCGATGGTGGCGTTGGTCAGCCCCATGCGGTTGGCCACTTCTTCGCGCACGTTGACGCCCACTTGCCATTCATCCTCGTGCCAGTCGGAATGGATGTAGGTGGCTCCGGGTGTATGGCGGAAAATATCCTCGACCCGAGTACCGAGCGTTTGCAGGGTGGGAATGTCGTCCCCAACGATGCGCACTTCGACCGGAGCTTCCATGATGTGCCCTTGCTGGAGTTCCTTGACAAAGACCTTGGCCTCCGGGGCCGTATCGGGAAGCCGTTGGCGGAGTGACTCCACCAGCCTGGCCGTTTCCTTTGCATTCTTGGTGTTCACAAGGATCTGCGCATAGTTGGCGGCCGGCATCTGCGGGTTCACGTTGTAGTAGAAGCGCGGCGCGCTCTCGCCCAGGAAGCTGGTATAAGCCGTGATCAGCGGCTCGCGGGCCAGGACCGCTTCAATGCGGCGCACGGCCGCGTCAGTGGCCTCGATCTTCGAGCCCTCTGGCAGCCATACGTCCATTACGAACTGGTTTCGTTCAGCCAGGGGAAAGAGCAATTGCGGCACCAGGCTCAGAATTCCAAGCCCGACGACAACCGCCAGCACGCTGAAGACCAGTACCTCCCGCTTATTCTGCATGGCCCAGGTGATGATGTGGTTGTAATACCGCTGCATGTGGTCCAGCGGAGTCAATTTGCGCGGCTCGCCGGAATCCTCCCGCTCGTGGTCCTTGAGACCCTTGCGGATGAAAAAGCGCGCCATCAGCGGGGTCAGCAGCATGGCAACGATGAAGGATGTGCCCAACGCGATGGCCACGGCGATGGGCAGCGAGCGGATGAACTCGCCCATGGCGCCGGTGAGCCCCAACAGCGGGATAAATGCCGCAACGATGGCCAGCGTCGCGGTCAGCACGGGAACTGCCATCTCCGTGGCGCACCGCTCCGCTGCCTCGTCGATGGGCACCTTGCGATCCAGCAGTTCCACATAGTTGTCCACGATCACGATGGCATTGTCCACCACCATGCCCAGCACGATAATGAGCGCGGAAATCGATACCTGCTGCAACTCGATTCCACAAGCGTCCAACATGCCGAAGGTCATGGCCACCGACACTGGAATGGCGATGGCGGAAACCAGTGAAACCCGCAGCGGCAGCAGCAGCATGGTCACCAGAATCACCGCGACGATGGCAATGCCGAACTCGAGAAAAAAGTCCCGGATACGGTCGGAGACCACCATGGGCTGGTCGGCCACGAGGTCCAGCTTGACGTCCGGGGGCAAACTGCTCTGGACACTCGCCAGCCTGGCGCGCAGCGTATTGCCGAAGTCGACGATGTTGTTGCCTTCATGCATCTCGACCGCCAGCAGAATGGACTGTTCGCCGCCAATCCGCGCGTACTCGGAGGGGTCTTTATAGACTCGGTCCACATTGGCCAGGTCGCCGATGTATACCGGCTGGCCGGTGGGAGAAACATCGACCATGACCTGGCGGATCTGGTCTTCGGTTTGAAAGCGCCCTCCGGACTCAATGGGCACCTTGCTCTGCTCAGCCGGTACACGCCCGGCATACTGCACCGCGTTGCGGCCTTGCAGGGCCCCCATGACCTTCAACGGGTTCACGCCATATTGCGACAGCCGTTCCGACGAGGTACTGATGTCGATCTCTTCTTTTTGATCGCCGATGCGCCGGATCTTCGACACGGCCGGGATGGTGCGCAGCCCCGTTTCCACGGTCTGTGCGTAGTCTTTCAGCTCGCGGTAGCCGTAGTGCCCGCCGTGGACCGCAATCAGCACCGCGACCGTATCGCCAAAATCGGAGTCGACCACCGGCCCGAGCACTCCCGCCGGCAATTCGGTAGCCTTCAACTGCGCCATATCCAGGCGCAGCTTCGACCAGAACTCGTCAGCGTTCTTGATCGACTCGTGGATATCTACATTGATGACCACCATGCCGTTGCGGCTGGTGGAGAAGGTCTTTTCGCGGTGAACTTCTGAGAACCGGAAGAGGTGTTCCTCGATCTTGCGGGTGACCTGGTTTTCCACCTCCTCAGAGGTCGCGCCCGGATAGACGGCGGCCACAATGCCGGTGTGAATGGTGATCTTCGGGTCTTCCCGCCGGGGCATCGTAACCACGGAATACAGGCCCGCCAGAAACAGCATTCCGGCCAGGACCAAAGTTACCTGGGGATAGCGCAGAGCCGCTCGGACAGGGTTCACTGGCCGCCTCCCATGACTTTGGCCGGCGAGCCTTCACGCACATTCTGCTGGCCCGCTACCACCACCTGCTCGTCCCCCGTCAGGCCGCTGCGAATCTCCACTTCACTTCCTATCAGTTCGCCTACTTCAACGCGCCTGGCGTAAACGCGCCGTTGCGAGGGTGAATACACGTACACCTGCGCCACGCCCTGCGGATCGTGCAGAATTGCATTGCCGGGCACGGTCGTCGCGTTGACCATCGACGAGCCAAAGACTTTAGCCTGGCTCACCATCCCCGCGCGCAATAGCCGCGCCGGGTTGGGAACCGCAATCTTCACCGCATAGGTTCGCGAGGCAGGATCCGCCGCCACGCCCACCGTTTCAACTTTGCCCTCGAGCTGCCTGCCATCGAGCGATGGGATGGTCACCATGGCGCGCGCACCTTCATGAACCTTGCCGATCTCGGCTTCGGGAATGGCAACGCGCACCTTCACCGGATTCAGGTCCAGCACGGAGATCACGGGAATTCCGGCACCAACAGTGTCTCCTACGTCAATTCGCCGCATTCCGATGAAGCCGGCGATCGGCGCCCGCAGTTGGGTATCCGCCAGCCGCTTTTGCGCCTCATGCGCCTGGGCCGCCGCCGCGCGAAACTGCCCGTTCGCCGCTTCCTTGTCCTGCACCCGCGTGCCCTGCCGCGCCATATCGTAGCGTTGCTGCGCCGCCTGGTATCCGGCTTCGATCTTCTTGAAGTCGTTGGCCGGCAAGCTCTTGTGGTCATAGAGGAACTTCATGCGGTTGTACTCGTCCAGCCACCGCTCGTAATCAATGCGCGCCTGCTCCAGTTCCTGGGAGCGCGGGCCTTCCTGCGCCTTGCGATCCACCGCCTGGGCAGCATCCGCCTGGGCTTTTGCCGCGTCGTAGCCATTGCGGTAGTCGGTCGCATCGAGCTCGGCAAGAACCTGGCCTTTGCTGACCGCCTGGCCTTCTTCCACAAAGACCTTCGCCACTCGTCCGGCGATCTGGAATGCGCCCCGGGCCGTTACGTTGGCCTCTACCGCTCCACTGACAGCCACGGAATCGGGTTCCTGAACGTGGTTGGGCGTCCGCACACACACCGGAACTGGCTGGTCGGCAGCAATCGGTGCTTTGGGACCGCAGGCTGCCAGAGGCAGCAGGGTTAGCAGGCAGATTGCGGGAAGGTGAGCCCGGAATGGGGTTGCGACGAATTCCGCTCGTTGCGGAAACGAATGAGAGAGCTTTTCGAACATGGCATTTTTCTTTCTTGACAAAAATAGAATGACACGTCATTCTATTTTTTACAAGAGGACTAACATTAAAAAATGGTCTACCGCAAAACAGCCACGATGGCAGCCCGCAAAGACGCCCGGCGCAAGCTGCTTCTCGAGGCTGCAACCCGCCTGTTTGGCAGCTACGGCTATCACGCCGCGACGGTACCCATGATCGTGGCCGAGGCCGGCAGTTCGGTTGGCAGCTTTTACGCATATTTTCGCAACAAAGAAGATATCTTTGCAGCGGTTCTGGATACGCTTGGCCAGAAAGTGACGGACCTGATGGAGCAAGCCAGGGCCTCGCAGCCTGATCCGCTGCTGGGGATTCGATGTGCGGTGGAGTCGCTCTTTCTGTTTCTGGCCGACAATCCGCAGGAGGCTCGCATCCTGATTGTCGAGTCTTCCGGCTTGAGCCCTCGCCTGGAACAGGCGCGCCGCACTATCCTCAGGCATCATGCCAGCCTGGTCCGTCAGACACTGGAGTCGGCCCCGGAGACTTTCGCCGTGCCGAACCCGGCTATCGCCGCCCGTTGCCTGGTGGGCGCTGTCTTCGAGTCTCTTTACAGCTGGCTGGAAGAGAGCCCAAACGACCGTCCGTCAGCCGCGGAAGTTGCGCGTACCGTAGCCGATTACAACTCGCGGGCCATACAGCGCTGAGGTCAAGGGCCACGGAATAGCAATCGATAAGCTACCGCATACCTGGCATCAAACGAATGACGCCGACAGCATTTGTGGTGGTCTCTCAAGGACTTTTGCGAGACCGCGATCAACATCTATCATGGTGGGCATCGCATCCAGATGAGGCGCGAAGATCGAGTGAAAGAGACACTGTGAAACTACGAATCAAGGGAAATTCATTACGCCTGCGCGTGTCCCGTTCAGAGGTGGTCCGTTTGATCCAGGACGGACACATTGAAGATGCGATTCACTTCGCATCCCACGAAGAAGCGACGCTGACCTATGCACTGGCCCATGCTCCTTCCGATCGGGACATCTCGGTGGAATATCGCCCGCAGAGGATTACGATATGGCTTTCCACCAATGCAGCAAAACAATGGTCCGGAAGCGAGCAGACGGGCATCTATGGCGAGATCGACACTGGATTTGGGCCGCTGACATTGGTCGTGGAGAAGGACTTTGCCTGCCTGGACCGCAGCAAGGCAGAAAACGAAGATACCTTTCCAAATCCAAAAGCAGGCGGAACGTGTTGAGGAAAGGTAGATCCGAGGCCCGCTGACGCTCTGCGGACCGACCGCACTGAAGTTTGTCTCTTATCAATCGATGCAAAGTCCGCCGGGCACTTCAAGCCCTTGCTTTTCAAAAAAAACTAAATTCTAATTCCGTCTTGGTGAAAGCACCTATGCAACCCGTCAAGACAGGTTGTGTGCAAGAACCCGCGTCTGGCGCAAGAATGGCTCTGACGCTGATCGGATTCAGCGCGGTCATCGGACAGATCCTTCTCATGCGGGAGCTGATCGTTGTTTTCAACGGCAACGAGATGTCGCTGGGAATCATGTTGGCCACCTGGCTCTTCTGGACCGCAGTCGGCAGCAGCCTGAGTAGCAGCGCTGCGCTGGGCGGAAGCAATGCGCGCCGTGCAGTCGCCGCGCTTGAATGCCTGCTCGCGGTCAGCCTGCTGCCGACGATATGGGCATTGCGCGCTTCCAAGTCCGTTTTTCAGACAGTGCCCGGCGAGTTGGTTGGACCGGTGCCGATGCTCCTCACAACCCTGGCATGCCTCAGTGTGTTTTGCGTTGTCTCGGGAGCGCTTTTCGTGGCAGCAACCCGCATGTATCAGCAGGAGTGCGCTGTCTCTGCTCGCCTCGCTGCCAGCTCAGCATACTTACTCGATGCTGCCGGTTCCGGCTTCGGTGGGATTCTGGCCAGCCTTGTTTTGCTGCGCTTTCTTCAACCCTTTCAGATCGCTGCCATCGTATCTCTGCTCAACCTCTATGTGGCAGCAGTTCTTCTGGTGCGAATGACCCGCAAACAGTTTGCGGCTGTAAGTGCAGCCACAGCACTTTTCGCGATTTTTCTGTTCACTTATGCGACGCCGTGGCTGAATAGATCCGCGCAGGCGCGATTATGGCAGGGCTTCCGCGTGGCGGGATCGCGCGACTCAATCTACGGGAACCTGACGGTCACTGAAACGGGCGACGTACGAAGCATTTATGACAACGGCGTAAGCCTCGCCAATGCGCCGGACGAGAACGCCTCAGAGGAGGCGGCTCATTTTGCCCTGCTGGAACATCCCGCGCCGAAAAGACTGTTGATGATCGGCGGCGGCGTAAATGGCAGCATCGGCCAGGCGCTGAAGCATCCCACAGTCGAGCGGATCGACTACGTCGAACTGGATCCCGCTCTTATCGACATGGCGCGGCAATTCTTCCCCATGCAGTTCGCTCCGCAGCTTTCAGACCCCCGCGTGCACGTGCACTACGCGGATGGGCGGCACTATCTGAGAACCGCTCGCCAGACATTCGATGTGATCCTACTCAATGTGCCCGACCCGGAGACCGCGCAGTTGAACCGCTTCTACACCGCCGAGTTCTTTCGCTCCGCTCGTGCTCACCTTGCGCCTGGCGGACTGCTGGCCTTGCAACTGCGCTCATCGGAAGAAACCATCAACCCAAACCTTGCGGAGTTCCTGCGTTGCATCCAGCGTACATTGCAGGAAGTTTTTCCTTACATCGTGACTATCCCGGGCGAAACCATTCACTTCTTCGCCGCCACACAACCTGATGTTCTGACGGACAATCCACAAACTCTGATTTCCAGGTTGCGGGAGCGGAAGCTGAAGGTGCAGTATGTCAGCGAATACTTCATTCCTTTCCGCATGATGCCCGATCGCATGACGCAGGTTCGTGAGCAACTGCGGCCTCTGGCATCTACGCCCGTCAATCGAGATTTCTATCCGATCGCCTATTACTTCGATATCGTGCTATGGAGCGCGCAGTTCAATTCGAACTATTCCAACTGGTTCCGCACCGCAGCGCACATTCGCTTCACCGGCCTCATGGGCACGACCCTTGGCATTCTGTTCCTTATGGCGGCAACCACGGAGTTTGTGCAGGCTCGCAAGAGACGAGCCCGCTCTGCGGCAGCATACTGCGTGGCTGTAACCGGCTTCACGCTGATAACTCAACAGATTCTGCTGCTGCTGGCATTCCAGTCAATCTATGGTTACGTTTACCACCAGCTTGCGATCCTCATCGCCATGAATATGGCTGGCATCGCATTTGGAAGCTGGCTGGGTATCCGCCGCATTCGTTTGAGCCATGCCGCACCTTACAGCAGCATGGCATCTACCCAGTTTCTGCTCGCTCTTTCCTGCCCCGCGCTGATACTTGCGGTCAGCATGATGGAGAAGGCCTCAGGCATGGCGACAACATGGTTGGCAGCGCAGTGTGTTTTTCCGGCTCTGGCCGCTGTCTGCGGAATTTTGGGCGGATATCAGTTCCCTATCGCGACGGAGATCTACCTACATGACAGCGGGAGCCGGCCAGGATTTGGCGCACTCTACGCCATAGATTTGCTGGGCGGATGCGTGGGCGCGCTTTTGCTGAGCACCTACCTCATTCCGGTGTTTGGGTTTTGGCGAACCGCATGGCTCAGTGCGGCGATGAACCTGGTGCCGGCTCTCTTTGCAACGCGAGTAACTCTTGGGGCGAAGATGCATCACGGTTAAGCGCTTGCGGCGTGTGCTCACCGAATACCACCGCCGTAAACATGAAGATGTCTGTGTCCTCATCTTTCCAACAATCTGAGCGCATACCCGCCTTGATGCAGGTTTCTTCAAGAAACTTCTGCCGGTCCCATTTTTCTTCCACTGGCACCTGCGGAAGCAAGAGGCCCTCATATGTGCCGTTCTTCATCAGCAAACCGTGCTGGCCAACCTTGATGTCTTGAATGTCTACAACGCGCCGGAGGGGCGACAAGACAGAGATTTCGTACTGCAACAGTGACAACTCTGAAGGAGACACAGGCTGAAACCGGGGATCGCGCAAGGCGGCCAGCGTGGCCGTGTCGCGCACAGTCATGTAAAGAGGCTTCATCGCGGAGGTATATCCAATACACCCCCGGAGCGCGCCCGATTCGCGCAGAGTAACAAACGCGCCACGCTCCTGATTGAGCACATCGTCCGTGGTCGCGGGTGGTTGGTACGCATCCTTCTCTCCCACTGCGTGTTCGACCGACTTGCGAGCTAATGCGAGCAGTTCGTTCTTCTGCTGCTCATTGAGTGAGAATGGCGGCGGCGCTGTCTTTTCGTTTGAAGCTTTGACAAAGACATCCGCGCTGTATCCGACCACACGCGAGTGATCACCAGTAATATCGCCTGAATTTGCATACTTGAGCACCATGGCCTGGTTCGCTCCCATGTGCTCGGCAGCAATCATTGCGGAAACGATAGGCGCTCCACCACAGGCTTCCCATATCCTTTCCTGGAAGTTCCGCGACATGCTCAAGTAGTCCCATGCCTCAAGTGCGTTGAGCGTCTTGTGATCGATTTTCACGGCTTCGTCGTAGGGGTGGTAGTGCGATAAATCAGAGCTTGCCACGATCAGAGTGTCACCGCCGTGGATGAGCTTTGCCAGGGCTACGCCCAGTGCGCGGCTGTTCTCGTAGCTCTGATCGCCCATGACGATCGGCACGAGTTCGAATTCACCCAGCACTCGTTGCAACCACGGCAACTGCACCTCGATGGCATGCTCGGCGCCTGCCGACGTGGCGTCGTGTCCCTGGCTTGAAAGTCGCATGGTCGAGCTCATTTTGACCAACTGCCTGGCAAAGGTCTTGTCCACCTGAACCGTCCCCAGCGGCGTGGCGTAAGCATCGCCCTCATAAACGGAGGTAAAGTCGAAGGCCTCGTAATGCGACGGCGCAATCACGACGACTCGCGAAAACTTGCGTCCTTTCAGCTCCGCGTAGGTGTAGGCAGCTACGGGGCCGGAATACTGATAACCGGCGTGCGGCGCAACCACGGCCAGAATCGGGTCCTTGATGGGCGGCGGAGTTGCGTGCGCCAGCATGTCGTCAATCATGGCCGAAAGTATCCTGGGGTCGGAAGGATAGAAGCTGCCGGCGACACTGGCTGGCCTCACCTTTGGTGAATCGGCAGCGCGCACGTGCAGTATGGGCACGGTAGCCATAAGCGCAATCATTTGTGCAGCCAACCAACACATTTTCGTTCTCCCTTTGGCACTCATTGCCAAACCTCCTCTGCGCCCTCATGCATGCCAGACGCCTGGGATCGGATGGTGGCAGTATGGGCAACTATCCTTGCGGATCAGCATCTGGCTCGCTGTAAATCCTACTCGTTCTACCAACAGGCGGCGGCACTGCGGGCAATAGGTATTTTGCGCGGGGTGTCCCGGCACATTGCCGATGTATACGTAGTGCAGTCCCTCGGCGTCGGCAATGGCCTTGGCGCGTTCCAGGGTCGGCACCGGCGTGATGGGTAGATTCTTCAGCAAGTATTCCGGATGATACTGCGTGAAGTGCAGGGGCACATCCGTGCCCAGATTCGTCTTGATCCATTCTGCCAGTCCGCGGAATTCGGAATCGCTGTCGTTGAGAGTGGGCACCACAAGGTAAACAATCTCAGTCCACTTACCCATCTTCCGCAGAGTTACAAGCGACTCCAGCACCGGTTTCAATTGGCCGGTAACCACATTCCTGTAATACGACTCGGAGAATGCTTTCAGGTCGATCTTGACCGCATCCATCTTTCCATACGCGGTCTTCAGCGCCTCTTCCTGCATGTATCCATTGGACACCACAATGCTCCGGACGCCGGCTTCGTGTCCGGCGTCGGCTACGTCCATCAGAAACTCGCTGAAAACCACTGGCTCGCTGTAGGTGTAGGCGATCGTAGGACAACTGTACTGCCTGGCCAAATCGACAACCCGTTGCGGCGGAGCGTAATCGGCGGGAATCTGCTCCGGGCGCGACTGGGAGATGTCCCAGTTCTGGCAGAATTTGCAGTTAACGTTGCAGCCCGCCGTGGCCAACGAGAAAGCGACCGTGCCGGGCAGGTAGTGGAACAACGGCTTCTTCTCAATGGGATCGACGTGCGCCGCGCACACACGCGAATGCACCAGCGTGTAGTAGGTTCCTCCGCGATTCTCCCGCACCCCGCAATAGCCGCGCTCGCGATCTCCGACGTTGCATTCGCGCGGACACAGCTTGCACTTGATCTTCTTATTGGGAAGCTTCTGGTAAAACTTGGCTTCGACAGTGAATCGCGAATCGTCCTGCTTCTGCTGCGCAGCTCCCACTGGGGACGCGGCGGCGGAAGGAGCCAACTCGCTCAACCCCAGAGCTGCTCCCGAGGCCAAGGCGCACCTCAAAAACGAACGGCGATCGAGCGGACACCCGGGCAGGCTCCGCTCACCGCCGACACCAAAATTTCTGTTCTCTTGCACATCCAGCTCACGGAACATGTTGAACCTCCCGGTGACGATCCCCGGTTATATCTCGACGGTCGAGATTCTCGCAGGATCGTTTGTGCCCAGCCGATGTTCTGCATCGGCTGCTGTTGCGATGTAGTTTGGCGCTCTGCCTTCGGCCTCCAAAGTCTTCAGTCCATGTTCGGCTCGCTTGCGCTCGATGATCTGCCAGCCGGTGTAATCCAGCGCAACGGGGTCTTGCGAAACAAGCAAGGCATTGCTTTTCCAACTGTGTTCGGGCTTGTATGCCGGTCCGCCTTCGTAGATTGCGGTGGTGGCATCGCAGATGGTCAACCGCATTCTTGTCCTGATCTCCGGCAGCATGTTCAGATCAGCAATGTATGGATTGCAGCCGTCGGGGTGATATTTGTTCGGGTTGTGAATGACGCCATACATGTTCTTCAGCGCAATGGTGACGCCGGCGCCGTCATGGTCTTTCAGCACGGGGACATTGATCAGGACATTTGAGCGTTGGGTCAGAATCTTCGACAACCGGCTTCCAATACTGTTATGCGTAACCAGGTCCTGTTCGTAATCGACCCGATCCGTGCCGAAACATTGAACCCGGCTTCCGCCCGTCGAAATATGGAATCCAGCGCGCTCCAGTTCGTCGCTGTCACGGTCCCATATCACGATGTCAGTGGGCTTGATTCCGGCCTCCTGCAACCGTTCACAAATGGCTTCAACGAGCTGCAGGTTGCTGGAGATTCCTCGGCCTCCCAGCGTATTCACCTTCAATGAGACCATGTCACCCGGACGGACCAGCATTCTCCAGGACTCGATGGGGCGGTCGCGGTCGAAGAGAGCCTGCACGGCACGATCCAACAGGCTCAACATCCGGCGCGAATCTACCGTAGAGGCTGTGCCACGCAACAGGGCGTCGTGGGCGATGACAACCCTGGATTTCTTGAGCGCCGCTCCCTGTTCTGCGGCTGCCAGCAGTGCCGTCGCGCAGCCTGCGCGAAGAACCGCAGCGCCAGTGATAGCCTTCTTTAGAAAATCCCGTCGGTTGGCGATGTGAATTGTGTTCATAGGGGCTCTCCCCTGAACCCACGACGCACCGCGAGGATAAGTTTACAGACCGGCGCGGCTATGGCAATTGATGCTAAACCATTGAACGCAAGCCGCTTATCCTCGAAAACGGATGGTCTTCCATCCTGGGTCGCGGCACCTTACCCAATGCCTATCGCGCCTTGCGCGACTTTTCAGTGACGACCGGCACCAGTGATGAGGGTCACCGGCAAGCCCGCTCTACGGGAGCGATGCAGGCGGGCGAGCGCAAGCTCACATGCAGCCGCTGATCCCTGTTATTTTGGCAACTGGCTCACGTCCCAACCACCGCCGAGAGCGCGGACGAGGCCGACGCTGGCGACGAACTGGCGGGTTTGGAGATCGATGGCGGTGCGCTGGTTCTGGAGCAGCGTGGCCTCGGCGGTAAGCACCTCGAGATAGCTGGTGACGCCACCCTTGTAGCGCTGGTTGGAAAGATCGAAGGAGTGCTGTGCAGACTCGACCGCCTTATGCTCCACGCCCGACTCATTCTCAAGAATCCTGAGACCGGAGAGCTGGTCTTCTACGTCGTTGAAGGCCAGAAAGATCGTGCTCTTGTAGCTGGCGGCCTGGGCTTCGTAGGTATGGCGAGCCTGGTCTGTGAGGGCATGGCGCTGGCCGGCGTCAAAAAGCAACTCCGTGGCGTGCGCGCCCAGGGTCCAGAGCGCGCTGGGTCCCTGAATCCAGGTGCTGGCCTGCATACTTTCAAAGCCGCCCTCGCCGATCAGGTTGATGGTGGGATAGTAGGCGCTGACGGCGATGCCGATCTGGGCGTTGGCGGCGGCGGTGCGGCGCTCAGCCGCGGCAATGTCCGGGCGGCGCTGAAGCAGTTGCGAAGGCACGCCCAGCGGAACCTTGGGCAGCGGCAGATCGAGCGGCGACGGCGGAATGCTGAATTCGGACAGTTTCAGGTTGGCGATGGTGCCGATGGCGTGCTCGTACTGGGCGCGCGCCACGCCCACGTCCACCAGTTGCGCGCGCACCGTTTCGAGCTGCGTCCTGGCCTGGGCCACGTCCGCCTCGGTGGCCACTCCGCCTTCCAGTCGGCGCTGGGTCAGGTTGAGCTGGCCCTCAAGGTCGGTGACGGTGGCATTCAGGAGCTTGATCTGCGCATCCAGGCCGCGCAGTTGGAAGTAGTCGGAGGCCATTTCGGCATGGAGGCTCAGGTCCACATTGGCCATATCCGCGGCGTTGGCCTGGGCGTTTTCGCGGGCAGCCTCCACGGTGCGTCGGATACGGCCCCAGAAGTCGGGTTCCCAACTGGCCTGGCCGCCAATCACAAAGTCGTTGTAAGTTGTGGGCTTGCCTGGGGAGAAGGAGGGCCCGTTTGCCGAAATGTTGTCGCGCTGGATGGAAGGACTGGCGGAAAGGGAGGGATAGAGGGCGGACCGGGCCGCGCTTACCTGATCGTGAGCGGCGAGGTAAGTTTCCAGCGCCTGGCGCAGACTCTGGTTATCCGTGGCGATACGCTCTTCAAGTTGGTTGAGCTGCGGGTCCTGGTAGATTTCCCACCACTTGCCGCGCAACATGCCGTCAGAAGGCGTGGCCGGTTGCCAGCCGCCTCCGGCGGGGGCGGGCGGCGGCTCAAGAACCGCGGAAGCGCCAGCCTCTTTGTAGACCGTCGGAGCTTCGTAGCCGGGGCGGTTGTAGTTGGGCCCGACGGGCTTGCAACCGGCCAGCAGACCAATAACGAGCAGAGCAGCAAACGCGGCGAAACGCCGATGCGCGATGTGGAGAGGCAGTGCCTGCATCGCTACCTGCCTCCCGCATTCGCGTGGTTGCCGGCGCTTTCTACAAACACCTTTTCGCCTTCAATGAGGGAATCCGGCGGGTCCTGGATCACCTGGTCTCCGGCGCTGAGCCCGGTGACGATCTGCACATTGGCTCCGTCGTCCTCGCCGATGACCACCGGAACCAGGTGGGCCACGTTGCCGTTGACCACGGTGCCTATGCGCAGCCCCTCTTTACGGAAGATGAGCGCCGCGGCAGGCACGATGAAGGTGGGTCCGGCGGGCGGCACTTTGAAGTGAACCTGGGCCAGTGAACCGGGCAGCAGTTCGCCGGCACGATTATCCACATCGACTTCCACCAGCAGGGTGCGGCTGGCGGGATCGATGGCATCGGCAGTGCGCACCAAGGTTCCCTCGTAGGTCGTTCCGGGATGCTCGGCGAAGGTCAGACCGATCTTCGCGCCGCGTTTGGCGGTCTGCGAGTAGATCTGCGGCAGGTTGGCGTAAACGCGCAGGGTCTGGATGGCCTGCAGATGAAACAACTCCTTGCCCGCGCCGGGGTCGATGAGCTGGCCGGTGTCGACGGTACGCGCGGTAACCACCCCGTCAAAGGGCGCATAGACCTGTTCGAAGGATTGGAGATCGCGAAGCCGCTGCACATTGGCCTGGGCGGAGCGGACGGCTGCTGCCGTGGCCGCGGCCTGATTCACAAAAGTATCGGTATCCTGGCGGGAAACGGCATCGGACTTGACCAGCCCGGAATAGCGCTCGGCCTGAATGCGGGAATTGTTGGCATTGGCCTGGGCAGTGGACAGATCGGCCAGAGCCTGAGCCAGTTGCTGGTCCACTTCGGGGGTCGAGATCTGGGCCAGCAGTTGGCCCTTTTTCACTCTGGCGCCAATGTCGAAGTACCAGCGCGTGAGGTAGCCGGAGGTGCGCGCATAGATGGGTGAATCCGTATAGGCGGATACGTTGCCGGGCAGCACCAAGCTGTCGACCGGCGCGCCCTGTTGAGCATTTTCGGCAATCACCGTGGGAGCAGCCAGCTCCCGGGTGCGCTCGGCGAGCACCGTATCGGCTGAGTGGCGATGCAACATGCCGAAGCCCGCCAGGACAGCCGCGACAACAAGCACCACGCCCACACCCACCAGAGCAAGGCGCGGCGATATGGGCGCCTGCTCGGGCGCGGATTCGTATTCGTTTGCAACCTGTGCATCGGGCTGCTGGTTCGGTTTGGATTCGTCCGTCATAAGAAGCTACTCCGAAATCTCGTCAAACTCGTCAAAAGACCCGGCTTGGGCAACGCCGAGCGCCACCTTGCGGCGGCGTTCGAGCCGGCCATGCAGGGCTGAAAAGAACGCTGGTACAAAAAAGAGCGTGGCCACGGTGGCCAGCAGCAGCCCGCCGATCACGGCGCGGCCCAGCGGAGCATTCTGCTCGCCGCCATCGCCCAGGCCCAGCGCCATGGGCACCATACCGATGATCATAGCCAGAGCGGTCATCAGCACCGGGCGGAAGCGCACAAAGCCGGAGTTCAGCGCAGCCTTGCGGGCGTCGCCTACCAGGACCTCCAACTGCTCGCGGGCAAAGCTTACCACCAGGATGGAGTTGGCAGTCGCCACACCCATGCACATGATGGCACCGGTGAGCGCCGGCACGCTGAGCCTTGTGTTGGTGAGAAACAGGAACCAGACGATGCCGGCCAGGGCCGCCGGCAGCGCCGAAATGATAAGAAACGGATCAAGCCAGGACTGGAAGTTGACCACGATGAGCAGGTAGACGAGCAGGATGGAGAAAGCCAGTCCGGCCAACAGGCCGATGTAGGACTTCTTCATGGTCTCGCTCTGGCCGCGCAGGATGAAGTGCGAGCCGCGCGGCAGGTCGGCCTTGTGTTTGTCGAGGATCCCTTCCATCGAACGGGTTACCGTACCCAGGTCGGTTCCATCCACGTTGGCATAGAGATCAATGACCGGCTGAATGTCGTAGTGGCTCACGGTGCCCAGTTCGGCTCCCGGCGCGATGTCCGCCAGATTGCCGAGAACTTCCACAGGCGGTTGCGTTCCGGGCGCGCCGGTGGGGGCCGCGCCGTTGACCTTCTGCGCCGCAGAGGAGCCGGTGATGGGCATACCTTGCAACGCGGCCAGCGAGTCCACTCCGTATTGCGGTGTCTGGATGGCGATGTTGTAGCTGACGCCGTTCTTGGGATCCAGATAGAAGTTTGGGGCGGTCTGGAAGCTGCCGCTCAAGGCCACCAGCAGGCTGCTGGCTACGTCCTTCTGCGACAGACCGATGGTCGCGGCGCGGGTGCGGTCCACGTCCACCGTCATTTTGGGAAGGTCGAAGGGCTGCTGAATGCGGGCGTCGGCCGCGCCAGGAACATACCTGACCTCATCGAGCATCCGCTCGGCCAGGGCGCGGTTGCCATATAAATTCGGACCGACGATCTGAATGTCGATGGGCGCGGAGAGGCCAAAGTTGAGAATCTGGGTGACGATGTCCACCGGCAGCACATAGAACGTGACGCCGGGATACTCGCGGGCCAATACGCCGCGCAGGCGCTCGACGTAGCCCTGGGTGGGATGGTGATCATGGCTCAACTGCACCTGTATGTCGGCATCGGCTGAACCGACTGGCGCCGAGGTGGAGTAGGAGAGGTTCAGTCCCGACGTGGGCAGGCCGATGTTATCCACGATGTTGACCACTTCTTTGGCCGGGACCTGCTCGCGGATGGTCGAGTCGATGTGGTCGCAGAGAAGAGCCGTCTCCTCGATGCGCGTACCGGTGCGGGCGCGCACGTGAATCTTGAACTGACCGGAGTCTACCGAGGGGAAGAAGTCCTGGCCGAGCCACGGCGCAAGCAGCCCGATCGAGGCGAGCGCAAACACCATAAAGAGGACGAGAAAGACCACAGCGTGGTCCACGCACAGGGTGAGCAGACGCAGGTAGCCGTGGCGAAACGCCTCAAAACCGGACTCGAAGCCTAGTTGAAAGCGAACCAGGGGGTTGCGGCTGGCGCGCTTCTTTGCCGCCTCGGCGTCGTCGTGCTCTTTGAGCAGGTACTTGGCCATGGTGGGGACCAGGGTCCGGGAGAGCAGGTAGCTGGCCAGCATGGCAAACACAACCGCCTCCGCCATGGGCACGAACAGGTAACGCGCCACGCCGTTCAGAAAGAACATGGGCACAAAGACGATGCAGATGGAGAGGGTCGAGACGAGGGCGGGGATGGAAATCTGCGCCGAGCCGTCCAAGATGGACTGCTCCAGTTCCTTGCCCGACTCCAGATAGCGGTTGATGTTCTCGATGGCCACCGTGGCATCGTCCACCAGGATGCCGACAGCCAGCGCCATACCGCCCAGGGTCATGATGTTGATGGTTTCGTGCAACGCGGAAAGCACGATGAGCGAGGAAAGAATGGAGAGCGGAATGGAGACCGCGATGATGATGGTAGAGCGCCAACTGCCCAGAAACAAAAGGATCATGATGGCGGTGAGGCAGGCGGCGATGATGGCCTCGCGCACCACGCCATCGATGGCGCCGCGGACGAAGATCGACTGGTCTGAGAGAGAGTTGATTTGCAGTTGCGGCGGCAACTGGCCCTTGACGCTTTCCAGCTTGGTGTGGATGCCGGCGATGATATCCAGCGTGGAGGCCGAGCCGGTCTTCATGATGCTCATGAGGATGGCGCGGCGGCCATCCACGTGCACAATGTTGGTCTGCGGCGGGTTGCCGTCGCGTACGTGAGCCACGTCGCGGACGTAGATCACCGCTCCGTTGACTGAACGAATGGGCAGATCGTTGAGCGCATCAACGACGGAGAGAGTAGAGTTGGTTTCAACGGCGTACTCAAAGCGGTTGATCTTCATGGTGCCGGAAGGCACGATCAGATTTTGCGCGTTGATGGCGTTGACTACATCGGCGGGCGATAGCCCCTTGGCCTGCAAGGCCTGCAAGTCCAGGTCCACCTGTATCTGGCGCGGCTTGCCACCGTAAGGGAAGGGCGTCTGCGCGCCCTCGATGGTGGCCAACTGGACACGAATCGTGTTCGAGCCCAGATCGTTCAACTGCTGTTCGTTCAAGCCCTTCCCGGAGAGGCCCAGTTGCAGAATGGGCACGGCGGAGGCGTTGAACTGCATGATGAACGGCGGCGTGGTGCCCGGCGGAAGGCTGCGCAACTGCGATTGGCTGACCGCGGTCACCTGGGCCACGGCGCTGCCGATGTTTACGTGCGGCTGAAAGAAGATTTTGATGATCGCAATGCCGTTGAGCGATTGCGACTCGATGTGCTCGACGTCGTTGACCGTAGTGGTCAAGCCGCGTTCACTGGGGGTGACAATGCGATTGGCCATCTCCTCTGCGGAGAGGCCACTGTAATTCCAGACGACCGTCACCACAGGGATATCGATGTTCGGAAAAATATCCGTCGGCATCGACAGGATGCTGAAGACACCAAGAATCAACAACAAAAGCGCAAAGACGACAAATGTATAAGGTCGCCGCAGCGCAAGCCGGACAATCCACATAGGGCTTTTATTCGCTCCTGAGCCGGTACGCTCGTTACGGTGCTTACCGTGACCGGGTTGCAGGTCACCTTGAAGATCGAGAACGGGTCAGTGAGGACCCTGGCCCGGTATCGACCGGCTCACCGGGTTCCGGGGGACTGGGCGGCAAAGCCACCAAGGCCCAATCCAACATACAGTTGAAACTACAATGATAGTCGAAGTTGCGCACTAAACGCGCAAGGGCGAACAAAAGCAACTACCTGTTTAAGTTTAAGACGTTCAGAATGGCGGGAAAGATGCAATCTCAGGGCCCGCGCATACCGTGATGTAAACCCCCTGGAGCGACCTTAAAGTCCGCGGACAGACGGTCCGGCGCGATATGCGAACCACCATGCTTGCAGCCGAAGCGGCAGGCCAGCCGTCAACTTCTTCAATCAAAATGGCATAAGCCCCACCAGATTCCCATCCATTGCAGTGGCCCTGGCCAAAGGGAACGAGGAATGCAAAGGCGGGGCCTTTTGCACTGCCGGAATTGATTCCCTGCTCCCGGCGAATTGATGGTATCGTCGAATTCATCCCAAATCAGCAAGTAATGGGATTTTCCCTTCAACTGATCAGACTGCTGTCAGCCGCTTGATGTTTTGGCATTTCGCAGGTTGCACCTTCGCAATTTTTATTGGCTCGCGGCGCAAGTGTCGATGCATTTTTGACGAAATCATTCGAAAGGCGAAGGTATACCCATGAGTGAATCCGGCCAAGCACTTGACGCCAGCCATGTTTTGACTCTGGAGGAGATCACGAACCTGACTGAGGAGGGCGGCAAGCCTGCCGACACCCTCATGAACGTTGTGGCACTGATCGCCACGCGGTTCAGGACCGATGTTTGCTCAGCCTATCTGCTTGAGCCAGACCGATCAAACCTGGTGTTGGCTGCGACCGTTGGCCTGCACCCGCGATGTATTGGCACCTTGCGCCTGCCGCTGAGCGAGGGCCTCACCGGCCTGGTGGCGGAACAAGTAATGCCGGTGGCCGTCGATGACGTGAAGAACCATCCGCGTTTCAAGTTCATCAAGGAGTCAGGGGAAGAGGAATACCACTCGTTCCTGGGAGTGCCTCTGATCGACCGCGGCATTCTGCAGGGTGTTCTGGTGATTCAAACCAAGGAGGCACGGACTTTTCGGGAGGATGAAATTCGCATGTTGGTGGAGGCGGCCAACCAGGTAGCGCCCGTGGTGAGCGAGGCTCGCACGCTGGATCGCTTTATCGGCCCTGCGCAAGAACGTCTCTGGTCCCTTGCCCGAAACGTCTGGTGGAGCTGGGACCACGACTGCATCAGCTTGTTTCGCGATCTGAATCCTACGCGCTGGCGGGAACTGAATCAGAACCCAATCTCACTCCTCAGCGAGATCCCTTTGGGCGAGATCGAACGCCGCGCGACGGAACTGGTTTTGCATAGCCGCATCAATTATTGTTACCGCCGCCAGCAGGAGTATTTGAATACCGACCGGACCTGGGGCGCGGCCCATGCGGGAGTGCTGCGGCCTCGCCCGGTTGCCTACTTTTCTGCTGAGTTCGGGTTGCACGAATCGCTGCCTATCTATTCCGGCGGGCTGGGCGTACTGTCTGGCGACCACATCAAGAGCGCATCCGATCTGGATATTCCACTGGTCGGGATCGGCTTGTTTTACGGACAAGGCTACTTCCTGCAGCGTTTGGATAAGAGCGGATGGCAGCGGGAGGAATATCTGCAAACCGACGTGAATCAGTTGCCCATGCAGCCGGCCATCGGCCAGAACGGGGAGCCGGTTGTGGTGGAAATTGAAACCCGCGATGGCTTTATCCGCGCAAAGGTCTGGCGAGTGAGGGTGGGACGTTGCGACCTTTTGCTGCTGGACTCCAATGTGGCGGGAAACGCGCCCGAGGACCGGGAACTGACGTCCCGCCTGTACGGCGGAGACGGACGCACGCGCATTCGTCAGGAGTTGCTGCTCGGCGTGGGCGGCTTTCGCGCGCTCAAGGCGATGGGCATCTCTCCGGGGGTTCTCCATCTGAACGAGGGACACAGCGGGTTCGCGGTATTCGAGGCTATTCGCAATCGCATGGAGGAAGAAGGCCTGGGCTTCAACGCAGCCGCCAGCCAGATTCCACGGGAAGTGATCTTTACCACCCATACACCCGTGCCCGCAGGACACGATCGGTTCAGCGCGGATCTGATTGAGGAGCACCTGGGCCCTTTACGCGAACAACTGGGGATTTCGCAGGAGAATCTCATGGGCTTTGGCCGCGAGTATCCCACGGACCATGGGGAACCATTCTGCATGACGGTTCTGGGACTCAAACTTTCGCGGCGTGCCAACGCGGTTTCTTCCTTGCACGGCGAGGTTTCGCGGGCGATGTGGAAGTGCCTGTATCCCGGCAGGCCGGAAGACGCGGTGCCTATCGGTCACATCACAAATGGCGTTCATGTTCCGTCGTGGCTGGCGCCGCAAATGTGCCGCCTTTACGATCGCCATCTGGGAGTTGGCTGGCAAAGCAACAGCGGAGAGGCGCGAACCTGGGAAGAGATCGAGAATGTGGACGATGGCGAACTTTGGGAAACCCATCTCAGCCTGAAATCCCAGCTGATCGAGTTCGCGCGCCGGCGGGCACGGGAACAGGCAGAACGCCGCGCCGCGCCGCATGAAACATTGCAAAAGCTCGGCAAAGTGCTCTCGCCCGATGCATTGACCATTGGCTTTGCACGGCGGTTTGCCACCTACAAACGAGCCAACCTGATCCTGGCCGATATGCAGAGACTGGCGTCGATGGTCAACGATCCGAAACGCCCGGTTCAATTCCTGTTCGCCGGGAAGGCTCACCCGCACGACGAACCGGGAAAGAGGGTTCTGCAGCAGATTGCCGAGATGATGCAGGACGCGCAATTTGCTGACAAATTCATCTTCATTGAGGACTACGACATCAATGTCGGCCGGTATCTGGTGCAGGGTGTCGATGTTTGGCTGAACAATCCACGGCGGCCGCTGGAAGCCTCAGGAACCAGCGGGCAAAAGGTTGTCCTCAATGGAGGCTTGAACCTTTCCGTGCTGGATGGATGGTGGGCCGAAGCCTACGACGGCCTCAACGGCTTCGCCATCGGCACAGGCAGAACACACTCGGATATGGATGTGCATGACAGCCGCGACGGAGATGACCTCTACCGCGTTCTCCGCGATGAATTGATTCCGCTGTTCTATCAGCGTGATCGCGACGGACTGCCCCGGGGATGGATCAAACGCATGAAACGCACCATTCGCACACTCGGCTGGCGATTCAATGCCAATCGCATGGTGATGGATTACACGCAGAAGTGCTACATTCCCGCGGCCGGAGGCACGTCGAGCGAAATCAGACCGCCTTCATAAGAGCTTCCGCGTTCATTCAGGAAAAAACGCGGAAAGGAATCACCAGGGAAGCCCACCAACTCGCGCGCGCAAGAGAGTGCGCAGACTAGCCTGCTCAACCCGCGAGTACCTCTTCTTCCACTTTCGCACGCTCGATAAGCTTCACCGGATAGTAGGCGTTCCGCGTGTACTGCTTCACCATGCGGTTGGTGTTGAAGTAGGAACCGTTGAACGCCAGGGTGTTGCGCATCAGGCGAGCCCACTTCTCCGGCTTTTCCAGGTACAGCGGAACCACGGCTGTCTCCAGCTTCCTGTAAAGAGAGCCTGCCTCTTCGGCGTCATTGGCGCCGTCTTCGATGGCCCAGCCGGTGTAGCCCTCGATGCAGCCTTCAATCCACCACCCGTCCAGAATCGACAGGCTGGGGACACCGTTCAGCGCAGCCTTCATGCCGCTGGTGCCGGAAGCCTCATAGGGCCGCTTCGGCGTGTTCACCCACACATCGACGCCGGCTGTGAGCAGCGCGCCCAAATCCCAGTCGTAGTTCTCCAAATAGACAATCCGCAGCACGTCGTTCGAGAGCTTGGCGGCATCCTCGACGACCTGCTGGATGAGCGCCTTGCCCGGCTCGTCCTGGGGATGGGCCTTGCCGGCATAGATAATCTGCAACCCGCCGGCCGCCGCGGCAATCTCCACCAGCCGCTTGGGATCAGTGAACAGCAGGGTGGCGCGCTTGTAGGTTGCCGCGCGGCGAGCAAAGCCCAGGGTGAGCACCTTGGGATTGAGCACCAGGCCGGTGCGCGTGGCAACCTCGGCCAGCAACTCCTCTTTGGCCCGCGCGTGCGCGCCGAGAATGTCGTTCTCCGGCAGGTCAATCGCGTTGCGCAGGTAGAGATTGTCGCGCCGCCACGCGGGAATGTGCTCGTCCAGCATGTGCTGGATCGGCCGGGAAACCCAGGTGGGCGCGTGAACGCCGTTGGTGATCGAGTCGATGGCAAACTCAGGAAACATCGCTCGCGAAACTTTGGCATGTTGCATGGCCACGCCGTTGGCATAGCGCGAGAAGCGCAGCGCCAGCAGCGTCATGTTCAGCAGGCCGTCTCGAAAACAGCCCATCTTCTCAAGGCGCGCGGTCCTGTCACCCCCCAGAATGCGAATCGTCTGCTCGGTGGAGAAACGATCGTGGCCCGCGGGAACCGGCGTGTGCGTGGTGAAGACGCACTTGCGGCGCACCTGGTCGATGTCGGTTTCCGTGGCTGCGCCGAGCGGTCCGCCGCCCAACTGGCTCTCAAGCAGAGCCAGAGTCAGCAGCGCCGCATGACCCTCGTTCATGTGGTAGACATTCACCCTGTGACCCAGCGCTTTGGCCATGCGCGCGCCGCCCATGCCCAGCACAATCTCCTGCTGCAACCGGTAGTTGGTATCGCCGCCGTACAGGTGATCGGTCAGGCCACGGTCCCATCCCGAATTGCCCTCCAGATCTGTATCCAGTAAATAGATCGGCACGACGTGCCCGTAGCGGCCCACCAGGTTATAGCGCCAGGCACGAATGATTACAGTGCGGTCTTCGACTGAGACCGTAACCCGCGCCGGTTCCTCAGTGCAAAAGTCGGATGGATTCCAGGGCTGAACGTCTTCGCTCTGCATGCCATTGCTGTCAAGGTGCTGCTGAAAGTATCCCTTGCGGTGGAGCAGCGTGAAGGCCACCAGGGGAACGCCCAGGTCGGCGGCGGAACGGAGCGTGTCTCCGGCCAGAACTCCCAGGCCGCCGGAGTAGGTCGGCATGGCCGGGTTGATGGCAATCTCCATTGAGAAGTAAGCAACAAGGCCTGAAATGGGGAAAGTTTCGTACGAAAAAGGCTTTGACGATGTCGGTTGCATTTGTTTCTTGTCTCCGCGGCGCTTCCGACCAGCAAAGCGACGATCTGGGGATAGGTATCCGAGAGGTTGGCCGGGCATGCAGCGGTCTTCCAATCGATTGTTGAACGGAGTCGCTGCCTTCCGGTGCCCTTCCTTGAAAAGAAGCCGCCCTTCAGGATGCCAGCGAGGTTCATCAAATTGGAAAGCCGATCCAGATATGTTCCCGAACCTCTTCAGGACAAACCTTATTGATTTTATCAAGGGCGCTTCTGAGGAGCCCTTACACAATCGGGGCATTCGGCATCCACGGTTGCGCCGGACGGCGTTACCAAAAGGTGCATGCCGCTGCCTTTTCCCGTGGTACAAGTCATGCCGGGGCGGATTTCTTTGATGAAAAATCCGTTACCCGGCTACTCCCTTGCACGGGAAACAGACCAAAAGGATGGTCTACATCAGCCTGTGGGCGCCTCCGGATGCATGACAGATGTGAATCTGAGGCACAATGCCAAACTGGGCAGTGTAACGGCCACCCAACGCCTCGGCAAAAGCCGCCGCATCGCTCCGCTCCACCAGGTTGATGGTGCAGCCTCCAAAGCCCCCGCCGGTGAGCCGCGCGCCGATCAGCCCAGGTAAATCCTGCGCCAAGGCCACCATGGCGTCGGCCTCGACGCAACTGCCCTCGAAGTCCCCGCTATAGCTGGTGTGAGCCTCGGCCATCAGCCGCCCGACTTCGGCAAGATCGCCCTTGAGCAGCGCCTCGCAGGCAGCCACGGTGCGCAGATTTTCAGTAATGACATGGCGGGCGCGCATAAGCGATTTGGGAGGCATCTCATGGCCCCATTTTTCCAAATCCTCAAGCGTCGCATCGCGCAGGAAAGGCACTCCGCCGCGATGGCTGTTGATGATGGTGCAGGCGGCTTCCGATTCGGCGCGGCGCGTGGGATAGTCGCCCCCGGCAATTGAATGCTTGACCATGGTGTTGGCGATGACCAGCGCCACGTGGGGCGGAATAGGCGCCAGTTTGAAGCTCAGGTCGCGGCAATCCAGCAACAGGGCGTGGTCCTCGGCGCCGTTGGCGGAGATGAACTGGTCCATGATGCCGCAATTGGCGCCCACAAACTCGTTCTCGACCCGTTGGCAGAGGCGGGCCAGCACCGGTCCCGGATAGCTTGCGCCGATGAGCGACAAGACCGCCAGCGCCGTAACCACTTCAAGAGCAGCGGAACTGGAAAGCCCCGAGCCCAGCGGGACGTCGCCCCACAGGCTCAGACTGAAGCCGGGAATCTTGTGTCCCTTGCCGGTGAGGATGTGGACCACCCCGATGGGGTAGTCGCTCCAGTGCTTGCTCGCCTTGGCGGGCAACGCGGCGGCTTCAAAGGTTTTCTCGTCTCCGAAATTTTCGGAGTAGATGACGATTTTGCCGTCGGAGCGCGGCGAGATGCCGGCCAGGGTGGCAAAGTCGATGGCCACGGGCATCACAAAGCCCTCGGCATAATCGGTGTGTTCGCCGATCAGGTTGACGCGTCCCGGCGCGACAAAGACGGCCGGCTCCGCCTGGAAGCGGGCAAGGTGCAGCGAGCGTAAAGCGGCAGGATCATGCATGTCAGATCACCCTCTAAATGGATTCAAGGTCAACAGTCATCGGCCAGGAGAAGGACTCTCCGGGTGCCAGTACGCGCGACCACGGGCCAGTGCGCGCCAGTGAATCCACGGGCGCGGTCGCCGGTTCCAGGGCAACGCAGGTTTGTTTCGGTCCCGGCCGATCTGGCCAGCCACCGTGGCAGATCCAAAGTCCCAGGAACGGTGTGGCCGCGGGGTCAAAGCCCACACGGAGGCGCACACCGGCCAAGGGCCGCTCCAGCACGCACCAATTCTCCGATTCACTGAGCGGGCCGGCAAACAGCTTGTCGCCTATGCCCGACTGGGGCGATTGAGCCACGCTCAGGTCGGTCTGGCCGCCCTTGGCCAGCGCGGCGATGGGCCAGGACACCTGGTCGCCGCCTTTCCCCAACCTGCCGCCGCCGGAACCCTCAAGGCGCAGCATATGGATCGATTCAGGCAGGACAATGCGGTCTCCCGCCTCCGCCGTGAACAAAGGATGCGCCGCCCAGGACCATGGCGCCGGGTAGCCGCCGGTATTGGTCACCTTGTAATCCAGGCGCAGTTGCCAGCTTTTTCCGTCTGGATTCTCGAGCTCGGTCAGGGCGATTGCGCGCTCCAGCGCAAGCGGCAGCGAAAAGCACTGTGCACGGAAGGTAGCGGAACTTTGGCTCCTGGCAACCGGCTGCCAAGCTACCCGCCAGAGGTCGCCGTGATCGGGAATCGAGGCCGTACCGGCTGCTGTTTCCACTGAGCAATCGGCGACCGAAGGCAGACACTCGTCCCAACCGCTGGCGTCGCCCGAGTCAAAGGACATGGTCCGGGTGCGCGGGCCGTAAGAAGCGATTGGGGCTTGCAGGAGTTCACGATCATTGAGGCGAAGAGAAGCGATTTTGCCGCCCAGATGGGGAAAGACGGTCAAGGAACAATTTCCAGCTTGAATGAGAACGTTTTCTTCTCCGAACCCACTTCTAATTGGCTCTGCCATCAGTTTTATTCTCCAAATACATCCAGGCAGGCTGCGGTCAATCTCTCCCAGATCCTGTCCAGCCACGCCTCATGTTCAGGCTTCATCAACACCGAACGCAGGCAGGTAACCAGACCGGATTCAACTCCGTTTGCCCCGCAACCCTCAGGCTCAAACCACGACAGCGGCAATTGTACCAAGGCCAGATGTAAATACCGCGCGGCGCAGGCTGCAAAAAATTCCTGTGCCAACCTCGAGGATTGCTGCGGAGTTTCAGCGTTCAGCTTCCAAACCACAATATCAAGGTCCGGAGCCCCGGCCGCAAGCGGCTGGAAGTGCCTGGCATTATCCTGTCTTAACCGCCGGTCCAGCTCCAGGGCCGCCGCCCGGCCGCGAGCCAGACCACGAGCAAATTCACCCTTCGGCGTCAGCGGCAAAAGCTGCTGCGTGGCCCACAAGGCCACCGCGGCCGCACCGGCGCGGGAGCACTCCAGGCTGATTTCTCCCAGGTGCAACTCCTTTGAAGTGAAGTAGGTATACGGCGAATCGTGCTTGTAAAAGCGCCCTACCGCCGGATCGCGGAAGAGCACACATCCGCAACCGAAGGGCTGCAAGCCGTGCTTGTGCGGATCGATCACGATTGAATCGGCCTCACCCATGGCCGCATAAGCCCTTCGCGCTGGGGAGTCGAGCGCCCCAGGAATCAGACGGAAGTAACCGCCGTAGGCTCCGTCCACATGAACCCGGAAGCCGTACTTTTGTTTGAGCGCCAACACCTCATCCAGCGGATCGACCGCAGCCATGGCCGTGGTGCCTAGCGTCACCACCACCATGCCCACATCGCCCTTGCTCAGCTCGGTCTCCAGCGCCTCCATGCACATGCGCCCGTTGCTGTCTGCTGGAATGCTCGCGTAGTCCAGCTTGAGCACGGCGGAGATGCGCTGATGGGTGTAGTGCGCCTGCTCCGAGCCCACAATCCGCCGCCCCGGCGCTAACTGCCCTGCCACCCATAAGGCCTCAAGGTTGGCCAGCGTCCCGCTCGAAGTGAGGTGGCCCAGAAAAGAGGAACTCTCCCAGCCAAACATGCCCGCGATTGCCTGAACGGCCTCAATTTCCATCTCTGAACTGGCCCGGCCGCCGTCGCGCGCATGATTGTTCGGGTTGAGGTTCATGGCCAGCGCATAAGCGGCCCGCGCCACCGGATGCGGCGGCTTGAGCATCTGCCCGGCATAAAGAGGATGGAAATAGGGATAGTTGTCCGCCAGCCGATGCGCCGCCATTTCCAAAACCTGGCCAATCGCCGCTAAATCGACAGAGGCCTCGAAGGCTGGCAGAGAGCCAAATTCCTCCTCAAGCACTTCTGTGGCGCGGGAAAGCAGGCCGGGTACTGGATCCTGGAGCATGGCGAACTCTCACAGTATCACAACCGGACGTGCGGTTATAAGCCTATATAAATCAGCGTATTCCAGAAGCGAGAATGGCGGTATGGGACGAAAGCCGAGAATTTCCGCGCCCTTTTCACGGAGGGATGATACACTGTTGTCAGCGTTAGAGCCGAACCGGGCGTGAGCAGCACTCGCCCAACCAAGCAAGATTCTGCCAGTGGTCGCTCCGATTCATCCAGCGCAATTCAATCCAGGAAACACGATCAAAATGGAACAAGGTACTGTGAAGTGGTTTAATGACGCGAAG
>Ga0181520_10000657_pt1 | contig 74583 bp, 62 predicted proteins | sample PEATcosm2014_Bin_29_FD_132451 | JGI IMG/M metagenome (GOLD analysis project Ga0181520, IMG submission 132451) | Peatland microbial communities from MTU Mesocosm Facility, Houghton, MI, USA - PEATcosm2014_Bin02_30_metaG | ecosystem: Environmental > Terrestrial > Soil > Wetlands > Peat | place... | reverse complement strand
TGGCACGGCAAGCGCGCCATCCGGCGTCAGATGTTGTCGGCCATCGCGCTGCGGAACCAGATTCCGGTGTTGCTCGTGAACCAGGTGGGCGGCAACGACAGCCTGATCTTCGACGGCTCCTCGCTGGCCCTCAACGCGCAAGGCGAGCTGATCGCCCAGGCCGCCTCCTTCGAGGAAGACCTGCTCATCGTCGATCCTTTCGACGCTCCCCTTGCGCCCTCGCCGGAAGAGGATGACACCGAGGCTGCCTATCGCGCACTGGTGCTGGGAACGCGCGATTATGTGCGCAAGTGCGGCTTCAAGAAAGTTTTAGTGGCCCTCAGTGGCGGCATCGACTCAGCTCTGGTTGCGGCCATCGCCACCGAGGCCCTGGGCGCGGAGAATGTCGTCGGAATCGGTATGCCCAGCCCCTACTCTTCATCCGGCTCCATCGACGACAGCCGTCGACTGGCCGCCAATCTCGGAATTCGCTTCGAGGTGATCGCCATCAGCTCCCTCTTTGCGGAATTTACTCACGCTCTGCAACCGCTCTTTACCGGTACCAAGCCCGACACCACCGAGGAAAACATCCAGTCCCGGATTCGCGGCAGCCTGCTCATGGCGCTCTCCAACAAGTTCTCCGCGCTGGTGCTCACCACCGGCAACAAGTCGGAGATGGCCGTCGGTTACTGCACACTCTACGGCGACATGGTCGGTGCCCTGGCGGTCATCGGTGACCTGGTCAAGACCCGCGTCTACCAGCTCTGCCGCTGGATAAATCGAGACCAGCTCAACCGCGACCGTGAAGTGATTCCCTGGGCAATTCTCGAGAAGCCGCCCTCGGCTGAACTGCGCCCCGGCCAGAAGGACACCGACTCGCTGCCGCCCTACGAGATCCTCGATCCCATCCTCGAAGCCTACGTCGAGCGCTATGAGACTCCCGAGCAGATCGCCCAGGCACACGGTTTTCCCCTCGAACTCGTCCAACAGGTGGTCCGCTTGGTCGAGCGCAGCGAGTACAAACGCCAACAAGCCGCACCGGTCCTGAAAGTCACCTCCAAGTCCTTTGGCACCGGCCGCAGATTTCCCATTGCCGTCAAAGTTCAGGTATAAGCTAGTAATTGGGAATTATCCCGAAGTTTAGCTCTTCACAGTTTAAGGAGAAACAGCTTGATTCGTCCGTCCGTTCGTTTTGCCAGCGCCGTCGCCCTGGCCGCTTTGACCTTGCCCATCTTCCAGGCCGCTGCCCAGCAAGCCGCGCCCGAGGCCCCCGCGCCCTCCGCGCCGGCTCCTACCGCAGCGCCCGTCCTTCCCAAACCAGATCCCGCGAATTTTACCGCCGCATCGCCCACCAAGGAACAGGTCAGCGCCTTCCTCGAGGCAAGTTGGGGCTACGACGACACTCGCGTCTGGCAGGTGCAGGCCATCCTGAAGACGCCTGTGGATGGCGTCAGCAAGGTTGTGGTCTTCCTCGCCGACAAGACCGGCAAGCAGAAACCGGCCGCCCTCGAGTTCTATGCTCTTCCTGACGGCAAGCACATTATTGTTCAGCAGGACATCATTCCTTTTGGCGAGCATCCCTTCTCCGAATTCCGCGCCATGGCGCAGAAGCGCGCCGACGGCCCGTATCGCGGCTCAGCCGCCAAGGACCTCGAGATTGTCGAGTTCGCCGACTTCCAGTGCATTCATTGCAAGGATGCGCAAGCCAACATGGACAAGCTGGCCGTCGATTTCCCCAAGGCCCGTATCGTCTTTCAGAACTATCCGCTGCCGCAGCATCCCGCGGCCGCCAACGCGGCCGCCTACGGCGTCTGCGTGGCCAAGCAGAACGGCAGTGACGCCTTCTTTACCTTCGCCGCTGCTGTCTTCGATGGCCAGGACGGATTGGCTACTGCCGACGGCGCCACTCTTACCCTGAACAGCGCCTTGGCCAAGGCTGGCGCGGACCCGGCCAAGATCGCAGCTTGCGCATCTGCACCGGAGACCGTTGCCACGGTCGAGGCCTCCAAGAAGCTGGCCCAGGATCTGAACATCAATCAGACTCCAACGCTGCTGGTCAACGGACGCCAGGTCTCAGCCAATTTGGCTTACGACACCCTCAAGCAGATCATCCTCTACCAGGCCAAACAGGACGGCATCGCACAGTAAGACTGGCTCTGACCAGAGCTCGAAGAAATATAGATTGAGAACCACATGGCTGGCGCGATTCCCTTCCGCGGGATGGCGCCAGTCATAACTCTGGTTATTGGTTGAGGCCCGGTTCACTCGTCTTCGGTCTCCGAAATTTCTCCCCGTTTTTCTGCTAATGGTAATACTGATGAACTCCACGGACATGACATCAATCCCGCCGGATGAGGCTTGAAAAACCGGAGTTTTAACTCTTGGGAACACACCGGAATTTGTGAACGGCATTTTTGAAACACACTCTAACGATATGAGTCACGGAGCAGGCAATGCACCTTAATCTTCCGGATCTGGCGCAGGCTTCGAGTCATGCTCAGATCGCCCTGCTTCAGCGCGAGGCTATCCTTGCCCATGGGAGGCAGCTGGAACGTTCTCTCGCGATTCTCGAAGCCGGTTGTGGCCAGCGCTGGTCCATTGATCTGACTGGCATGGACTATACGCTGACCGGCATAGACCTGGACCCGGTTGCGCTCGGGATGCGCCAGCATCAAGTTCACGATCTGGATACGGCAATCTGTGGTGATCTGTGTACCGTCGAGTTGCCCGAAGCATCGTTCGATGTCGTATTCAGCAGCTTCGTCCTCGAACATGTCCCACGCGCCGATCTGGCGCTGGAAAACCTCGTGAAATGGTTGAAGCCCGGCGGGTTATTGATCCTTCGTCTGCCCGAGAGAAAGACGGCGCATGGATTTTATACGCGAATGCTGCCACATTGGGCTCACGTCTGGTATTACCGCAACGTCCTCCATTCCCCGTTCGCCGGCCAGCCAGGTTACGCGCCATACCCTACTTACTATCATCCGGTCATCGGTCGGGAGAGGCTCTTGGATTTTCTCGCTGACCACAACGTGAAGTGCTTGAGTTGTTGCGGAGACGGGTTCAAGCGCACTCATTCGGATTTGAAAAAGAAGATTCTGCGCGCAGTGGTCAAGCTGACTGCGATTCTTTCTTTAGGCTATCTCGCCGCGGACTTCAAAGATATCTTGTACATCGCCATGAAATCATCCGCGGATCAGCTTTGAGTTCCCCACCGGCTTCGCCAACCCGCGGTAGATGAAACCGTACCGCCAGCCTCCCGGCCGCCACTAGCGCGGACCTCACCGTCCACGCTTGTTTCTGATCAGAAACTGCGCAATCCGTTCTTGCCGTCAATCTAGCAGGCTGACTCGCCAACTCGCTAATGCTCCTGCCCGTGCTCGATGCGCAACATGGGCGAGTGGCCGGATGCCTGCGTCCCGCGAATCACATGAGGCGTGATCAGTACCAGAAGCGACGCATAGTTTTTCTGCACGTCGTTGCCGGTCACATTGTTCAGCCCCGGAATCTCGCTGAGGCCCGGAACGCCGCTGATGGCCCGGCTCTCATTCTTGTCCAGCTCGCTTACCACCGCCACAGTCTCGCCCTGCTTCAGCGTCACCACCCCGGAGATGGCGCGATTGTTGAGGATCGGATTGCCATTGATCGAGCTGCCGGATAGCGCATCGATCTTAAGGTCGATGGTGAGCGCGACCTTGCCGTTGCGCAGCACCTTGGGTGTCGCCACCAGCGTCAGGCCCAGGTCCTGGTACTCCACCTGAGGGATATTCGGCACGCTGCTGGCATAGGAAGACAGCAGAGAAGCCAGGCTGCCCGAGGCTCCCGCGCCGGTCAGTCCCGGTATATTTGGAACGCTCGGCGCCGAGCTCGAGTACGAAGAGGTTTGAATGGGATAGCGCGAACCGGAACGCATCGTCGCTTTCTCGCCGTCGCCCAATCGCAATTGCATCTGATCAAGCTCCCGAGAGTCCGATGTATTCAGCGTAAAGTTGGCCGTGATCGCGCCTGGTGCAAGCGCCGATTGTGTCAGCCCGCCTCCAAACAAAGCCACGCCGTTCGAGAACAGCGAACTGGATACATCGCCGGCGGCAATCAGTATGCCCAGAATCGCAATCGTATCGTTGGACGAGGCCAGGCCCGAAGAGATAATCTGCTGCACCGTAGCCGAATTGGCGTTCAGGATCGACTGCTCTTCGGTATAGACGTTGAAGGCCGACACGCTCTGCGGCGGCTGCACTCCCGTGTTGCGCGTCCTGGTGTGCGCAAGCTGAATCAGGCGCACCTCCAGCATCACCTGGCTCTGCCCGTCAAGCAGTTGGCTCATCGTGGCATTGAAGGCATCCAGCGTCCTCTGAGGCGCCCGGATGGTGATTGTACTCGAGGTGCTCTCCGTCACCGCTTGCTGCGCGTCAAAAACGGTCTTCGCCAGGTCGCTGACGCTCTTCAGCTCTGCATCCGTCAATCCCGGCAGATAGACCGTCTCATATCCCAGTCGCATAAACTGCTGGCGATTGTCCTTGGTGTCCTTGGCCACCAGCGCGCGGTGCGCGTCCAATGGAACATAAAACGACGTGGTTAACATTCCCACGATCCGCGTCGCCGCCTCGAACCCGGCATTGTCCAGATCCAGATGTACCTGAACCGGACGAACGGTCTCGTCCACGGTGGCCTCGATCCCGTATGCCTTGTAGACCTGCGGAATGACCTGCCGCTGGTCGGCGTGCAAGTGAAAGCTGTGAACGTCGCTCGACGGAGCCAACTCCACCAATTCGCCGGCTGTCGCCGTGCCCTGCGCGTAGATCGGCCTCGACTCACCCAGCAGGGCATCGTCTCCCAGTTCGTTCAAGTGCTGGCTGAGTTGGCGGTTTTTTGGCTCCAGTTCCAGCCCATGCGCCAGCGCGGCGCGCGCCCCCGCCTCATCGCCGCCCATTCTGTCCTTGGCCGCCGCCTGGATCAGCGCCGTCACCGCGTGGCTGCGTGCCAGATTCACCGCCAGCGGATAATCGCGATTGCCGGGGTCGAGCTTCGACGCTTGTTCATAGCCGCGCATCGCCTCTTCAAACTTTCCGTCAACGTACAGTTTGCTGGCCGCGAGATATAGCTTAGCCGCGTGCCGCTGGTCCCGCTCCTGCGGCTGATTGGCCTTGTTGCCGCCCGCGGCCTGCTTGTCCATGTCCGGCGCGGCCGTTGAGGGTGAACTCTGCGCGATCGCTGATTGCGGAGGCGTTGCTGTGGGCGCAATTTGCGCTTGCCCCATGCTTGCCGCCAGAGCGAGAATGAGTCCCGCCGTTATTTTGAAAGCGCGCGGCTTTAGCTGCGCCAGCCGACAGGCAAATAAGGTATAGGGCTTTAGCCCCCCCATACAATTGCTGACCGTTTTTTCGGAGGGAGCAGGAGGCTTCAGCCCCTTGAAAAATGGCCGTAAAATACGGGCCTTTAGGCCCGGAAAGCGGTGATTTGGAACCAATAAAATTGTAGTAATAGCCCCCAAGGAACACTCTTCCCGTATTGTGCTGGACTTTGCTCTCTCTCGTTGCCGCATCACTCCGCCACCCGTTTCATCGCCATCAAATCCGCCAAAGACGATGCGCAAACCTCCGGCTGAAGCTCGGCAAGCGCGTCAAAGCTGAAACTGCCCGTGGCCACCGCAATCACCGCCAGATCGTTCGCGCGCGCCGCCTCGATGTCCCGCGGCGTATCGCCCACCACGCAGATCCGCGCATCCTTGCCGGCCAGCTCCCGGGCCTTCCGCGCGGCGCTTCCCACCAGTTCGGCGCGAATGGGATATTCGTCGCTGAAGCCGCCAAAGCGGAACCACTCGCGCAGCCCCGCCTCTTCCACCTTGATCCAGCCGATGGCCTCCAGGTTGCCTGTAGCAAGCCCCAGCAGCGCGCCCTTGGCCGCAAGGTGGCGCAGTGCCTCTTCCACGCCGGGCATCCGCCTCAGCTTCATCTCGTGCCGGCGATCGGCCACCGTCTGACACATCGCATCCAGAATCGCCTTCACCTGCGGCTCCAGTATCTCGGCGGGTATTCCGGCCTGGCGGCAGGCCGCGCTCAGAATCGCCGTATCTGTGCTGCCATGGATAGGAACCCCCTCCATCGTCACGGAAAATCCCGTCACCCGGCGAATGCTCGAGGCGATGGAATCCATGTGAATGCGATCAGGATCGCGCAGCAGCGTGCCGTCGATGTCGAACAGATAAGCATCCTGCTCATCCCAGGCAAACCCTGGTTGAATCAGCACCCGCCCGGTTGTAGTTTCTGGAACAATCTGCATATTGTCTATTGTAATGACGCTCAATGCGCGGATTGCGCTTGACGCTGGAACCGGTTGAAAGCCAATATAGAAACATTGCAATGAAGCGAACATAGCCGACTTTCGCCTTGAATCGCATCGACTCTTCCTTTCGACCCATCGATGCCGTCAGCCCTGGCGATAAACCTGGCGAGCCGCGCTGTATACCGGACGTTCGCTGCGCGGAGGGCGCTTGAGCGTCGCGCGCACTTCGGCCAGGTTCAGGCCCAGCTCCGCCATCGTCCGGCTCAGCGTGTTGCGATGCATCCCCATCTCTTCGGCCGCTTTACACTGGTTGCCCCGGTGTGCCACCAATACTTCGCGCAGATACTGCTTCTTGAACTCGCGCACGGCATCCTCGTATCGGATTCCGCTGGAATGCATTTGCGTCACCAGGCTGTCCAGTTCTCGTCTCACGTCCACCTCTGCTTGCTCTGTTACTAGCGCGCCTTATTCTCTTCGGTTGCGTATTGCCTATGGAACCTATGAACACCACGGTGCTTTGAAAGGGTACGGCTTTAGACGTGCCGTAAATGTCGCAAATTAAACCCGGGCTTTAGCCCCGGAGGGTATGCTCGTCCGCAAAATAGAACTTGGTCAGCGCTTCCATGTTTCAAACTCCGCTGCCCCCATGGTGAAGCCACTGCGGTGACTCCTCCTCCAGTTCCTTGAAGCCCTGGCGAATCCGCTCCGATAGTTCATGCGGACTGGCGTGGGCGCTCATGTTGCAGGCCCCGAAAAACAGCTTGGGCAGCTCGGCCTTCGCCAGCCACGGAGCCTTTGGGAAAAATGCTACCGCTACCAGAATAACCAACATTACCAGCAGCGCGCCTTGAAAAAATCCAAAAACCGCGCCAGCCAGCCGGTCCAAGCATCCCAGTCCCATCTGGTGGAATACCTTCGATAGAATCTTGCCGATAAGGCCCGCCACTCCCATCACAAATATCGCAATCAATAAAAAACCAATCGCATTGGCCGCCGCGTTGCTCCGCACCAGAGGGATCAGAAGCGCCGCCACCCGGCCGTAATTCCACGCCGCCAGCCCCAGGCCCAGCAACAGGCCACCCAGCGCGCACGCCGAGCGGAAGAAGCCCTGCATCAGCCCTCCCAGCACCGCCAGCGCCATCACCAACACAATAGCCCAGTCCACCCACTCCATGCCAAGCTCCCTACAAACTCAACTCCAGCCCAGTCAAGCGGCGGAAGGCCTCAAGATACTTGGCCTGCGTGCGCTCCACCACCTCGTCCGGCAGCTCCGGCGCGGGCGCCTGCTTGTTCCAGTGGATGGATTCAAGATAATCGCGCACGAACTGTTTGTCGAATGAGGGCTGCGCCCCGCCCGGCTTCCAAGACGCCGCCTCCCAGAATCGCGAAGAATCCGGCGTCAAAACTTCATCGGCCAGAATGATACTATCCGCCGTTCTGCCAAACTCGAATTTTGTGTCGGCCAGAATCAGCCCGCGCGATTCGGCGTGCTCGGCGGCCCTTTTGTAGATCGCCAGCGTCAGCCGCTTCAACTCCCCCGCATCGGCCGAGCCTATCGCCGCTTCGGTCGCGGCAAAGCTGATGTTCTCGTCGTGGGTGCCCGCCTCGCCTTTGGTCGAAGGCGTATACAGCGGCTCCGGCAGCCGCGATCCATCCAGCAAGCCCGCGGGCAATCCAATCCCGCAGACGCTTTGGCTTGTCCGGTACTCCTTCCATCCCGAACCCGTCAGATAGCCGCGCACAACACACTCCACGGGAAACATCAAGGCGCGCTTCACCAGCATCGAGCGGCCGGCCAGTTGATCGGCATACGGATGCAACAAGGCCGGAAATTCACTCACCTCGGCCGTGATCAGATGATTGGGAACCAACTTTGACAACAGGTCGAACCAGAACAGCGAGATCTGGGTAAGAATCTTCCCCTTGCCCGGAATGCCCGTGCCCAGCACGTGATCAAAAGCCGAGATGCGGTCGGTGGCCACAAGCAGCAGCGCGTCGCCCACCGCATACAAATCGCGCACCTTGCCTCGGCCCAGCAATGGCGTCTCGCCCAGATTCGTCGTCAGAAGAGCTGTCAAGGGAAGGCCTGCCTTAGTAAGAACTGAATCTCCGATTCTCAAAGCCGCGGAGCGCTTTGTCAATCTTTCTTATCTTTGATTGAAAAGAAAGTGCTTCGAGCGTGGGGTACGATGACCCCCTGCGCAATGCCCTCGAAAGTGGCCGGAATACCTCTCGCTCGCTCTCTGGTCTCCTTTGCTCAGCACCTTGTTTCTAATGTTGTTACATGGTCCTGTGATGGCCATCACGGTACGCGCTCCTAGCATGAGAGAAACTCCATTAGTCAACATGGTTCGGAGGGCTAGTACGAAGATCCTCTTTGAGCCGGGCGACACGAAGTGGCTATGGAAAGGGGAAGCCGCAGCTAGCTTCGTTTGTGCAGGGATCACCAGTAGCCGAGTGCTATCGACCTCCAGCGCCGGCTACTGGTCCCCGTTATCTTGTCTTACGTCTATTACAAGCGCCTCCGAAGAGACGTCATCCTTCGGGGGCGATTTTTTTGCCTTGTATTCCCGGCATATTGTGAATTCGAGCGACTCCTGCTTCAATCCAACTGCACTCACCACTCCCGCCGCACACCAAAAATGTCAAGCTGAGGATCGTTGCTGAGCAGCGGCATATTCTCATGAATCGCCTGCGCCGCCAGCATCCGGTCGAAGGGGTCTTTGTGAGTGCCGGGCAGAAGTCCGGCGCGCAGGGCGTGTTCCACGGAAACAGGAAGCAGGCGATAACCGACAGCAGTGATTCGCGGCAGGAAATCCTCGACAAGCGCTTGCGCAAATTTCAGTTTGCCCAGGCGATATTTGGTTGCGATCTCCCACGCGGAGGCGGCAGAGACGACCATTTCGCTGCCGGGCAGGGTGAGAATTCGCAACGCGCGGGGTGAGAGCAAATCTCGCCGGAAGGCCGCCCACAGGAGCGTGTGCGTATCCAGCAGAATCCTCACTCGCCCTCACCGTTCCACAGCCGCAGTTCATCTTCGGGCAGCGGATCGAAGAACTCCGGGCCAACATCGCCAAGCCCTTCCATAAAACCAACCCTGCGGCTCTCCGGCGCCGGATCGATAGCCACCAGCCGAGCCACCGGCTTGCGCTCCCGGCCAGAGGTAATCAGAACCTCTTCGCCAAGCTGCGCGCGGCGCAGCAACTCCGAGAGGTTCGTCTTGGCTTCGAAGATCGTGGCGCTATGCATATTCTTTATCCTGCTAACCTAGTTTAGCTAAGAACGAGCAGGCAAGTCAAATACGCAATCGCCAAATAATCGAAGGAGTACAATTTCAGATAATCAAAGCTCACAAAAGGCAACCAAAATGATGAGCGTTCAACAATCTCGCCGCAGATGGCTATCAGGCATCGTCTCGGTACTCGTTTCAATTGTTATTGGTTGGTATGCGCCTCCTTCTCGCTCGCAACAGACCACAGTGCCACTTCCTGAAGTAATCAGTGCTGCCGATCCGATCTATCCGCCTATCGCGGGTGCCGCGCGCGTTTCAGGAATTGTGCATTTGCATCTCACGACGAATGGGACGAGAGTCTCTGCCATCTCCGAACAAACAGGCCCAGCGATGCTGAAACCTTTTGCTGAGTCTTATGTTCGAACGTGGATATTCGCTGAACACACTCCTACAGCATTCGATGTAACGTTGCGGTTTAACATTCACGAAAAGTCAGAATGCGAGACTGGCGTGAAGCTTGTTCCTGTGATTACGCATTTTCCCACGGCAGTTGAAATCAATACAGCGCCTTATTGCGATTCTGTTCGGTTCTTCCGGAACAAGAAGATTCTCGCCGAAAAGCACGCCTACGCGGTCGAACTGCATTTTGTCATCAATGGCCACGAGGTACAGATGCCTTCCGAGGTCGTGGTTACGAACCGCATTGCCAAAAACACATTACAGTCCGTCCCGCTGCCTGTAAAGGATTGGTTGCTTCTTGTGCCGGAAACGATGGCAAATGGATCAGATATTGAGTTACAGGCACGAATTGGCCAGAATCAGATTGATATTCCTGGAATACCCAAGTGGGCATTAGATCAATCCTGGAGAATCATATTGGCAGATCAGAGGAAATTCGGCGAATACGGTATGTTTGAAGTGCCGAAAGGATCGAATGTTCGCTCTTCTTGTCTCATCGAATTTGAACCGCTGGATGGCGATGGAATGGATATGGCTGTCTCGAATTGCCGTAAAACGGTGAGCAAATAAGACCATGGCCTGTATTCCTTTACATTCAAGAATAAGTCTCTGCATAAAAAACTCCGACCCTCCTAGGGCATCTTAGTAGGGTCGGAACCGTGGTTCGCTGCGAACTGCTTATCGGTTCTTGGCAACTTCTTCAACAGTCACCGGATCGAGAAACGGCATCTGCGCGCGGAGTTGCTTGCCGACAAGCTCGACCGGATGCTTGGCCTCGGCTTCGCGGAAAGCCAAAAACTCCTTGCGCCCGGAGTTCTGGTCGGCGAGGAACCGCTTGGCGAAGCTGCCGTCCTGAATCTCGTCGAGGATCGCCTTCATCGCCTTCTTGCTCTCGGCGTTGATCACGCGCGGCCCGCTGACGTAATCGCCCCATTCAGCAGTGTCGGAGATGCTATAGCGCATATACGCCAAGCCGCCGCGATAGATCAGATCGACAATCAGCTTGAGTTCGTGCAGCACTTCAAAGTAGGCGCTCTCCGGCTGATAGCCGGCCTCGGTCAACGTCTCATAGCCAGCCTTGATCAGAGCGCTCACGCCGCCGCACAGCACCGCCTGCTCGCCGAAGAGATCGGTCTCGGTCTCTTCCTTGAAGGTCGTTTCCAGAACTCCGGCGCGCGTGCCGCCGATGCCCTTCAGGTAGCTGAGATTGAGCGCGTGAGCCTTGCCGGTAGCGTCCTGGTGAACCGCAATCAGGCAGGGCACGCCGCCGCCTTCGGTGAAGACCTCGCGCACGCGATGCCCAGGAGACTTGGGCGCGGCCATGCCCACATCAATATCCTTGGAGGGCACGATGGTCTTGTAATGAATGTTGAAGCCGTGCGCGAAAAGCAGCATCTTGCCCGCGCTCAGGTTTGGCCCGATCTCTTCGGCATATAACTTGGCCGCTGTTTGGTCCGGAACCAGCACCATCACCACGTCTGCCCACTTGGTCGCTTCGGCGACGGTGGTAACTTCCAGGCCCGCCTTCTGCGCCTTGGCGATGGACTTCGAGTTAGCCGCTAGACCCACCTTGACGTGGACGCCAGAGTCCTTGAGGTTGAGCGCGTGGGCGTGACCCTGAGAGCCATAGCCGATGATAGCTACCTTCTTGGCTTGAATCAGGGATAGGTCGGCATCGTGATCGTAGTAAGTCTTCGCCATGTTATTCTCGCTTCCTTTGCTTGGGTAATGAAATATTGATCTGAAATGGTTAGGCCCGCTTGCCTATTCCGCCTATCTGGGAATGGCCTCTTCCGAGCTTTCCAGCGACTCTTCTTTAGGCTCGTCTTCGCCGGCGCCTAGCGCCCGCAACACACCGCTGGTGTGAACACCGCGGCGCATCGTCATCTTGCCGCTGCGGCAGATTTCCAGGATGCGATTATCGCTTTCGTTGAGCACCTGGATAAGACCTTCGATCTTGCTTTCAACGCCGGTCAACTGAATCGTCAGCGACTCAGAGGCTACATCTACGATGTCGGCGCGAAAGACTTGTGCCAGCTCGAAGACCTGCGAACGCGTGCGCGGCGTGGCGGCAACCTTGATCAGCGCCAGTTCGCGAGTGACCGACGGCGCCTGAGCGATGTCATCCACATCCACCACATTCTCCAGTTTAAACAAGCTGGCGCGAATGCGGTGACCGGCCTCGGCCGAGGCCTCGCAGACCACCGTCAGACGCGATTCTCCCACACGCTCGCTGCTCCCCACGGTGAGCGAGCTGATGTTGATATTCAGGCGGCGGAAGAGCGAAGCCACTCGCGTCAGCACGCCCGGCCGGTCTTCCACGTAAGCAACGAATGTATGCAGCATAAATCAGCCTCTAGCTTCTAGCCTCTAGCCGATAGCTTCCAGCCCCTGGCTTGTACGTGCCGCAATAACAATCGCGGTTGCAACGAACAAGCTAGTAGCTAAAAGCTAAGAACTAAAAGCTGTTCTATTACTTTTCCGGTCGCCGGATCATTTCGTGCAATGCCGAGCCGGCGGGAATCATCGGGTACACCGAGTCTTCCTTCTCGACCTTGAAATTGATCAGGAAGGCGCCGGGAGCAGAACGGGCTGTGTTGACGGCCTCCTCCAACTCGGCGCGTGTGTTTACGGTCAGACCCGCGATGCCGTGCGCGTCCGCAAGCTTGACGAAGTCGGGAGAGACCATCGGCGTGGCTTCGTAATTGCTCTCGTAGAAGAACTCCTGCCACTGGCGCACCATGCCCAGGTAGCCGTTGTTGATGACGGCGATGTTGATCTTGATCTTCTCCTGCACGATCGTTGCCAGCTCGCAGGCAGTCATCTGGAAGCCTCCATCGCCGGCAATGACCCAGACTTCCTTCTCCGGGCAGGCGAACTTTGCGCCAATGGCCGCGGGCAAGCCAAAGCCCATCGTCCCCAACCCGCCGGAGGTGATCAGTGAGCGCGGCTGCTCGTGGTGATAATATTGCGCCTCCCACATCTGGTGCTGGCCCACGTCAGTAACTACGATTGCGTTGCCGCCCGTGATGCGCCACAAATCATGCATCACGTGCGCAGCGTAAAGGTGGCCGCTGTCAGGCAGGTTCTTGATGTCGCGCACCGCCGAAGCTCCTTTGCTGGCGTCGATGGTCTTGAGCCACGTCGCGCTATCACGGCCCTCGCGGCCACTGATGCGAGGCAGCAGTTCTTCAAGCACCTCGCCCAGATCGCCGATCAATGCAACATCGACCTTGATGTTCTTATTGATCTCCGCCGGGTCAACATCGATGTGGATCTTCTTGGCCTTGGTGGCATAAGTGGACGTGGAGCCAGTAACACGGTCGTCGAACCTCATGCCGCAGGCGATCAATAAGTCCGCCTCTTGAATAGCATGGTTCACCCAGCTCTCCCCGTGCATACCCATCATCCCCAGGTTGAGCGGATGCGAGGCCGGAAATGCGCCTAGGCCAAGCAGCGTAAGAGCGACAGGAATCTGCGCGCGCTCGGCCAAAGAACGCACCTGCTCCATCGCTCCAGATTCGATGATCCCGTGGCCGGCGAGAATGACGGGCCGCTTCGCATTGCGAATCAGATCGGCTGCCTGAGCCAGCCTGGACTCTTCCACGATCCGCATCGGATGCGGACGAACCGCACGCGGCTTGGCTGCTTCAAAGTCGAAGATCGCCGTGCCCTGCTGCGCGTCCTTGGTAATATCGACCAGAACAGGGCCCGGGCGCGCCGATTTTGCGATCTGGAAGGCGGAGCGAATGGCCGGAGCAATATCCTCGGTGCGGCTGATGATGAAGTTATGCTTGGTCACCGGCAGAGTTATGCCGGTAATATCGACCTCTTGAAAAGCGTCTGTGCCCAGCACCTTGCTGGAGACGTTGCCGGTGATACAGACAATGGGAATCGAATCCAGCATCGCGGTGGCAATGCCGGTTACCAAGTTAGTCGCGCCGGGGCCGCTGGTTGCAATCGCCACGCCGACCTTGCCCGATGCGCGTGAGTAGCCATCGGCCATGTGCGCCGCGCCCTGTTCGTGCCGCACCAATGTGTGATGAATGGGAAACTTGCGCAGCGCGTCGTAGACAGGAAGAATTGCCCCGCCCGGATAGCCAAAGACGTCCGTGACGCCCTCGCCCACAAGCGTGGCCCAGACAATTTCCGCGCCGGTCAGACGGGTGGGCGGGTTATTCGATGCTTGCGTGTTCGCGTCGTTTCCCATGATGAACTCCTATTAAGCTGTTAGCTGCTAGCTTCTAGCCGCTAGCTTGTTTCGTATTTGACCGTCGCTGGTCAATGGCGCTTAGCTAAAAGCTAGAAGCTAGTAGCTAGAAGCTGTTCTTACGTTGTCGCACCTTCTGAAGCCGAGGTAACTCGATCCACATACTTGCGGAAGACGCCGCGTGGCCAGCGCAGCGCGGGCGGCGTAAAGCCTTTCAACCGCGCCGCCATCTCCTCGGAGCTGATTTCAACATCAAGTTTACGATTGGGAATATCGAAGTGAATGATGTCCCCCTCGCGCACCGCGGCGATCGGTCCGCCGACAAATGCCTCCGGAGCCACGTGGCCTGCGGTGAAGCCGCGCGTCGCACCGCTGAAACGCCCATCGGTCAACAGCGCAACTGTCGCGCTCAATTCGGTGCTCGATGAAACAGCCGCGGTCACTTGTAGCATCTCGCGCATTCCAGGCCCGCCCTTGGGGCCTTCGTAGCGAATCACGAGTACGTCATTGGGCTTGATCTTGCCAGTCTGCACAGCGGCGAAGCAATCATCCTCGCAGTCAAAGACTCGCGCCGGGCCGCGATGTGAAAAGCGATCCGCCGCGGCAATCTTCATCACGCAGCCTTCGGGGGCGAGATTGCCTTTGAGAATAACCAGGCCGCCATTGGGCTTGATGGGTTTCTCGAATGTGCCGATCACTTGCTGGCCAGCCGTTTCTTCGGCCAGCGCGGCCTCTTCGGCCAGCGTCTTGCCACTAATCGTCAGCGTCGAGCCGTCGGCGAACTTCGCATCGATCAGCCGCTTGGCCAGCAGGCGCGAGCCTCCCGCTGCTTGATAATCCGAAGCAACAAACTTACCCGCCGGAGTAAGTGAGCAGATATAAGGTGTGCGCTTGCTGATTGCATCGAAGTCATCAATCGAAAGAGGAATATTCATCTCGCGCGCGATGGCCAGTAAATGCAGAACAGCATTGGTCGATCCGCCGCTAGCGGCTACCGCGGCGATGGCGTTCTCGATGGATTTGCGTGTGATAATCTGCGACGGCCTGCGATTGGCGCGGACCGCGTCCATCAGCATTCGCCCGGCTTCGCGGCAGGCGTCGAGCTTGTTTGCCGCGGTCGCGGGAACGCCGGAAAGTTGAATCGGCGAGATACCGAGAATTTCGCCGCTCATGGCCATCGTGTTGGCGGTGAACTGGCCGCCGCACGCGCCTGCGCCCGGACAGGCTTTTGCTTCCAATGCTTCAAGCCCAGCATCGTTAATGCGTCCGGCCGCGTGTGAGCCAATGCCCTCAAAAACATCCTGAATGGTAATGTCCTTGCCGTTCAGCTTGCCCGGAGCAATTGATCCGCCATAGAGCATCATCCCCGGAATGTCCAGCCGGCACAGCGCCATGATAATTCCCGGCATATTCTTGTCGCAGCCGCCAATGCCCACCAAACCGTCGAAGAGATTGCCGCGAGACATTAACTCAATCGAGTCGGCAATCACTTCGCGCGAAACCAGCGAAGCCTTCATCCCCTGCGTACCCATCGTGATGCCATCGGAGATGGTGATGGTGTTGAACTCCATCGGCGTGCCGCCGGCCTCGCGAATGCCCTCTTTGAGCGCCTCTGCCAATTCACGCAGATGCATATTGCAGGTGCCGATCTCGGTCCAGGTGTTGGCGATTCCGATAATCGGCTTGTGCAGATCTTCTTTGCTGTAACCGACGCCGCGCAGATAAGAGCGCGCTGCGGCGCGGCTTGGGCCTTCTGTCAACGGGATACTCTGGCGCTTGCCTTCGATGGTCATCTTGCTCCTTGTAGAAATGTGAGTACCGTTAACGGGGTTTGCATGGGCGGTTGATGATTATTCTAACTCAGCTCGCTCCGCTAACTGCTAACTCCGCTGTCATTTCGCTTTCAGCCAGACAGCTTCAGCATGCTTGGCTTCAAACGTGTCCAGCTCCGCTGCGTGGCGCAGTGTCAGTCCGATGTCGTCCAAACCTTCAATCAAACAGAATTTGCGGAATGGATCTACCTCAAAGCTCGCCTTGAATCCCAAGCTGTCAGTAACTGTTTGCTCTTCCAGCGAGACAGTAAGTTGATAGTTCGGAATAGTCTTCGCGTTGTGCAGCAGCTTGACCACTTGCGCTTCTGTCAGCCGCGCCAGCACAATGCCGTTCTTGCCCGCGTTCGAGAAAAAGATGTCGGCGAAGGTGGGCGCAATAACCACTCGGAAGCCAAAGTCACTAAGCGCCCATGCTGCGTGCTCGCGGCTCGATCCGCAGGCAAAGTTCTTGCCCGCGATGAGAATCTGCGCCCCCTTGTAACGCTGATCGTTGAGCACAAACTCGGACACTGGTTCGCCGGTCGGCGTCTGCCGCCAATCGAAGAAGAGAAAGTCGCCGTAGCCCGTGCGTTCGATGCGCTTCAAAAACTGCTTGGGAATAATCTGGTCCGTATCAACATTGGCGCGGTCGAGCGGCGCGGCCAGCGAGGTCAGTGTGCGAAAGGGTTCCATCAGCCTTTTACCTCCCAATTGCGAATGTCAACAAAGTGCCCGGCAATGGCAGCCGCCGCGGCCATCTCTGGCGATACCAGATGAGTGCGCCCGCCGCGTCCCTGGCGGCCTTCAAAGTTACGATTGCTGGTGGATGCGCAGCGTTCGCCCGGCAAAAGAATGTCAGGATTCATGGCCAGACACATCGAGCAGCCCGGTTCGCGCCAATCGAAGCCTGCCTCGCGAAAGATGCGGTCCAGCCCCTCTTTTTCCGCCTGCGCCTTCACCGCCTGTGAGCCGGGAACCACCATCGCGCTTACCTTTGCAGAGACCTTGTAGCCCGCTGCGATGCGAGCCGCCGCGCGCATATCTTCGATGCGGCCATTGGTGCAGGAGCCAATGAAGACGCGATCAATCAGGACCTCCTCCATCGGCGTCCCCGCCTTCAGGTCCATGTACTCCAACGCGCGTTCAAAGCCCTTGCGCTCAATCTCGCTGGTGGCTTCGGCAGGATTGGGTACTTTGGCTGTAATCGGCGCCACCATGCCGGGGCTTGTGCCCCAACTTACATACGGAACAAGTTTCGCGGCATCAATAACTAACTCGCGATCAAACTTTGCTCCTTCATCACTGACTAACTTGCTCCACTCGGCGACGGCCTCGTTCCACTTACCTCCTTGCGGCGAGAAGCGGCGTCCCTTGAGATAAGCAAAAGTAACTTCGTCGGGAGCGATCATGCCCGCGCGCGCGCCGGCTTCAATGCTCATGTTACAGACCGTCATACGGCCTTCCATCGAGAGCGCGTGAATCGCCGATCCAGCATATTCGATCACATAGCCGGTCGCGCCATCCGTTCCAATCTGCCCGATGATAGCGAGAATAATATCCTTGGCCGTGACGCCGCGCGGCAGCTTGCCTTCAACTGCGATGCGGAAGGTCTTGGGCTTTGATTGCGGCAGCGTCTGTGTGGCCAGCACATGCTCCACTTCGCTGGTGCCGATGCCGAAGGCCAGCGCACCAAAGGCCCCGTGAGTCGCCGTGTGCGAGTCGCCGCAGACAATCGTCATGCCCGGTTTGGTGATTCCCAACTCCGGCCCGATAACATGCACAATGCCCTGATCGCGCGAGTCCACGTCATAAAGCTCGATGCCGAAGTCGGCGCAGTTCTTGCGCAGCGTAGAGATCTGTTTCGCCGCGATCTGATCGACAATCTTGAGCCGGCCTTCAATCGTCGTGGGCACATTGTGGTCCACCGTCGCGATACATCGGTCGGGCCTGCGCACCTTGCGGCCAGCCAGCCGCAGCCCTTCGAATGCCTGCGGCGAAGTGACCTCGTGCAGCAACTGCAAGTCGATGTACAGCACAGTTGGTTCGCCCTGCGGCTCGACCACCACGTGCTGCTCCCAGACTTTTTCAAATAATGTCTTTGCTTCGGAACTCATTGGACTCCCTGTGCTCAAAAGGTGGAATGCTTGTTGGTCCCACCCTAACCGCAAAAACCAGTACGCGGCGAGGGTGAGGCACCCAATTGTTGTTCATCAAGAAAAACCGATCTCTGATCTCTGCTCTTACGCCAGCAAGAGCTTCACCGTCTCCCGCACCTTCGCGCCCATCTCGCGCGTTCCAAGCACGGTCAATCCCTCGGGATTGGTGCGCGCCAGGTCTTGCGTGCGGAAGCCTTGCTCGAGCACCTTGCGTACAGCCTTGACGATCGCGTCGGCCTCCACATCAAGCCCGAAGGCGTGGCGCAGCATCATCGCCCCAGTCAGAATCGTGGCCAGCGGATTGGCGATGTTCTTGTTGGCGTGCTTGGGCGCGGAGCCATGAGCCGGCTCATACAAGCCGATCTTGCCGCCGACGGTCCCGGAGGGCAGCATGCCCAGCGAGCCGGTGATCACCGAAGCCTCGTCGGTGAGGATGTCGCCGAAGGTGTTCTCCGTAACGATCACATCGAAGTCGCGCGGCCGCTTCATCAGGTGCATCGACATCGCGTCGACGAACTGGTGCTCCAGCGTCACATCGGGAAATTCTTTGGCCACCTCGATCACCGTGTCGCGCCAAAGCTGCGAGACTTCGAGTACATTGGCCTTGTCCACGCTGGTCAAATGCTTGCGGCGTTTTTGCGCCAACTGAAAGGATGTGCGGGCCACGCGTTCCACTTCGGCGCGGGTGTAGATCATGGTGTTGAGAGCTACGCCCTTTTCCTTGTCCCATCCGCGGGGCTTGCCATAGTAAAGGCCGCCGAGCAACTCGCGAACGAACATAATGTCGGTCCCGTCGATGATCTCAGGCCGCAGCGGGCTGTTCACCGTCAGTTCCTTGAATGCAAAAACGGGCCGCAAGTTGGCGAAGCCGCCCAGGGCCGCGCGAAGTCCCAGCAGACCGGCCTCGGGACGCTGGCTAGTAGGAAGAGAATTGAATTTATCGTCGCCCACCGCGCCTAAAAAAACGGCTTCGGAGTCGAGTGCTGCGGCAACGGTGTCGGCAGGCAGAGGCGTTCCATCCTGGTCGATGGCTACTCCGCCGATGCGCTTGTAATTCAGATCCAACGTGTGACCGCCGGCGGCTGCAACCTCTTGCAATACTCCGATGGCTTCTGCAGTGATTTCGGGACCAATGCCGTCTCCAGGGGTAACGAGAACTTTCAACTTCATTCTTATCTCCTTGTTCTTCGATTGTAGAGGGTTATCCTGTCAGCCTGCCAAATTCCTCGTGTTGGCGAAAAAATCAATCCAGTTCGGAGACCGGCGCACGGCGCTTATCGCGAATCTGATCGGGCAGCAAGCTAACTAAATCATAGTCGTAAATGTTCTTCTTGCGGTCGGCCAGTGCCACAAAGCGGTAGTAGGTGTGTTGCAGTTCTTCGCGGGTAAGCGCGAATCCCATTTGCTCCAGCCGGTGGCGCAGCGCAGCGCGGCCCGAGTGCTTGCCCAGAACCAGATGCGTTTTAGCCACGCCCACCAGCGCCGGAGTCATAATCTCGTAGCAGAGCGGATTGGCCAGCATCCCGTGCTGGTGAATGCCCGATTCGTGCGCAAAGGCGTTGTCGCCCACGATGGCCTTGTTAGGCGATGGGCGGAAGGTGATGATCTGGCCCAGCACTTGGCTGGTGGGGTAGAGCTGGTTCAAATTGATGCCGGAGGTGACGCTGTACCGGTCGCCGCGGACATAAAGCGCGGCGGCAATCTCTTCCAGGGCCGCGTTGCCGGCGCGTTCGCCGATGCCGTTGATGGTGCACTCCACCTGCCGCGCGCCGTTGTTGATGGCAGCCAGTGTGTTGGCCACCGCCAGCCCCAGGTCATTGTGGCAGTGCGACGAGAGGATGATACCCTCGGCGTCGATGGCCGGGATGCGCTCGCGCACTTCGGCGAACATCCGGCCGTACTCGTCCGGGGTCGAGTAGCCTACGGTGTCAGGCATATTGATGGTTGTGGCCCCGGCCTCGACGGCGATGCGCACCATCTCCACCAGAAAGTCGCGATCCGAGCGCGTGGCGTCCTCGGGCGAAAACTCCACATCGTCCACCAGCGAGCGCGCCAGCCGCACCGACTCGCCGGTCAGCTCCAACGCTTCGGCACGGCTGATCTTCAGCTTGTAATCCAGATGCAGGTCGCTCGACGCCAAAAAGACATGGATGCGGGCGCGATCGGCAAATTGCAGGGCGCGGCTCGCCATCTCGATGTCTTCGGTCTTGGCGCGGGCCAAGGATGCAATGCGCGGCTTGCGGACAGCTTGGGTAATTGTGGCGATGGCCGCAAAGTCGCCCTCTGAGGCCATCGCGAAGCCAGCCTCGATGATGTCCACGCCCAGATCCTCCAGGGCGTGCGCCATGGTCAGCTTCTCCTGAGTCGTCATGCTGCAGCCGGGAGATTGCTCGCCGTCGCGCAGTGTGGTATCGAAGAAGTAGATGCGATCTGACACCATGTGCCTGCCTCCAGATAAACCAGATTGTCTGTTCTTTCTAGAATGTCGCATGATTCCGTATAAGGCAAAGTTATTATTGTTGTAGACGCGATTAGAAGTGCTTATACTTGAATAGAGATCAGTTTTTCCGTGGTCAGCAGGCTGCAATCGATTTTGTCGTCAGACGATGCCGAATCCTGCGAGAAAGTTAGTAGCCGCGAAAAATCAATCTGATCTCTCATCTTTGACCCTTGGCACCTGTTATGGAACTGCATCAGCTCGAAACCTTTCTCGCCGTAGCCGAGGAGCGTAGCTTCTCCAAGGCTGCCGTGCGCCTGCTTCGCACTCAGCCGGCTGTCAGCCAGGTCATCCGTAAGCTGGAGGCAGCGGTCGGCGAGACGCTCTTTGACCGCGCGGCTCGCGACGGCTCGCTGACCGCGGCCGGAGTGCTGTTGCGCGAATATGCGTTGCGCTTGCTGGCCCTCCGCCGCGAGGCCTCCAGCGCATTGGACGAGTTGAAGAGCCTGGAGCGCGGACGCCTGCAACTGGCGGCCAACGAATACACCTGTATGTACCTGTTGCCGGCCATCGACCACTTCCGGCGTGAGTTTCCTCAGGTTAGCGTCACCGTGCACCGTATGTTGGCCTCGCGCATCCCCGAAGAACTCAACCTGCGTACTTTTGAACTCGGGATGCTCTCCTTCCGCCCTGATCCGGCGCACTTCCGCAGCATTGCCGTCTACTCTGACAGTCTGGCGCTCGTCGTCAGTCCCAGCCATCCGCTGGCCAGGGCCAGGCACGTCTCCATCAACCAACTGGGCGATGAGCTTTTCGTCGCCCACAACGTCGCTTCGCCGTTGCGGCGCAAGGTCATCGAGGCTTTTCAGCGCTACCGGACGCCGCTGAACATGGGTATCGAGCTGCCCACCATCGAAGCCATCAAGCGCTTTGTGGCCATGGGCAACGGGGTGGCGCTGGTGCCTCACCTGACCGTGGCCAAGGAGCTGGAGACCGGAGACCTGGTGCGTGTACCCGTCGACGAACTCGAGGCCCGGCGCATCTTGCGGCTGGTTTACCGGCGTCAGGCCACGCTCTCCTATGCCGCCCGGGCCTTCCTGCGCACCGTTCGAGCGCTGGCCCAGCAACAGGGTCCGCCCTTTCACTACCAGGTCGAGCGCGCGGGCTGAGTATCCTCAAAAACATTGTTATCCATGGCGGCTGCCGGCGGGTTGATCTGTGCCAAAAGCCTTTGAAAAACCAGCGTTCCCGCTCTTTCATCGGCTCAAAGCACCCCTTTGCCCCTTCCGGCGTCTAATGCCTCAGATTATTTCCGGGTTGCCGTTTGCGACACAGACCGCTCCGGCCAGTTACAATGCTGAGAGTGGGGCCCGGTTCGAACCGGCGCACCGGAATCGATAGTTCGTTGCCAGCCGGACGGTTGCGCAGTCGTGAGGATCAGAACCGAATGAAGAAGATCGTATTTTTTGCATTTCTGCTGGCCATATGCGTGCCCGCAGGCCGCGCTCAGGAAAGCCGACAGGACATCAGCATCAGTGGAAACGAGCTGATTGAGCCGTTTGTAGGTTCGTCAACCGACGTTTACGTCCACTCGACCCCCGCCTATGGCGTATTGGCAAGCTACCGTTTCATGATCACGCCCGCGAACGCCTTCGAGGCCAACTACGGCATCACCTACCAGAACAAGATCAACTACACCACCAACACCGTCTGCGGTATTGAGAATACGCCCAGCGGTTGCGATATTTTGACTCGCAATCAGGAGATCTCCGGCGCATTCGTACACACCTTCAACTTCCGCAAGTTCAATCCCTTTGTCGAAGCCGGAGGAGGCGTATTGATCTTCATGCCCATCCAGAACATGGGCACCAAGCTGCTGGGTGCCAAGATGCAGAAAGAGCCCGGCTTCCTTTACGGCGGTGGTATCGCCTACGAGATCAGTCCCAGCTTCGACATTCGTTACGAATACCGCAGCTTCGTCACCAAGGTGCCCAACTTCGGTTTCAATGGCGGAGGAGCGAACGCAAACTTTTCCACCAACAAGTGGTACAACATTTACAGCCCAGTGGTTCTCGGCGTGGCCTACCACTTCTGATCCCGCGGCACCGCGCAATTCATAGAAGGGGATGAGCCTCGTGCTTCTCCCCTTTTTCATTGCTCTTGAATCTCATCCTGGACTGACTCCATAGATGCACTGGTACTACAGTTGTAGATAGTTTTTCCGGAGGGAGCAGGGGCTTCAGCCCCCTGAAAAAAGGCCATAATATCGGGGCCTTTAGGCACGGAAAGCGGTGATCTGGAACAAATATAAATGTAGTCCTGGTTCCGTGACCGTGTGATGAAGCAATGACCGGGATGTAGCGCGGGGCTTCAGACCCGCATCTGAATCGAGAAGAAGCACATTATCACGCGGTCTGAGTGCTACCTTCCCGCCTCCCGGTAGCGGCCCAGGTCCTTGACCATCGCGCAATGCGGCGCAAGAGCCTCGACCGCGCGCAACCCCTCCTCGGCTGTGCCAATCTGGCAATCCACAAAGAAAATATACTCCCACGGCTTGCCATGCACCGGCCGCGACTCGATCTTGGTCATGTTGGTGCCCATCGCGGCCAGTTCAGCCAGCGCCGCAACCAGCGTGCCCGGGCGGTTCTCCAGCGAAAACGCCAGGCTGATCTTGTTCGACTCCGGATCGGTCACGGCCTCGGCTGCCCGTCGCGCCAGAAAGAAGCGCGTGTAGTTCTCCGTGTTGTCCTCGATGCCGGCTTCAAGAATCTGCGCGCCATAGCACTTCGCCGCCGCCGTGCTGGCGATCGCCGCCGCATGCCGGTCGCTCAACTCCGCCAACTGCTTCACACTGCCTGCTGTGTCATAGGCGGCCAAAGCCTTCATCGCCGGGTGCGCGGCCAAGAATCTCCGGCATTGCGCCAGCGCCACCGGATGCGAAAAAACGCGATTGATCTCTCCGATCATCACGCCGGGCAGTGCGATCAGGTTGTGCCGGATGCGCAACAGCATCTCCCGTTCCACCCGCAGATCGTGGGTCAGCAGCAGGTCGAAGTGCTCTGAGACCGAGCCCGCCAGGCTGTTCTCGATGGGAATCACCGCAGCCTCTACCGTTCCCTCGCTCACCGCCCTGAAGGCGTCCGCGGAAAGCGAAAAGGAAACAATCTCCCCATCGGGAATCAGTTTCATTGCTGCTTCGTGGCTGAATGAGCCAGCCTCACCTTGTATTGCAATCTTCATGTCAGGTTTCTCTTCTCCTCACCGCTATCTTCAATGCCAATATAACCGCTTGAGCCTCCAATCATCCGGCCACGTCTGTTTTTTTGCCGCATCAGCCCTTCGTATCTTTGCCGCTCCCGCCCAACCGATGTATCCTCAGCCCATGGACAAGAATGCTTCCCCCACTCTCGCCCACGTCAACCTGCTCCAGGACTCGGCCAGCTCCTATCTCCGCTCCGCGCGCCATCAGCCCGTCCAGTGGCATCCCTGGGGCGCGGCGGCCTTCGCCCAGGCGCAATCCCAGGACAAGCCCATCCTGCTCGACATCGGCGCTGTCTGGTGCCACTGGTGCCACGTCATGGACCGCGAGTCGTACGAGAACGCGGAGATCGCCGCCCTTATCAATCAGCACTATATTGCCGTCAAAGTGGACCGGGACGAGCGCCCCGACGTAGACGCCCGCTACCAGGCCGCCGTCTCGGCCATCAGCGGACAAGGCGGATGGCCGCTGACGGCCTTTCTCACTCCCGACGGCCGTCCCTACTTTGGCGGCACCTATATTCCCCCCGACGACCGCTACGGACGGCCCGGCTTTGGGCGCGTGCTCTTGGCTCTGGCCCAGGTCTGGCGCGAACGGCGCGATGAGGCTCTGGAAACAGCTTCGAGCGCGATGGCCGCCATCGAGCATAACGAAAGCTTTTCCGGCCAGGGAGGGCCACTTTCGCTCGCTCTCGTCGATAAAATTGTCGCTTCGATCCTCGCGCCCTTCGATCCGCAGAATGGCGGCTTCGGCTCGCAGCCCAAGTTTCCTCATCCCGGCGCTCTCGACCTGCTGTTGCAGGCGTCCACCAACCGCGGCAATCGTCAAGCCGAGGAGGCCTTCGCCACCACCCTCGAAAAAATGGCGCAGGGCGGCGTCTATGACCAACTCGCCGGCGGCTTTCATCGCTACAGCGTCGATGAGCGCTGGCGCGTTCCGCACTTCGAGAAGATGCTCTACGACAACACCGAACTGCTGCGCAACTACCTGCACGGCTACCAGAACCTTCAGCGCGAAGATTTTCGCGTCACCGCCAAGCAGATAGTAGCCTGGCTCGATGCCGTCATGAGCGACCGCACGCGGGGCGGCTTCTACGCCTCGCAAGACGCCGACATCAACCTCGACGACGACGGCGACTACTTCACCTGGACGCTGGACGAGGCGCGTTCGGCCCTGCAAGCAGCCGAGCTTTCCCCGGACGAGGCGGAGATTGCCCTGCGTCATTGGGGACTGCGCGAGCTGGGCGATATGCACCACAACCCTGCCAAAAATGTTCTCCACATCAGCCGCAGTCTCGACGCGTTGGCTTCTGAATCGGACCGGAGCGCGGAGTCGCTCCACACGCTCGTGCACTCTGCTCGCCGCGCGCTGCTTGCCGTCCGCGCCCAACGCTCCACGCCCTTCATCGACCGCACTCTCTACACCGGCTGGAACGCGATGGCGATCACGGCCTACCTGGAAACAGCGCGAGTTCTCAGCCTCGATGCGACGCTCGATTTTGCCTTGCTCACGCTCGACAGGCTCTTGCGCGAGGCCTGGGACGGCGATCAGTCGCTCAGCCACGTAATCGCCTACGAGGTTCAGAGCACCGCGCCGCCGGAAAAAACGCCCGGCACGCTCGACGACTACGCTTTCACGATTCACGCCTGCATCGACGCCTGGCTGGCCAGCGGCCAGATCAGCTACTACCACGCCGCCGTCAAGCTGGCCGACGCCATGATCGCCCACTTTCACGACCCCATCGGAGGAGGCTTCTTTGACGCCGCGCAGACCGCCGCGCCGCCGTTGGGCGCATTGGCCGCGCGCCGCAAGCCGCTGCAAGACACGCCCACTCCGGCCGGCAATCCCACCGCCGCCTCGGCCCTGCTCCGCCTTGAGAGCCTCAGTGGCCGCCGCCACTATCGCGAGATCGCCGCGGAGACACTCGCCGCCTTTGCCGGAGTCGTCGAGCACTTCGGCCTCTACGCCGGCTCCTACGGCTTGGCCCTTGAGCGGCTGCTGCTTGATCCCTTGCAGGTGGTGATCGTCGGTTCCGGGCCCGAAGCCGCAAGCCTTGTGTCGTTGGCTCTGGCTCGCTTTGCTGTCAACAAGACGGTGATCCGCATCGATCCTCAACGACTGGCTCCCGGTGACCTACCGGAGGCGCTGGCTGAAACCCTGCTCCAGCTTCCGTCGCCCGCCGGAGTGCAACCCTATGCGCTAGTCTGCCGAAGCCGCTCCTGCCTCCCGCCAATTCATGCGGCGGAGGCTCTACGAGAAGCTCTCGAGCACCCCTGATTCAGAGAAGGCGGCTGTGTTGCGGCTTCCTGCCGCGCAATGCCATGCAATGGACGAAATGTAGCGCGGGCGTCCCCGCCCGCGCTTGTCCATGATGAATTACCAATTCATCGGTCTAAGCACCAGACGAGCCGTAAATGCTTTGAAATGAGCGTGGCATTACAGGCTGCCGAAAACTCAATAAAGTGCCAAGAAGCGTCACGGCACGATTGGAAGGTCAGGGTTTTACAAGCTCCGGAAAACCCACATCTAAGGGAGACGGGGGGTTTAGCCCCCGTGTAAAGCCTATTGAGTCAATGAGGCCTTCAGCCCCAGAGGAAGTCTTTTCACCAATTCTGCCAGAAAATCCGAGTTTCTTTCAGCCTGATTATCCCCTGCGTCTCTTGAAAAACTGTCATCCTGAGCGACCCGGAGCAACGCGAAGAAGAGTCGGAGGACCTGCGTTTGTTTTCGTCGGTAGATGTTTGCAGATCATTTCCCACACAGAGCGCACAATAAAAGCATGAACCACGACAATAGCCACGGGCTTTTCCTGACCCCTAACCCCTATCCCCTGCTTTTGTACCCCCCCTCCCCCCCTAAAATATATATTTTGACGTAAAGATTTTGCAGGTAATTAATTAGTAACGAGGCCGTGGAGGGTTTCTCTTCATGCGATTGCCCTGCCTCGCAATGCGGCTCTCCTCACGCCAGCAGCGCAGTCACCTTGGCCATCTGGTCGCTGATCGCTATCCTTTGCGGGCACAATCCTTCGCAGATCCCGCAGGCGATGCAGGCGCCCGAGCGCTGCTCCTCGGTCAGAAAGACCTGGTACTTGAAGCGTGCGCCGCCTACGTCGTCGTACAAGTGCGCGTAGTTGTAAAAATCGAAGTTTGCCGGAATGTTCACTCCATTGGCACAGGGCATACAGTAGCTGCAATTGCTGCACGGAATCGCAATGCGGGAGTGATAGATCTTCCGCACTTCGGCAATCAGCGCCTGATCCGCGTAGTTGAAGGCTCCGATGCGCGAGTCATTCGCATAGCGCAGATTCTCTTCCACCTGGCTCATCGTGCTCATGCCGCTCAAGATCACCGAGACCTCCTGCTGATCCCAGAGCCAGTCAAGCGCCCACTCGACCGGAGTGCGACGCGTAGGAAAGCCACGTATTGCTTCCACAACATCCTTGGGCGGATCGGCCAGCCTGCCGCCCATCAGCGGCTCCATCACAACCACCGCCAGGCCCTTGCCGGCCGCCTGTTTCAGGCCGCGAATTCCCGCCTGCGTCTCCGTGTCCATGTAGTTGTATTGAATTTGGCAAAAGCTCCACAGATCGCTGCCATTGAGAATTTCGACAAAGCTCTCATGCTCGTCGTGAAAGGAAAATCCCAGATGGCGGATGCGCCCGTCGGCCAAGGCTTTCTCGGCGCGTGCAAGTAAATCGTGCTTCAAAACAATCTCATGCCAGCGCGTGCCGCTCAACGCATGAAGCAGGTAAAAGTCGATGTGATCGGTTTGCAGCTTGGTCAGTTGCTCGTCGAGAATCCGGTCAAAATCCGCCCCGCTCTCGACCATCCAGACCGGCAGTTTGGTGGCCAGCTTGACCTTCTCCCGGTAGCCATTCCGAAGCGCTTTGCCTACCACGATTTCGCTCTGCCCGCCGTGATACGGATAGGCGGTGTCGAGATAATTCACCCCGTTGTCGATGGCGTGGCGAACCATGCGTATCGCCTCGTCTTCATCAATATTCGGACTGAGACGATCTCCATCCAGCGTGGGAAAGCGCATACAGCCGAAACCCAGCGCCGAAGCCTTCCAATCAAGAGTTCCAAAACTGCGATATTGCATCGTTTCCTCCGCTTCGCCAGCTATCTGAAGTGGATTATACTGTCAATCTCAAGTGTCCTGTCCTTGAAATCCATGACATAATTACCGCTGTCATTCTGAGCGAACCGGGGTCCCCAGCGACAGGTCTTCGTCGCTGGGGTGGGGAACGGGGCCCCAAACGTTTTTCAGTTTGGGGATGGTGAGCGAAGAATCTGCGTTTTTAGCTCCGAGTTCTTCTACGAACATTGGAGACAGGACACAAGCTCCCGTGAGTATCGCTGCATCGAGCAGATTCGGCATGGAATCAGCTTCCTTACTCGCTGCTGAAGGGATTGCTCTCCTGCGGCTTCAGCGTGGTCGGGTCGTGTTCCGTCGCGGCCTCCGTGGCAGTTCGGCCGCGAACGTCGGCAACCTTGTCCATGAATGTATTGAAGATCCGGTTCGGGTCGCCGGGCAGCAGATGATCTTTCTCCAGAGCCAGCCTCACCAGCCGCCGGAACTCCCGCACCGGCGCGTATTGCTTGGTGGCCAGCGTCTTGAAGACCACCGGAAAGATCAGCTCCGAGCCTTTGATCGCATCCACACCGAGAATCTGCGGGTCGGCCACAAACAGATCGCGGAACTCCTCGCTCGTGCGCACCTCCATCGCAATCCCCTTCAACCGCTCCACAACGCGGTCGGGATTGGCCGAGAAGTCCACGCTCACATTCACAGTGGCAAGCGAGTAACCCACGCTCAGGTTGGCCACCGTAGTGATCTGCGAGTTGGGAATGACGTACAGCGTTCCGTCCGCGTCGCGCACCGTGGTCTTGCGCAGCGTCATCAGTTCGACGGTTCCGGCAACTCCGGCGATGCGGATCGTGTCGCCCACATTGAACTGATCTTCAACCAGAATCAGCACGCCGTTCAGCATATCGCGCACGATATTCTGTGCCGCCAGGCCGATCGCCACTCCGGCAATTCCTGCCGAAGCCAGCAGCGGCGCCAGATTGACTCCAACGGCAGCCAGAAACTGTAGGCTGACCAACACACCGATAATGGCCAATCCTGTGGTGCGGATCACCCCAGCCAGCGTCTTGACCTGCGAAACACGCGCCTCTCCAGCCACGTGCTGCTCGGCAATGTGAATCATCCGGGCCGTGATCAGGCGCAGCAGGCGGCTGAGAATATAGCCGATCAGCGCCACGATCAACAGATGCGGCAGCTTGCTGTGGACAAACTCCTCCGCATCGGCTGTCCACTGGTCCAGCAACCGCCCCAGGAATCGCTCTTCGGCAAAGATGCCGGTTCTCATCGTCACCAACATCACAATAGAATGCATGGCAAACTCCTTTCTTTAGACTAGACCGCGCGCGATGGGTCGCGATTCCGGCCATCACTTTTATACAACTTATGCTAACTCGCGGATTTCCTGATTCTCGCTATAAATCGCATAGTGGTTCGCTGTTTTAATTCCTCAAGCCGGGTTGTTACAATCAAGATGGCACGATCAAGATCCCCATTCTTGAATGAAAACAGGCTTGAGGAGTAAGGAAATGGTTCTGGCAGCTTCCAGCGCTAGCGAGTCAGTGTCAGCAGGCTCAGACGGCCTGAGCCCTCGGCAGTTGGTGGAATTCTACCGGCTGATGGCGCTCTCCCGCCGTATGGACGACCGAGAAATCCTGCTTAAACGCCAGCAGAAAATCTACTTCCAGATCTCCGGCGCCGGCCACGAGGCGCTGCTGGTGGGCGCGGCCCTGGCCATGCGTCCCGGCTACGATTGGTTCTTTCCCTACTATCGAGATCGCGCGCTCTGCCTGGCGCTGGGTTTCACGCCCGCCGACATGATGCTGCAAGCCGTGGGCGCGGCCACGGACCCAGCCAGCGGCGGCCGTCAGATGCCCACCCACTGGGGCAGCCGCGAACTCAACATCGTCAGCCTCTCCGCCGCCACCACCACCCAACTGCTCCATGCCGTTGGCTGCGCCGAGGCCGGACGCTACTACAGCCTCCATCCTGAAACTGCCGCGAAGGCCGATGACTATCGCGCCTACCGCGACGTGACCTTTCACTCGGACGAGGTGGTCTATGCCTCGGTGGGAGAGGGTTCCACCTCGCAAGGCGAGTTCTGGGAGGCGATGAACACCGCCTCCAACAAGAAGCTCCCCGTCATCTTCTGCGTGGAAGATAACGGCTACGCGATCAGCACTCCGGTCGAGGTGAGCACGCCCGGCGGCAACATCTCCCGCCTGGTGGCCAACTTTCCCAACTTCTTCTTTGCTGAGGTGGACGGCACCGATCCCGAGGCCAGTTACTACGCCTTTCAAGCCGCGGTGGCTCACTGCCGCGCCGGTCTGGGGCCTGCCTTTGTGCATGGCCACTGCGTGCGGCCCTATTCTCACTCGCTCTCGGATGACGAAAAGCTCTATCGCACCGAGGCCGAGCGCAAGGCTGACGCACTGCGCGATCCGCTCGTGCTGATGCGCGCGCGCCTGCTGCGCCAGCGAATTTTGACCGAAGGCGAAATCACCTCCATCGAGCACTCTCTGGATCAGGAAGTCTCCGAGGCCGCCGAGCGCGCACTGCAAGCCCCGCTGCCCAAGGTCGAAGAGATTCGCAAGCACATCTACTCCGAAGACCTCGACCCTACCAGCGCGGCCTTTGCCTCCGAGCAAAAGAAAAATGACGCGCAGGACGCGAAGCCCCGCACCATGGCAGGACTCATCAACGCCTGCTTGCAAGACGAGATGCGTCACGACTCGCGCATCGTCGTCTACGGCGAAGACGTGGCCGACGCCAGCCGCGAAGCCGCGCTCGCCGAGGTCACAGGCAAAGGCGGCGTCTTCAAACTCACCGCCGGCCTGCAATCCGAGTTCGGCTCCGAGCGCGTCTTCAATTCGCCCCTCGCCGAGGCCAACATCGTCGGCCGCGCCGTTGGATATTCGTTGCGCGGCATGAAGCCGGTCGTCGAAATTCAGTTCTTCGATTACATCTGGCCCGCCTATCATCAAATTCACAATGAACTGGCGCTGATGCGCTGGCGCTCCAACGGCCAGTGGGCCTGCCCGGTCGTGATTCGCGCGCCCATCGGCGGCTACCTCACCGGCGGCGCGATTTACCACTCGCAATCCGGCGAGAGCCTCTTCACGCACATCCCCGGGCTGCGCGTCGTGATGCCGTCAAATGCTTTGGATGCCAATGGCCTGCTGCGCACTGCCATTCGCTGCGATGATCCGGTGCTCTTCCTCGAACACAAGCGCCTCTACCGCGAGACTCACGACCGCGCGCCCTATCCCGGCCCGGAGTTTGCCATCCCCTTCGGCAAGGCGAAGATCGTTCGTCCCGGCGCTGACCTGACGCTGATCACTTACGGCGCTCTTGTTCCGCGCTCCGTGCAGGCCGCCGAGCGCGCCCGCCGCGAGCACAATATCGACGTCGAGATCCTCGACCTGCGCACGCTGAATCCCTACGATTGGGAGGCCATCGCCGAGTCTGTCAAAAAGACCAGCCGCGTCATCGTCGCCCATGAAGATATGCTCAGTTGGGGCTACGGCGCTGAGATCGCCGCCCGCATCGGCGATGAGCTATTCGATCTCCTCGACGCCCCGGTTCGCCGCGTAGGAGCCATGGACACCTTCGTCGCCTACCAGCCGATTCTCGAAGACGCCATCCTCCCCCAGCCCGAGACGATCTTCAAAGCGATTGTCGATTTGAAGGCGTATTGAGCAGGATTTGAAGCCTTATGAAGTAAAGGGATAACAAGAAGTGTCAGGGCACGACTTCACAGGCTGCGGAAAAACTCAATTCGGTGAAGGGTACGGGCTGTAAATATCCCCCGGCAGAGCCGGGGGCTTTACGGTGTATGGCCCCTCAAAGGGGCCACACTGTGTGCAACGCCAAGGGAAGCGTATTGTTCACGGCAGCTTGAAAATCCGCACCGGAGGCGCAGTGGTTATTAGCCCCGCGCTTCAGCGTGGGGTAAGCGTCACCGTCACAGAACCGGAGTCCCGTAGGGACGGTGCCTTCTCATCGCTCGCATCCTTTTGACTCTTTCGCAAAACAACAATGGAAATACGCAAAACCCAGGGGCGACTCCCGTAAATGTCAAACTGATACCGCCACCAAGCCAGAGGCGGGGGATCTCCTCACCCTTTAGCCCCCGAGGGAAAACTATCTCCCGATTCACCGAAAATCCCGAGTTTTTCCGCAGCCTGTGAAGTCGAGCCCTGATTCAGATTGAATGGAATCAGAGGGATTCATCTGGAAACTCCTTCTTCGGCGTCGGATCCATGGAAGTTTGTCCTTCACGGTGCGGATTGCGTGGCCGATAGAACATTTGCACCGAAAGAAACCCGCGTTTGCCGGGTTCTATATCTGCCGCGTCCCGTACGGCAAATGTGGGAAACCACGAACCTCAATGCCCTGTTCCCTACTACCTGTTCCCTCGCTCTTCAGTGTTCTCCCGGCGGCATCTTGCAGCAATCGCCGGCTTTGGGATACTCGTTGGCCAGGTCTCACAAGCGAGACCTGGGGCACCCAACATTTCGGGGCAGTCAAACCTGAGCCCCCCCGAATTACTCCACGAGGGTAAACAATATCGGAGACGCCGGAGTGCCTCCGACATACCAAGTCTCCGTGTAAGTGCCTGCGACATAGCCCCAGGCAGGGGTAAACTCGGCGGAACTCTGGAATACGCCGCTTGCATTGGTATTTCCCTGCGAAGCCGACATACCCTGGTTAACGCCGTTAACAACTGTGTCGACAGTGACAGGTAGGTTCGCTGCCCCTGTGATTGTGAAAGTGTACATATCGCCAAACAGATAAGGAGACGCTACCGTCTGTCCGGAAGGCCCCTTGACTACAAGACTCGCAGTAGGAGATGGCACCGATTCGGTAAATTCGATATAAGGTGCCGATCCACCCGCAGCAGCGCATGAGCCGAGCATCAGGTTATTGGTTTCTGCCGTGGTGCCGTCGTTCGACTCGCAGATTGGGGCACTCGTGCTCCCGTCGTCTATGCTCGTCTTGAGTACCAGAGCCGTCGGGCCGGTGAAGTTGGCCTCGGTACTACAGCAGTCACCGAAAACGTTGAACTCTACTTGATTCCAGACTTTCTGCAGACTGAGCACACTCGGCTCCGCGTACGTGTAGATGCCGCTCGTGGTCGACAGACTGACTACATCTTGGCCCGCGCTGGCCGACGATGTCATCACCAAACCGGGCAACTCCGCGGCGGTCTGAGGAGGGACATAGGTCATGGGGCCGTTAAACCAGCAACTGCCACCCCCACCGTCGTTCCACCTACCCGTCCCCGCCCAGGAGGGTAGGACCGGGCAGGGCGATCCCCAGTTGTACAACCAGTACTCGATGAAAACGCCTGGGGTAGTGCCCGGGGCGCCCGGCAACGATGTCTGGCCTGATTTAGGTGCCGGACCCTGCGTTTGAGAAAACAGAAACTGCTGCCAGCCGTAGCACCCCGCCGCGCCGTTCGGAGCGCCGTTGCAGGCTGGTGTAGCAAAAGAGCTTGCCGTAGCGTTGAAAGGGGCTTGCGTGTTCATCTGCAGCATAAAGACGTTGGCGACGGAATTTTTCGTACCGGCCACATCTCCGCGTACGCCGCTAACGGATGAGCCTCCCGCGGTTTGCAGGAACAATCCTTCCGCCGACGAAATCAAATTCGAGCCAGAGGCCTGAGCCGCGTAGTCTTTTCCATCACCCAATTGATTGGTTATGGAGTTCCTTCCCTTCCTTGGGTTAAAATGCGGCGATGGGCGTCCGCATTCCACCACTTCCCATTGAGTGCTGGGGTATGAAGCATGAAAGCACCCTGGTCCCGGCACGCCTGTCTGATGCATCGTCAAGCGCCATGTCTCGCGCGCCTGCGCTTCTGCGCTGTCCATGGTTGCGTCTGCGGATTGCGCAACAAGAGTTGTAGCAAGTCCAGCGATAACTACAAAACTGGCTGCTGCGGCAATTGTGCGGATTTGTTTCTTCATCTCTTTCCACTCCAGGAAAATAAATTTCAGCAAAGGTAATAAGAATTTTCTCACTTGTCAAGAGACGGATGCCCCATCCGGTTCGCGTCCTTTGCGGAAAGAATGGGAAACCACAAAGCTTAAGCGAGCGATTAGCGAGCAGTTTGCCCCACCGCAGGTGGCTCAATGTTCTCCCGGCGGCATCTTGCAGCAATCGCCGGTTGTCTTGATCGTCATTCGTTCACTTCGACGATCATCTCAACCTCCACCGGCATACCTGCGGGCAATTCGGCCATACCAACTGCGGCTCGGACACCTTTGCCCTTGGCCTCACCAAAAACGTCTGTCATCAAATCAGAAAACCCGTCTATCACTTTAGGCTGGTCCCAGAATCCAGGAGCAGAATTTACCATCCCCAAAACACTTACTACCCGTTTAACTTTGTCGAGGCTCCCAAGAGCATCACGCACTGTCGCAAGCATCTGCAACCCCGCATCGCGAGCCGCCTCCCTGCCTTGTTCCAAAGTTAGTTCCTTCCCTACTTTGCCTTTCCCCTTCCATTCTTTGCCAGGTCCGTGCCCTGCCAAGTAAAGCAGATTGCCCACCCTCACCCATTCAACGTAATTCCCCACAGGCTTCCCCGGCGCAGGCAAAATGATGTTGTGCGCCTTAAGACGAGCTTCCGCGCTTGCCTGGTCTTGAGCAAACGTAGCCGTGCAAGTTAAAGCGAGAGCGACCAAAACAAAAGCGACTTTTTGACACTTCATTGGAAGTCTCCTTCTTGCAATGTTGCGTTCTAGCGAAGATCTCCGATATTTGCCCCAGTCTGCACCGCCGCCAGAGATCGATCTCAAATAGCAGATCGCCGGGTACCCCATCCTTTTCGCGCCCTCTGTGGAAAGGGTGGGAAACCACAAAGCTTAAGCGAGCGATTAGCGAGCAGTTTGCCCCACCGCAGGTGGCTCAATGTTCTCCCGGCGGCATCTTGCAGCAATCGCCGGCCTTGGGCTCCTCGTTGGCGCCGGCGTCCAGCGCTACCTTCCACTCGCCATTCGGCAGCCTGCGCCAGATGGTGATATATCGGCCGGTCGTCGTCACTGGATTCCCGTTCACGTCTTTGCTGTGCCCTTCAAAGTGGCCCCAGGTGTAGCCCTCGTCGCCCGACGGTCCCATCTGCGCGTCAGTCGGCGTCCAGGTCAGTTGATAGACCTTGGGATCCCAATTAGCGGATTTTTGAATCGCGACTTTGCCAATCAGTGGCGCAGCAGCGTTGCCCAGCGCCACGCCGTCCTCGGCAAACCAGGAGGCGAAGCCCGCCCCGCCGCGCGCCAGCACGTCCTTGGCAAAGCGCGCCTCCAGATCGTAAAGCAGAATCTTGCCGGGGTTCGCCGTCGTGTCCGTCAGCGGATTGGGCGCAACCTGCGCGTCCGCATCCGGAAACGCCAACTGCCCCCACCCCGCGCATGGCGCAAACCCCACTCCCGCCAGTAGCACCGCACAAAGAAAAACTCTCCAGCTTCCAGTCACGTTCAAAGCCCTCCAGCTACAGAAAAGTCTATCTGCCCATCCTACAACGAGAGGATTGCTATCGTGAATCGGCGTCCAGGTTCCGGTCCTCGCAATATCCGGTATTATCCGTGCATTCAACTGCATTGAATCCCAGAAGGAAATAAACTTCGCTTTGGTTGTAACTTTCCTGGCCGTCGCGGATAGATAGGTAGGACTTGAAAGGAGAACAGAATGTCCAACCCATCCATCGAGAAATCTGAAACGCTCCCCGTGCCGTTGAGCGGACAAGCCATTGCGCCCGCGTGGCACACAGCCGTAGTGCTTCTGCTGCTTCTTGGCGTTTCTGCGGAAAGTATGCATATGCGCGCCGGGCACGAGTTCCACCGCGTCACCGGTTACGCTATCGCCATGTTCTCTCAATGGCTGATCGTCGCATTTATCTGTCTTGGTCAACGCTGGGGCGGCGCGTCGCTGCGTACGCTGGCAGGCAGTTGTGCGCTGGGCTGGCGCGCAATCCTTCGCGATCTGGGGCTGGCCATCGCCTATCTGGTTGCGGCGAACATAGTCCTTGGGGTTCTGGGCTCCCTTCTGGCCCGGCTTGGACATCCATCTCAAGGCGAAGCTTTGCAGAATCTTCTTCCACGCACCGGGCTTGAGATCGTAGTCTTTCTGCTGTTGGCTCTCACCGCCGGTATTTGCGAAGAAACGATCTTTCGCGGTTATCTGCAACGGCAGTTCAAGGCCTGGAGCCGAAACGGGGCGGTGGGCATCGTGGCTCAGGGGGTTGTCTTTGGAGTCTGCCATGCCTACCAGGGATCGACCATGATCATCATCATCTCGGTCTATGGCGTTCTCTTCGGATTGCTGGCCGCTTGGCGCAAGAGCCTGCGTCCCGGCATGATCGCCCACTTCCTGCAGGATGGCGTGGGCGGGCTTCTGTTGGCTGCGCGCGTACTCAGATAGAATGTTTCTTTCGTTCACGGAGCTAGGCGCATGACGGACTTCACATCGCTGTACGAAAGTTTCGCTGCCGATGTCTTCCGCTTTGCGTTCTATCTTTGCGGAAATCGCAGCGATGCCGAGGACATTACTTCGGAGACATTTGTCCGCGTCTGGACCTCGCAGGAAACGATCCGAACAGAGACGGTCAAAGGCTATCTCTTCACCATCGCCCGCAATCTCTTTTTGAAGCAGGCGCGTTCGGCCGCCCGTCACACTGCGCTGGACGACAATGTGAGCGACTCTCGGCCCAGCGCCTTCGATCTTGTTCAGCAGAGAGCCGAGGTGGCCGCCGTTCTCGATGCGATGCAAACCCTGCCGGCCATCGATCGCGCTGCACTGATTATGCGCACATACGATCAACTTTCTTACCGTGAGATAGCACGGGTTCTGGAGATTACCGAAACCACTGCCAAGGTCAAGGTGCATAGAGCCCGCGCCTCCCTGATGACATTACGGAGAGCATAAGATGCAAAGCGAAAATCGCCCGGAAATTTCGATGAATGTTACGCGCGAGGTCATTACTGATCTGCTCCCGCTATATGTCGCGGGAGAAGCCAGCCCTCAAACTTGCGCATTGGTTGAGGAGTATCTGCGCCAGCACGCGGAGATGCGCCAGCAATTCAATCTCTCCGGCTTGGATGGCCTGAGTGATGCCCCAGCTCCCGCCTTGCCACCAGATATTGCATTGAAGTCACTGCGGCGGACGCGGGCACTTCTCCGCTGGCAACGCCGGCTTTACGGCTGGGCAATTGGACTCTCCATCGCAACTCTCGGCGGCGTGGGCGTTTTCAGTGGCGGACACTTTGCCTTTCATTTCTTCTTGCGAGACTATCCGTGGATATTCAGGCCTTGCCTGGGCCTCGCCGCCAGTTGCTGGGCCAACTACTTTGTACTTCGCTGGTTTTCGCGCGCTACCAGGTTGTAGTTTGTTTGTCCTGCGCGCCGGACTCAGCCAATCCGCGTCTAACCCATCAGCCGCTGAATTCGCTGCGTTGATATACTATCGGTTGGCAAAGCTGGTTCACAGCGGGCTTTTTTGCCGGCTTGCCCGGCCCTTTTACGGGGAGAAGGATGACCATGGGACTGCTGGAATCCATTCACTCGCCCGCCGATCTGAAGCGTCTAAACTTTGCGCAGATGGCAGAACTGGCCGAGGAGATTCGTGAATTCCTCATTCAGACGCTCTCCAAGACCGGCGGCCATCTGGGTCCGAATCTGGGAGTCGTTGAGCTGACTCTGGCTCTGCACATGGTCTTCGACACACCGAATGACAAGCTGCTCTTCGACGTCAGCCATCAGGCTTACATCCACAAGACACTCACCGGCCGCCTCGACCGCATGGAGACGATTCGCCAGCCGGGAGGCCTCAACGGCTTCATGCTGCGCACCGAGAGCAAGCATGACTGCTACGGCGCGGGCCACGCCGGCACGGCTCTTTCCGCGGCGCTGGGCATGGCCGTGGCGCGCGATCTGGCCGGCGGCTCCGAGCACGTGATCGCCGTCGCCGGAGACGCCGCCTTCACCAATGGCATCACCTTCGAGGCTCTCAACAACATCGCCGAGCAGACCAAGCGCCTGATCGTTGTGCTCAACGATAACGAGTGGTCCATCGACCGCAACGTGGGCGCCATCGCCCGCTACTTTCACAAGATCGTCACCAACGAGCACTACAAGAGCCTGCACGATTCCGCTCACCGCATCATCGAGCGGATCGGCGGCAAGACGGCGAGCGAAGTGGCGCGCCGCGCCGAAGAGGCCGCCAAGAGCATCTTGTGGCCCTCGATCCTCTTCGAGGAGTTCGGCCTGGAATACTTTGGCCCCATCGACGGCCACAATCTGCCGCTGCTGGTCGAGACCTTCAAGTTTCTCAAGGCGGAAAACCGTCCCGTGCTGCTCCACGTCCTCACGCAAAAGGGCCGCGGTTTTCAGCCCGCGCTCGACAAGCAGAAGAAGTTTCACGGCCTTGGCCCCTTCGATCCCGAGACCGGAGAAACCAAGCCCGCCGGCCAGCTTACTTATGCCGAGGTCTTCGCCAGCACACTTGTACAGCTTGCCAATCAGGATGAGCGCATCGTCGCCATCACCGCAGCCATGCCTAGCGGCACTGGCCTGGATCTCTTCCGCCCGCACCATCCCAAACGATATTTTGACGTGGGCATCGCCGAGGAGCACGCAGTCGTCTTTGCCGCCGGCATGGCCACGCGCAGCTTCCGTCCCGTCTGCGCAATCTACTCGACCTTCCTCCAGCGCGCCTTCGATTGCATCGTCCACGACGTCGCGCTGCAAAAGCTGCCCGTGCTCTTCTGCATGGATCGCGCCGGACTCAGCGGCGATGACGGCCCCACGCATCACGGCCTCTTCGACATCGCCTATCTGCGCGGCGTGCCCGAGATGGTCCTGATGGCTCCCAAGGACGAGGACGAACTGGCCGACATGATGGCCACCGCTCTCCAACTTCCTGGACCAAGCGCGATTCGCTACCCGCGCGGCGTCGGACCCGGAGCGGCTCGCAAACCCAAGCCGGAAATCATCCCCGTTGGCAAGGCCGAAGTGATCAAAGACGGCTCTGATGTGGCCATCCTCGGCCTCGGCCCCATGACCACGCTGGCCGCGGAACTTGCCGCCCGCCTGGACCGCGACGGATACTCCGCCGCCGTCATCAATCCTCGCTTCATCAAGCCGCTCGACCGCGAGATGCTGGCCGGTTACGCCAGCCGCGTCGCCGCCTTCGTTACTTTTGAAGACCACGTCAAGATGGGCGGCTTCGGCTCCGCCGTCATTGAAGCACTCGATGAGTTAGGTAGCGCGGTCCCCGTCGTCCGCATCGGATGGCCCGACCACTTCATCGAGCACGGCAAAGTCGATGACCTGCGCGCCAAGTACTGCCTCACCGTCGATGCGGCATACGCGCAAGTCTCGCCGCTGCTCACGCGGCGACAACACACTACACTTGTTGCTAGCTGAGACGCCGACTGCTGCACAAATGTTAAAGTGGAGTGATACGCCCCATGTTTGCCACCTCCCAGCACGCGCACTTCATCGGCATCGGCGGAATCGGCATGAGCGGCATCGCCGAAATCCTGCTCAACCTCGGCATGAAGGTCTCCGGCTCTGATCTGCGCCGCGGCCCGGTTACGGACCACCTCGCCCTGATGGGTGCCGTCATTTACGAAGGCCATGACGCCGCCAACATCGCTGGAGCCACGGTCGTGGTCACCAGCTCCGCCGTTCATGCGGATAATCCCGAGGTGCTCGAGGCCCGCGCCCGCAAAATTCCCGTCATCCAGCGCGCCGAGATGCTGGCCGAGCTGATGCGCCTCAAGTACGGCATCGCCATCGCCGGTATGCACGGCAAAACCACCACCACCTCGATGGTCGCCAGTGTGCTCGCAGCCGGAGGCCTTGATCCCACCGTGGTTGTCGGCGGCCGCGTGGACGCACTCGGCTCCAACGCCAAGCTGGGCAGCTCGCAATACCTGGTTGCCGAGGCCGATGAAAGCGACCGCTCCTTCCTGAAGCTATCGCCGATTCTCGCCGTGGTTACCAACCTCGACCGCGAGCACATGGACTGCTACCACGACATGGCCGATGTCGAGCAGGCCTTCCTCACCTTCATTGACAAGCTGCCGTTCTATGGCGCGGTCACGGCCTGCATCGACAATCCGCTGCTGGCCGCGATTCTGCCCCGCGCGCATCGCCGCGTCTTCACCTATGGAGTTGCGCCCGAGGCCGACTACCGGCTGGAGTTTATTGAAACCGGCAAGGAAGGATTCGCGGCAGGGAAGGGAACCTTCGCCCGTTTTCAGGTAGTGACTTCTCTCGGCCCGCTCGGGCCTTTTGAATTGTACGTTCCCGGCCGCCACAACGTGCTCAACGCCACCGCCGCCGTCGCCATCGCTCATCAGCTCGGAGTGGATGGGGCCAAGATTGCCGAGGGCCTCAGCCACTTTCGCGGCGTGGACCGGCGCTTTCAGCTACGCGGCACGGCTCGCGGCGTCACCGTCGTGGATGACTACGGCCACCACCCCACCGAGATTCGCGCCACCCTGGCCGCCGCCCGCGAGTGCGGCTACGGCAAGGTCCACGTCGTCTTCCAGCCCCATCGGTATACACGCACCAAGGATTTGCTCGACCAGTTCACCTCGGCCTTTGCCGATGCCGACACGGTCGCCGTGCTGCCTATCTACGCCGCCAGCGAGGAACCCATCCCTGGCGTGACAGCCGAGCGGTTAGCAGCGAAAATTGAAGGCCCGCATACCAGCTTTGCCGCGGACTTTCCCGCAGCCGTAGCCGCGGTTGCCGCCCAGGCCAAGGAAGGCGACCTGATCCTCACCCTCGGCGCGGGCAATGTCAGCCAGTTAGCTCCGCAGATTCTCGCTGCTCTCGAAGAAAATCTCTGAATCTGTCCTTGAAGTAGCTTACTTCGCCGCCGACGACGCGATCTGCACCAGCATATCTTCCTTGCGCATCACCAGATTAGTCGCGTTCAGCGTGGCTAGCTCGAAGCCGTGGCCGTGGGTGATGGCGTCGGTCGGGCAGGCTTCCACGCAATAGCCGCAGAAGATGCAGCGGTTGTAATCGATGTTATAGACCTTGGCATAACGCTCCGCGGAAGAGATGCGCTGCTCGGCGGTGTTTTCGGCGGCTTCAATATAAATGCAATTCGATGGGCAGGCGGCGGCGCAGAGGAAACAAGCCACGCACTTTTCCAGGCCATTTTCGTCGCGCTGCAAGACGTGCGCGCCGCGATAACGCGCCTCCAGAACCGCTCCGCGTTGACGACCTTTCCCGTCGGGATAGTTCTCTACGTGCGTGGGTTCGAAGATTTCCCCAAAGGTGATGCTCATGCCCTTGGCGATGCCGGCAATGTTGTCCACAATCGACATGAGGCTAGTATACGATGAATGCGAGGAACTATTCACTATGAGTATCGGGGCGCGGACAGTCGTTTTTCTATGGATACTCGGAGCTGGCACTGCTTCCGAACTGATGAAAGCTCAAGACCATTCGCGACCTATGCCGATGGACAAAATGAAAATGGATTCTCCAATCGTCACCTCTCAAGAGCAAGCGCCCATGACTTCCTGGCCGATGAAGATTACGTTTGGAGACAAAACCGCGACGTGGACTCCAGCGACTCTGGCCCCTCTGCCGCACAAAACTCTCACCGTCTACAACATACATATCAAAGCCAATCAGACATTCTCCGGCGTGCCGCTGATTGATCTTCTCACCCGGCTAGGCGTGCCGGATAAGCCGCATGGCAAGGATTTGCAACTCTATCTTGTGGCGCAAGGAGCCGATGGCTACAAAGTGGTTTACTCGATGGCAGAGGTCAACCCCGACGTGCATGACGCCACCGTGATCGTCGCCGACACCCTCGACGGCAAGCCGATTGCGGATATCGGACCTCTTCAGTTGGTCGCCTCAGAAGAGAAGCGGCCCGCGCGTTGGGTACGAGGCCTGATACTCATTCGTGTGCTCACGGCGGAGTGAACGTCCTGCTGGGCAAGTGTTCAGATTATCCGGCCTGATTCACTTTCCTTGGAAGACCGAACTCAATGCCGGGTCCCCGGCGGCGCGGACTGGCCGTGATTGTTGGCCGGCGGAGTGGTGACGGGGCGACGCTCCACGCGCGGCTTCTGCGCAAACTGGCAGAGCACTGCATCTTGCCCGCGCTCGAGGCCCAGCACCACATTCTGCGTGCCGCAGAGCCGCTGCTTCATCTCTTCAGCCTGCTTGCCGCTGAGGATTTGCGTGCGCTCCAGGCCGCTGTAGGGGTCCAGATCGTAGCGATAGACAACGTCCTCGGCCGGCTTCTCGCCGCCATAGTCAAAGTGGTTCCATGTGCCCAGGACCTCGCGGCCATTGGGCTCGGCCATCAATGCGTAGAGCTGGGTTAGCGCCACGCCCTGCTGAGCGCCTGCGCTCCAGATGGGCGCGGCCTGATTGCCACGCATCCAGCGCGCCGCCCAGATGTGCTGCGAGAGATCGTAGTGGAAGGCCGTGAAGAATGTAGAGGACTCGCACTCGTTGCAATCGTCGTAAAGCGCGCCCAACTCGCGCGGCCTGCCATCGGCAAAGAGCATCCAATCGAGCAGGCGCAGGTTTACTCCCTTGATCAGCGGCGTGAGGCTGTGGTTGGTCAGCGAGAGGTTCCAAACGGTGAAGGCATCCGCGTCCGGCGGCGACTGCGACGTGGCGCGTAGCGTAGTGATGACCAGCGCCGCATCGTACTCGACGCCGATCTCGCGAATCGCCGTCCATTTCTCCGGCTCCAGCGTGCGCATCACCCACGAGACTACATCTTGGTCTTTGGCAGAGTGGAAGTCGATCCAGCGAAAGTTGTCAGGGGCTTGCTGGGCGGACAGGGACACAGCAATGCCAAGGGCCGCCGCGATCAAACCACAATGAAGACGAGAGACAAACCGCATAGTTTAGGTATAGCAGAGACGAGCCGCCGGTCAACCAGACGGCCAGGCCGTCCTGTCGAGCGAATGGTTATGCGGGGTTCGCGTGTCAGTGTCAGTGTCAGTGTGCAAAATTATAGGTGAGTTCGATTCCATTTCCATTTGGCGTTCGCACGGGGGCCAGGGAGAAGCTACTGTAGGAACTTTCAGTGGAGCGACGCCGAATGACATATCCGCCGATGCTGTATCCGAGAACTCCTCCCACGAAGACATCGGAAGGAAAATGCTTGCGTGCAATCACGCGTGCGGTGGAAACGCTCGCGGCAAGCGAGTATACCGCTATTTTGGTGCCCACACCGTTATATTCCGATGCAACTACGTGGGCAAAAGACCATGCAAGAATGGAGTGATCGGATGGCATGGACTGCCCATCTGGCCATGTTCTTGTGCCGTTGGGCCAGAAACTTCCTTTACCGTTGCCCTGCGTTGGCGTTTGCCGGTCAATCGCGTATCCAAGCCCGGTATTCAGAATTAAGGAATCGACCATCGCCTCTTCGGCAAGCATCGAGGTCTCCTGGAGATGATGATTATGCTGGGCACTGCCGACGACGAATCCCAGCGCCAGGGCGGCTTGGGGAGCGTAGAGGCCGGCATAATCTGAATACTTGTTCGCTTCTCTCTCCCGGTTCACATTTACACCGACTTGCTGCATGGCAGCTGTGTCTGTAGCCAAAGCGAGTGTACTTCCGACGCCGAAGGCCACCACCATAGGCGCATCGCGCTCGCGCCAACGCAGAGGGGCTGTGACGATTCCCCATTCGTCTTGTGCGACGTGCAGGGCAAAAGCCGGAATCGCTTTGATGCAGCATTCGTACTCGTTTTTATCTGTGAGCGCGCTGGCGGTGTCCTGGCCCAGCGCTGCAAACGAGACGCAAAGCAAGAGCATCAGCGAAAGCGATCGGAAGCGCAAGCTCATGATTGAAAATATAAATTATCGGCCTACGGCAGATTGGGAGGCCAAGCACCACATTTAGTTTTTACGACCGTATGGTATCTTGTTCGAATGAATGAATACGGAGCGATAACGTTACGGGAGATACATAACCAACCGGAAACCTGGCGCAATTGTTTGCGCGAGCTGGACAAACTCGATCTGGAGCCGCTGGTCGGCGACAAGAACCCGCGCACGCATGAGTGGCTTTTTGTTGGCTGTGGTTCGAGCTATTACCTGGCGCAGGCCGCCGCTGCCTCGCTGACCGTCTTGACTGGAGCTGCCGCGCGCGCGGTGCCTGCCTCTGAGATTTTGCTCTTTCCCAAACTGATCTTTCCTGTTGACGGAGCCGCAATCTTTCCGGTTCTTATCTCGCGTTCAGGACATACCAGCGAAGTTCTGCAAGTTGCCGAGTTTCTGCGCCAGCGTTCGGTCGAGTTTTTGGCCGTTACCTGCGATGGGAACGAGTTATACGAAGTTACCCGCCGCATCCTCAAGATGCCAGTCACGGAAGAAAGCACGGTGATGACGTCTTCCTTCACCGGAATGCTGATGGCGCTGCAATATGTCGCTGCCCGGCTTGCCCGCCAGGATGCATTCGTCGAAGCGCTGCACCTGCTGCCGGATTCGCTCGCCCGGTTGCTTCCGATGCATGCTCCGCGCATCGAGGAGTTAGCGCAGCGATCTTTTGACGATGTGATCTATCTAGCGCAGGGAGCGCTCTATCCGGTCTCGATGGAGACTTCTCTCAAGGTCATGGAGTCATCATCGAGTTATGCACAGTTCTTTCATGCGCTGGAGTTCCGTCATGGGCCTAAGTCGATTGTCTCGGAAAAAACTCTGGTTGGATCGCTTCTGTCCGAGACAGGTTATGCGGAAGAGAGCGCCGTGTTGATCGAGATGAAGGCGCTGGGCGGATGCACACTGGCGATAGCGAACCGAATTTCACCCGAGGTGCGGCGTTCGGCCGATCTAGCCATCGAACTCGCGTTGCCTGTGCCGGAGATTGCGCGGCTGATCGTCTATGTTGTATGGGGCCAACTGCTCGGCAGCCGCATAGGATTGAGCAAGGGACTCGATCCCGACGCCCCGCGCAATTTAAGCCGCTTTGTCGAAATCGCGGAATAAGATAAATCGGAGCAGTTCACACAACGCAGGATGCGCTTGCTGCGTAGTGCGTGAACAGTGGTCAGAAACGCTGGCTGAGTTTCGTGGTATCCCAGTTCCGAAAATCCGGACCTGGACCACCCGGCAAATTATCGCTCCTCTTGAGCGACACTTATGTTATCGAGAACCTCTATTTCGGGAGGTGTCGCTAAGTGGTCTTTCGGGAAAGTTAAATGTGTATCTTTCATCATTCCAAGGGTCGTTCTTATTGCATCAGATGGGCTTTTCGCTTTCACATGCGCGGCCGAGAAGCACTGGGTTATGGGATTGTTGGTAGTTCCCAAATGAGTATTCACAACAGCGTCCCGGAAAGGGATATCAACGGTGAAATAACGCTCATCAAAAGAATGCCCCGTAACGCTTTCAACTGATTTCTTATCCTCGAACAAAAAGAAAGGAAGGGTCAACAAAGCACATGAAATCGCGAACTGCACAGCTTGGATGATTTGCCATGGACGTTTCTTTGTTGATGTTTCTGCCAGCGCATTGACTACTGAGTAGGAACTCGCCAAAATGAACGAGATGATGACAAGCAGCAGTGCGTGGTTCTTGTTGAGTACCTTTGTGGAGTTGATCTCAATATATTGGTCGACTGACTGTCCGGCCACATAGGCCCATATGGCAAAGCTAACTAGTCCGAGTCCGAAAGGTGTTGCAAGGCGAAGCCAACCATCAAACCTAGTCAATTCGGTTGGCCTGAGCAGAACTGTTAATACAACGGTTAGCACCGGCAACGTCAACGGAAGATTGGCATACAAGAAACTCATTCCGGATAGGGCATTATTCGGTCGGCCTATTGCCCAAATTGCCACGGCAAAAAGAAGGACTATCACACAAAAGAGGACAGTCTCAAACCGTAGTTCTTTTTGCCATAGTCCTTTTAGCCATTGCCGCTTCTTAGCCAGGTAAGGAGCGAACGGACCGGCCACTTCACCTTGCATTTCGCCAGGAAGGGTCATAAATCGGAATCTCCTATTGCAACCAGGGGTTTCCACAGTTCTACCGAATTGAGTAGGAGAGTGGAAGGCCAAATATGCCTTGCCTTTTTCTATAAGACGTTTGTGTCACGCCATGCGGGGCCAGACGGGCGGCCGGGTGCCCCAGGTCCGGATTTTCGGACCTGGGAATCTACGAACCTGAACCAGTGCGTGGTGGCGCCCCTCAATCGCAGTACGAGCGCTGCTCAGGCGATGGCTGCGATGCCGTTTTTGGCGGCGAGGGTGAGCAGTTTGGCGGCTGGTCCACGCGGCTGCTTTTCGCCACGCTCCCACTTGCTGACGACCCCCGTGGTCACATTCAGATGAGCCGCGAAAACGGCCTGACTCACCGCCGCTTTGGCGCGAATGCGGCGAATGGCGGCCGGAGAGAGTTCCATGAGCGGGGTGAGACAGGCGCGGTCGAACTCGCGCATGGTCTTCGAGTCAATCGCGCCGGCCTGATGCAGGTCCGACATACTTTCGTGCAGCGCCGCGAGTCCTTCGCTGACCCGTAGCTTGCCGGGAGGGTTTGCCTTCATTTCGATATTATAGCTCTTAGAACCATAGATAGCAAGAGGTTCCCGCTATAGCCCCATTTTCTCCCAGATCGCATCGACTCTGGCTTTAGTCTCGCGGTCCATCTCGATCATCGCGGGCCAGGGGCGCTCGAAGCCTTCGGCCTTCCATTTGCGCGTGGCGTCGATGCCCATCTTCGATCCGTAGTTGGGCAGGCGGCTGGCGTGGTCGAGGGTGTCGACCGGGCCGAGAGTGAATTGAATGTCGCGCTCGGGATCGATGTTGTTGGTCACGCGCAGGACGACCTCGGCGACATTCTGCACATCGCAATCCTCATCGACGACTACGATGATTTTGGTGAACATGGCCTGGCCGAGGGACCAGATGGCATTCATTACCTTACGCGCGTGGCCGGGATAACTCTTGCGAATCGACACTAACATCAAGTTATGAAAGACGCCCTCGATTGGGAGATGAATGTCCACTAACTCCGGAATCTGCATCTTCATCGCGGGAAGAAAGATGCGCTCGACGGCCTTGCCCATCCAGGCGTCTTCCATGGGCGGTTTGCCGACGATGGTGGCGGCGTAGATGGGGTTCTTACGATGCGTGATGCAAGTCAGATGGAAGACCGGGTACTCATCGGTGAGCGTGTAAAAGCCGGTGTGGTCGCCGAAGGGGCCTTCAGATCGCAACTCGCCGAGTTCGACGTAGCCTTCCAGAACGATCTCGGCGTGCGCGGGAACCTGCAAATCGACCGTCTCGCATTGCACGATTTCGACCGGCTTGCCGCGCAGGAAGCCAGCAATGAGATACTCCTCGACCTCGGGCGGCGCGGGAACGATGGCGGCAAAGGTGGTGGCGGGATCGGTGCCGATTGCAACGGCGACTTCGAGGCGCGAGCCTTTCAGATTGCCGAGCGCCACTTGTGGCAAACCGCCAATCGGGCCGTCGGGGATGGCGCAGGCTCCGCCGGCTGACTCTGCCATCGCGGCGACCATTGCGCTCTTCGGAGCATAACTCGAACCCGAGCCTTCAGCGGCTGCTGTCCGCATCGCGTTGCGATAGTGCTCGGCGGCGACCTTCTGGCGCTGCCAGTGCATTCCGGTAGTTTGGCCGTCGTAGACCTGCATGCGGTACATTCCCATGTTGCGCTTGCCGGTGCTCCCTCCCCTTCCGGGGTCGCGGGTGACCACGCAGGGCAGGGTAATGAAGCGTCCTCCGTCGTGTGGCCAGCACTTGAGAATGGGAAAGTAATCCAATTTGAAGTGGTCGCGGCGAATGAGTTCCTTGCAGGGCGCGTCTTTGCTGCTGACGGTTTTGGGAAAGGCGCTGGAGAGTGCACCCAATTGCGGCAGCATCTTGAGCTTGTCGAGCAGGCCCTCGGGAGCTTTCAGATTCATCAGCCCGCTGATGCGCTCGGCGACTTCGTCGAGACGATCAACGCCGAGAGCCATCGCCATGCGCCGCTCGCTGCCGAACTGGTTGATGAAGACCTTGTGGCCGGGATGGCCCTTTATGTTCTCGAAGAGCAGCGCTGGGCCGCCGCTCTTGGAAACGCGGTCGGTAATCTCGGTAATCTCCAACTCCGGCGAAACTTCGGTGCCGATGTGGCGGAGTTCGCCAGCCTTTTCCAATGTGTTGATCCAGTCGCGCAAGTCGTCGTAAGCCATGAGGGTGCTCCTTACTCAACCCTTTAGCTTAATGGGTTACCCGCTGTTTCCGGAGAATTTTCAGGGTGTCGCGGTTTGCAAGGGCAAATCTGCCGTGCTGGCGGAGGCGAGCGGAAATCCTAGCCGCTTCCACTCGTCGTAGCCGCCGCGCAGCGGGCGGACGCGGTCGATGCCCAGTTTATGCAGAGTCATGGCGGTTTTGGCGGCGGTGGCTTCGCTGGGGCAGCTGCAGTAGAGGACGATGTCGCGGTCGCGGGGGATCTCGTGGTGGCGCTCCGCGAGCGACTTGGGTGAAAGATGGAATGCGCCGGGCACTGTGAACGGTTCCGTTAAAAGTTCGAGCGGATGGCGCAGATCAACAATGTATACCTGCTCGCCGTCATCGAGCTGACGCTTGAGCTCCTCGGGTTCGAGGCGCGCGGCAATCAGCCGTTTGATGACCATGCGCCGGCGGACGATGCGGCCAATGAAGAAGGCGAGGATGCCCAGGAGCAGCAATGAGCCGGAGAATCTGCCAGCCCAGTTGAGGAGGCTTGGGGTGCGTCTGATGAGGTCGCCAAAGAAGCGGCCAGCAGTAAGCAGAGTGGCGACCCACGTCAGTGCGCCGATGCCATCGAAGAGGAGAAATGGCCGGTAGCCCATTCCATTTTGCCCTGCAACGGGCGGGGCGAGAATAGAGAGTCCAGGCACGAACTTGGCGATCATGAGCGTGACAGCACGGCGGCGGCCGTAGGAGTCTTGAGTGCGGCGGACGCAGGTTGTGGGTTCGAGCGAGAGCTTGCAGAGAATGCGCAGCACGATGTGTCCATAGTGGCGGCCGATGAAGAACCACGCGCTGTCTGCTATCAGCGCCGCCGCCAGAGCGGCCAGCAAGGCATAGGAGAAATTGAATTCGTGCTCCGCAGAGAGCGCGCCGGCAGCGAGGAGAACCGGCGTGGCGGGCAGCGGAATGCCAAACTGCTCAACCAAAACCCAGGCGAAGAGCAGCAGGTAGCCGTACATGAGCAAGATGTGTTCCGGCAAAGCCATGGGAAGGTCCGTTGTACGCTTGCGGGGAAGTCAGACCGCTGACGCTCCTGATGCCCAGCCGCGCGCGGACTGGAAGCAGTGGGTCTCGTAACGTTAGATGATGCTGAAGTCAGATCGACGCATTCGCTGGCGGAGTCGGCGAAGAGGGGTGGTTACGCGAGGAGTCTGATTGCGCTGCTAAAGTGAAGCCCGCTTACGGCTGAGCTTCTTGCGTGGGCGCTGTCGGAAGGGCTGCCGAGTCTTGCAGTCCTTTGGAGGCGAACCAGTTGCGGTCCCAGAGGTTCTTGTAGAACTCGCCTGTTAATTCTGCCGCGCGGGGGCCAAAGGTGGGGCGACCGCCTTCGAGGAAGAAGACGGTGACCAAGCTGCCTTGAGGCGAGTCGGAGTAAGCGGCGAACCAGCCGAAGCGGGTGCCTTTGTCGGAGCAGGTTCCGGTTTTTCCGAAGACCGGCAGTTCATGGAAGTTGGCGCGCAACCGGCGGGCGGTGCCGTACTCGACCGCGCCGGCCATGCCGTCTTCGAGATCTGGAACGTATTGGGCGATGTCGAGCGTGCGCTTGACCTTGGGCTGCAAAGCCGCGGCCTCTTCCGGCGTGGTGGGGTGCTGGAGATAATAGAGAGTTCCGCCGTTGGCAAGAGCGGCGACGAAGGCTCCGAGTTGCAATGGTGTGAGCGAGACGCCCTGGCCGAAGCTGCACATACGGCCAACTCCGCCTTCTTTGGCGGACAATTCATGGTCTGGATATATACCCACCTGTTCGCCTTCAATGTTGTAGCCGGCCAGTTCGCCGAGGCCGAACTGGTTGGCGTAGTGATGCACGCGCTCGAAGCCCAGTTCGCGGCCCAACTCCTCGAAGTAGAGGTTGTTGCTTTTGGCCAGAGCGGTGGTCATATTCATGTGGAAGCCGGGCAGCTTGACCGGCGTCTCGCTGGTGACGATTCGCTCGGATAGCGCGGCCAGGGCGACGGTCAGCTTGATGGTCGAGCACGGCTCGGCGCCTGGCGAAAGGGCCAGCTTTTGGTTGACCATGGCAAGAATGCGCCCGTTGGAAGGGTCGATGACGACGGCGGTGCCGTTCATGTCGCCCATGGCGTCAAGGGCTGCCTGGCGGACCACTGGATCTTCGCCGGCCGTCACGTCGTCCGAAAAGATGTCGCCCTTGGCAAAGGAACTGGCGGTAAAGCGCTCATAGTAATGATGATGTCGTCGGGTGTTGAGAGCCGCGCGGCGCGTGCCGACGCTGCCTCTTGCGAGCGAGGCTTTAGTTGCCGCATAGGATGCGCCAGCGCGTGAGGCAGAGTTGCGTGCGGCGGGCTTTGCCGCGTGACCCGCAGAGTGATGTCCGGCGCGATGTGTTTCCGCCCAATGCGGCTCGCCTGCCTTTGCGTGGTGCGACGTCTGCGGGGCATCCAAAGCCGCCGCAATCCCGGCGCCATAGCAGGCGCCCATTAAAACCAATCCTATTGCCCAAAATCGGGTACATTTCATTCTGCCAGTTTCCTCTCACCCATCGGAGTGTCGTGCTGTGCGTCCCCTGCAAAGGCGGCGCGCTTCATGCCATTCCTATCTCTTGAGCAGCTTGCCCAGAACGAGCTTGCCACTCTCATCGGCCATTCCGCATACATCTGACAGTATCTGTTGCAGATAGAGCCAATACTCATTAAACGCACAGGCCTGAAGAACTCCTTGCGGCCGCTCAATCTTGGTGCTGAATCCATTGACAACACGCAAGTTAACGGCAAAGCCGCCTGACTTCCCACGGAACCGAGTGCATTTGAAGAGCTGTATTGCACTATAGTCCTGATTTCGTTTTCCAACAAGAATCCCCGTCACATCCGATTTAAGCTCTGAATCACTCCCTCCTGAGCCTAGTCTGGGTTGATTCAATTGGTCTTATACCTGGTTAAACCCCTTCCCCCTCCGTCTTGAGCATCTCAAGCCACCTGTAAAGTATGCGTAATAATTTTGTTTTTTCGGCAGCATGGTTCATCATCTACAGGAGAACTCGGATTCTCAGGTAAAACTGATTCTTGAAACACCCCCTAAAAGAAAAGTCTGCGCAGGAAGGCTGGCTTGTCCAACTCCCGCAGCGCGGCCTCGTCTGGCTCGGTGGCATCGCCGGGCTCGGCGTAGACCGGATCCGTGTTCTTCTTGACGCTCTTAGCCGGCTTGTGGAAGCTGTTGCCAAACTCTGGGGTGGATTCCCTGGAGAGCTGCGTATACATCGGTTCCTCGGCCAATTCGGCAAACTTTGGAGCGGCTGGCGCGACTGGTGGTTCCGTCTCCTCCATATCAGCAGCTTCCGGTTCAGGGGCCGCAGCCGCCTCCTGCGGAGGGGCAGCCTCGGCGGCAGGCTCCGAAGCGGAGGAATACAATGGCTGATCCTGTTTGCCGGCTTCTTGATCAGCCCAATCATCCTGCTCCGATTCTTCGTCCTCGGAGAGAAAGCGGGGCGGCTCGGGCGGCAATGCCGGCTCGGCGACCCACTTTTCGGGAGTGGCCAAAGGGATGGCGATCAGGGGAACAGTGGGCACTGCCTCTGAATCCGTCGGAATCGAAACCACCGGTGACACGTCCACGGCCAACATACGCGCGCGACGCTCCGGCATCTGGTCGCGGAAGCCGGTCGCGATCACGGTAATCTTCACATCCTCGCCCATCTTCTCGTCCATCACCGCTCCGAAGATGATGTTGGCGTCTTCGTGGGCGGCGGCCTGAATCAGCGACGACGCGGCGTTGACCTCGGAGAGCTTGAGTGAGCTGGAGCCGGTGATATTGATGAGAATGCCGCGCGCGCCGTCGATGGCTCCGGCTTCGAGCAGGGGCGAGGCCATGGCTGCCACCGCTGCCTCCACGGCGCGGTTCTCGCCCGAGCGCACCGCAGTGCCCATCACCGCCTGGCCCATGCCGGCCATGGTGGTCTTTACGTCGGCAAAGTCGCGATTGATGATGCCGGGAATGGTGATGATGTCGCTGATGCCCTGCACCCCCTGGCGCAGCACGTCGTCGGCGATGCGGAAGCTCTCGAAGAAGCCGGTGTCCTTGGCCACGGCCAGCAGCTTCTCGTTGGGGATGACGATCATCGTGTCCACGCTCTCCAGGAGTTCTTTGAGGCCCCGTTCGGCTTGCTGGAGGCGGCGTTTGCCCTCGAACGCGAAGGGCCGAGTGACAACGGCCACCGTCAGAATGCCCATCTCGCTGGCCAGAGAAGCGATGACCGGCGCTGCTCCGGTGCCCGTGCCGCCGCCCAACCCGGCGGTGACAAAGACCATGTCCGCGCCTTCCAGCGCCTCGATGATTTTTTCCGAGTCTTCCAGAGCGGCTCGCCGGCCAAGATCGGGATTGGCTCCAGCGCCGAGGCCCGAGGTGAGCCGGACGCCAAGTTGCAGCTTGACCGGAGCCTGCGAGGCTTTGAGCGCCTGCACATCGGTGTTGGCGGCGATAAACTCGACCCCCGCCATGTGCGCCTGGATCATGCGATTGACGGCATTGCCGCCGCCGCCGCCCACGCCGATGACCTTGATGCGGGCGCCGCGCGGCGTCTCATCGTGATATTGAATGCGCATCTCCCCGGCTTCGTTCTTCTGCTCGTCCATTTGGTATTCCCTCCGGGGCTAAAGCCCCGCGCATATCTTGGTGCGGATTTCGCTTCGTCCCTACTGGACGGAAAGTCTGTTGTTCAACGCTGACCCAGGACTGCGCTACGCATATCCTGGGCTATTTCCCTTTTCTCCCTCCGGGAGAATCTTCCCTTACTTCAGACTACGCCGAATAAATTCTAGAAGCTCGCCGCGAAGAGGGCGCGCAACTTCGAGCGGAAGGAGCTGCTCTCCGCCGCGTGGCTCATCCTGGTGCGGTGGGCATACAGGAGCATACCGATGACAGTCGAATAGCCGGGATTCACCAGCTCGCCGGGCATATTCGATAGACGCACAGGAATCCCAGTGCGCGCGGGAACTCGTAATTGGCTCTCGGCAATGTCGAGCATTCCAGGCAGCATGGCTCCGCCGCCAGTGAGCACGCAACCCGCGCCCAGCGCCTCAATGACGCCGCCCTGGCGCAGGCTTTCCCTGACATAGTAGAGCAGCTCGCGGGCGCGCGGTTCGAGGATCTCGGCGATCATGCGCAGGCGCAGCATCTGCGGCTGAGGGTTCGCGATCTCGATCTCGGCGAGCTGCGGCACAGCCGTCACGACGCAGTGGCCGTACTGGCGCTTCAGTTCCTCGGCCTGGGTGACCGGCATTTGCAAGCCGATAGCCAGGTCGTTGGTAAAGTGCTGGCCACCGATGGGCACCGAGGCGGTGTGTACCACCGCGCCCTCGAAAAAGACCACCAGTTCGCTGGAGTGCGCGCCGATATTCAGCAGGCAAACGCCCAGCTCGCGCTCGTCGGCGGAGAGCGTGGATTCCGCCGCGGCAATTGACTCGAGGACCGCTTCGGTGACCTCGAGTCCGGCCCGGTTGGCACAGGTCACAGTGCTTTGCAACGCGCTGCCCGAGCAGGTGGCGATGTGCAAATCGACCTCGAGTTTTTTGCCCACCATGCCGACCGGATCGAAGATGCCGGGCTGGTCGTCGAGAATGAATTGGCGGCGCAGCAGGTGAAGAATCTCGCGGTCTGGAGGCCGCTCGACGGCACGCGCCCGCTCGACCGCGCTGCGCACGTCTTCCTTGTCGATCTCGCGCATACGGCCGCCCAGCTCGATACCGCCGTTGGTGTTCAGACCGCGAATGTGCGGCCCGCCGACACCCACGACGCATTCATCTATATTGATGCGAGCCACGTGCTCGGCCTTCTCGCTGGCCGACTTTACCGCTTTGGCTGCCGGGCCAAGATCAGCAATCAATCCCTTGCGCATCCCCGCCGACTCGACGCAGCCGTGCCCGCAATAACGCAGTGCGTTTTCATGCAGCTCCGCCGCCAGCAAGCGAGTCCAATTGCTCCCGATGTCCAACACAACGATGATGTCTTCCGAGTTCTGGCTCATTGTGCTCACTGACCCTCACCGGCAGGCGCGGCGGCCGGATGGACGGTTGGGGCTGGTCTAAGATTCAGCGCGGCGCGTTTAGCCATTGCGCGCTTGTTGGCTTGTGCTTTGGCTTTGAGCGTCCGGGCCTTCGTTGCCTTGGTCTTTACGGCGGCTGTCTTCGTCTTGGCAGAACCATTGGCCAGCTTTGCTCCCGATTTGCCTGGCTTCCCCTTTGCCCCATGACGGGAGTGGGAAGCTGGGGCCTTGGCTACGGAGGGTTGCTCATCGTGCTTGCCGGAAGTCGCAATCTGATCAATCGGAGTCTTGCTGTCGTTGGCGCTGGCTGCTTGCTGATCGTCGGCGGCGGCTTGCGCTACGTTGGTTCCGGGAGCCATCTCCAGCACCGCCTGCTGGTCGTAGCGCAAATCGACAGCCGCCAGCTTGGGATACTTTTGCCGCCACTCGCCAATGTGCGCCTTGTATCGCTGATAGCGCTCAAGGAATTGATCCTGTCCAAAGTGCGCCAGAATGTCGCCGCCCTGCTCGGGCATCAGCACACGGGCGTCATCGGGATCGCTCAGGTCAATCTCCGATATCTGCGCGGAGAGCTTCTGTCCGTTCGCGTCGAGCTCGCCCAGCAGACGCTGGTAGACCGCCATGCGTGCCTTACGGGCCTCGGGTGGGTCGTGGGCGTCGATACCGGTTACCACCGGAAACGAGTAGTTGCGTTGAGCCATCATCGCCGCCGGCATGGTGAGCAGCACGCCATTGGCGTCCACCAGGCCGATCTGCGATCCGATGCGCGTGAAGGCTACCGGTTGGCGCTCGACCACCGAGACGCGAATCTGGTCGGGTAGCAGGCGCATCACCGTGGCTTTTTCAATCCAGGGAATCTCTTCGAGTTGCTTGCGGCGTTCGGCGAGCGGAACATAAAATATGTTGCGCCCGATGTCTTCGCCGAAGACCGGCAGCAGCTCGGCGCGGCTGACTTCGGTTAGACCGGAAGCCCCGATGTTCCCGGCTCCATTGATGCGGAAGTGGGCGTCGCGGTCGAGGTAACTCTTGAGAAGGTAGGCGGAGACGGCAAGCCCGCCCAGTACAATCACGGTGGCAAGCAGCAGAGAAATGCGCCCCGCCTTGCTCGACGGACGCCACCAGCGGTTGCGATTTCTCTGCGGCGAAGATCCGTCTGGCCAATCGCGGCCCTGGAAATCGCGACCTGTTCGCAAAGAGTCGTCGTCCTCCTCCGGCTCCGGCATCTCCTGCGGCTTACCGGGCAGCGCGCGGCCCGGCAAGGGCGCACTCTGCTCGACGCGCCGGAGGCGAGGCTCCACGGGCGCTTCATCTTCCCACACGAGGGGACGGTTTCTGCGAATGCTTTGTATCGTCACGCCTGAGCAAGGTCGTGAGAATCGCCAGTCTCCAATATAGAGCTAGGTTTGCCGAGTTTCTTATGCGGAACACAAAAGGGGAACCCGTAACGTTACTGGTGTAGCGTTTTAGGACAGTTTGTGCTCCAGGCGCTGACGGCAGCGAAAGTAAGTCCGTTTACCGCGTCCTTCGCGCCAACTGCTGCTGGTCCAGCGCATGACGCAGCAGTGTCTTGATGACTGCCTGGCGGCTGATATTCAATTGTCTGGCCTCTTCGTCGAGTTCATGGAGCATGGGAAGCGCAAAGTCCACATTGACGCGCTGAATCGGCGGCATCATCTTGCCTGAATTCGTGAAAAAGCGCGAAATGTCTTCTCCGCTATCGGCCATCTCCGCGATCTCATCCGCATTCAACGGCTTGCGAGACTCAAGTGTTTTCTCCATAAAGTTGCTCCTCTTTGCGAGTAGACTTCCAAAGCGTTACCAGATGGTAAAACTCTCCCTCATCGTCCTCTCGCACTTCAAAGATGAGCGAGTATAAGCGTTGTCCAACCCATCCTATGGCACGGTATTGATCGGGAAATTCTGAACCCCGATCAAGGTAGTATGGGTGCTCAAATATCTCCTGCGCATCCTCGAAGCCGATACCCCGGTGTGGATTTGCCCTCAACCGCTGGTTCTTCTGCGGATCGAAATGGAAGCACATATATAACTGTTATACCTGTTTATCTGCGGATGCAAGAGGAAAATGCGCGAAGATGTTAGCTGGAAGGTAACTGAGCCTCAAACCATATATTCTATGAGAGTTGGCCGCATACCTCGTTTTTTGACCCGCAGCTGGTGAGGCAGGCGCCGTTTTGGCTGGTTTTTCACGGCGCGATCTCCGCCATTACCACGCATCCAATGGAGTGAAATGACGAAAGCGCATCAGCATCCTCTGCAAAAGATTCTTGAGAGCCGCATCGCCATCATCGATGGCGCCATGGGAACGACGATCCGCACCTATGGCATGACGGAAGCCGATATCCGCGCCGAGCGCTTTCAAAATTCTACAAAAGACCTGCTGAATAATGGCGACCTCTTCACGCTGACGCAGCCGAAGATGATCTGCGACATCCATCGGCGCTTTCTGGAGGCTGGGGCTGACATCATCGAGACCAACACCTTCGGCGCCACCAGTATCACCCAGAGCGAATTCTTCGTTGACGATCCGCGCGAGCAAGGCGGCCGCAAGGATCCCGCGTTTTACCAGAAAATCATTGACGATCCCTTCCTCAAAACTCTGGCCTGGGAGATCAATGAGCAATCGGCTCTCCAGTGCCGTGAATGGGCAGATCGCGTTGCGAATGAAACCGGGCGTCAACGCTTTGTGGCTGGGGCGGTCGGCCCCTTGACCGTCTCTCTGTCGAACTCGCCCGACGCCGACGATGCAGGCTTCCGCGTGGTCACCTTCGATCAGGTAAAGACCGCCTATGCGCAGCAGGCGCGCGCGCTGATCGCCGGCGGCGTTGACCTGCTTCTGGTTGAGACCATCTTCGACTCGTTGAATGCCAAGGCGGCGCTGGTTGCCATCCGCGAGGTCTTTGATCAAAGCGGAAAAGAACTGCCGGTGATGATTTCAGCGGCGGTGGGCCGGGGCGGCGAGACGATGATCTCGGCGCAGACCATCGAAGCCTTCTGGAATGCGGTCAAGCACGTGAAGCCGCTCTCGGTGGGGCTGAACTGCTCACTCGGTCCTGACCTGATGTATCCGTTTCTGGCTGAGCTGGCGGAGAAGTCGAACGCGGCGATCTCGTGTTACCCGAATGCCGGTCTGCCAAATCCACTTTCTGTGACCGGCTTCGATCTGGGTCCGGCGGATATGGCCCGCTATCTGGGCGAGTTTGCGCGGGGAGGGTTGATCAATATCGCCGGCGGCTGCTGCGGCAACACCCCGGAGCACATTGCGGCGATTGCCAAAGCGCTCGAAGCTCAACCTCCGCGACGGCTTTGGACCGTGTCTTCGGATGCCCCTGAAACCAGGCCCCTCCGTCTCTCCGGTTCGCAGCCCTTCACGCAGCAGCCCGGCGTCTACATCATGATCGGCGAGCGAACCAATGTCGCCGGTTCGCCCAAGTTCGCCAAGCTGATCAAGGAAGGAAAATTCGAAGAGGCCGTTAGCGTGGCCCGGCAGCAAGTCGAGAATGGCGCCAACGTCATCGACATCTGCATGGACGAGGGCATGATCGACGGCGTTGCCGCCATGACGCGCTTCCTGCAGTTGCTGGCCAGCGAGCCGGAGGTCGCCAAGGTTCCCTTCATGGTCGACTCGTCGAAGTGGGAGGTGATCGAGGCAGGACTCAAGTGCATTCAGGGCAAGGGCATCGTGAACTCAATCTCGCTGAAAGAAGGCGAGGCGAACTTCCGCCAGAACGCGGCGGCGGTTTTGAAATATGGCGCGGCGGCAGTGGTGATGGCCTTCGACGAACAAGGCCAGGCCGCGACCTACGAGGATAGAATCCGCATCTGTGAGCGGGCCTACCGAATTCTGCTCCAGGTTGGCTTCCAGCCGGAAAACATCATCTTCGACCCGAATATCCTCACCGTCGCCACCGGTATGGAAGAGCACAACAACTACGCCGTGGACTTCATCCGCGCCACGCGCTGGATCAAGGCCAACCTGCCTCATGCCAAGGTGAGCGGCGGCGTCTCCAATATCTCATTCAGCTTTCGCGGCAATAATAAAGTCCGGGAAGCAATGCACTCCGCCTTTCTCTATCACGCCATTGCGGCGGGCATGGACATGGGCATCGTGAATGCTGGAATGCTCGAGGTCTACGAAGAGATTGAACCTAAGCTGAAGGAGCTGGTCGAGGATGTGCTGCTCAATCGCCGTCCCGACGCGACCGAGCGCCTGGTCGAGTATGGGGAGACGCTCAAGAGCGCCGGCGGCGAGGTTGCGAGTGAAAAGAAGGCCGAGGAATGGCGCGCGGGCACCGTCGAAGAGCGCCTGACTCATGCCTTGGTGAAGGGCATCGACGCCTTCATCGAGATCGACGCCGAAGAAGCCCGCATCAAACTGGGCCGTCCGCTGGCCGTGATTGAAGGCCCGCTGATGGCCGGCATGAGCGTGGTGGGCGATCTCTTCGGCGCGGGCAAGATGTTCCTGCCCCAGGTGGTCAAGTCGGCCCGCGTGATGAAGAAGGCAGTGGCTCATCTGACGCCCTTCATGGAAGCCGAGAAGGCGGCGATGGCCGCGGCCGGCCAGGTGGTCAAGGCGCAGGGAAAAATTGTGCTGGCAACGGTCAAAGGTGATGTGCATGACATCGGCAAGAACATCGTCGGTGTTGTTCTTGCGTGTAATAACTATGAAGTGATTGACCTTGGAGTCATGGTAAGCTGCGAAAAGATTCTCGAGCGAGCCAAGGAAGAGAAGGCGGACCTGATCGGCCTCAGCGGCCTGATTACCCCGTCGCTGGACGAGATGGTGCATGTCGCTCGCGAGATGGAGCGTCAGGGCTTTGCGCTGCCGTTGCTGATTGGCGGAGCCACCACTAGCCGCGCCCACACCGCCATCAAAATCGCGCCGCATTACAGCGAGCCGGTCGTCCATGTGCTCGATGCCAGCCGAGCCGTGCCAGTGACCACAAGCCTTTTGAGTGAAGACGGCAAAGCGGCCTTCGTTGCCGAGCATTGCGCCGCTTACGAGGCGTTGCGCAAGGCTCACGCCACGCCTCGTCCCAAGCTGGTCCCGCTTGAGACCGCCCGCGCACACCGCACTCCCATCCAGTGGCGCGCAGAAGATTTGCCAAAGCCCGAATTCATCGGCGTGCGTGTGCTCGATAATTTCCCCCTGGCCACGCTGCGCGAGTTCATTGACTGGACGCCGTTCTTTCACACTTGGGAGCTGAAGGGCGTTTACCCGCGCATCCTCGACGACGAGAAGCAGGGAGTACAGGCGCGGCTGATTTTTGCCGAAGGCAACGCGCTGCTAGATCGCATCATTGCAGAAAAACTCATCACTGCGCGTGGCGTCTACGGTTTCTTTCCTGCCAACGCAGCAGGCGATGATGTCGAGTTATTCACGGACGAGAGCCGCGCGAGTCTGCTCGAGCGCTTCCACTTCCTGCGTCAGCAAATCGGCAAAGGCCCGAATGAAAATAGCGCCCCTTGCCGCTCGCTCTCGGATTTCATCGCGCCCCGCGAGACCGGGCTGCGCGATTACATTGGAGCCTTCGCCGTCACCAGCGGCATCAATCTCAAAGCCCTCTGCGACCAATTCCGCGCCAGTAACGACGACTACAATGCCATCATGGCCGAGGCCATCGCTGACCGTCTCGCCGAAGCCTTCGCCGAATGCCTGCACAAGCAGGTGCGTGATGAGTGGGGTTACGGCCGCGCCGAAGCCCTGACCACCGACGAGCTGATCCACGAGAAATATCGCGGCATCCGCCCGGCGGCGGGCTACCCGGCCTGCCCGGATCACACCGAAAAAGGAACGCTCTGGCAATTACTCGATGTCGAGAAGAACACAGGGATGAAGCTCACTGAGTCTTATGCGATGTGGCCTGGCTCCAGCGTCAGCGGCCTCTATTTCGCCCATCCCGAGTCGCGCTATTTCTCGCTCGGCAAAATCGACCGCGACCAGGTCGCCGACTATGCCGCACGCAAGGGAATGAGCGTCGCCGAAGTCGAGCGCTGGCTCGGCCCAAACTTGAACTACGACCCTGCGTAAGATCGTACCGCGGCGGTTTGAGGTTTCTGGGTGACTTGGGAATCCACCGGAGGGAGCAGGAGGACGGGTGGCCCGTCTCCGACCCCCCAAACGATTGGGTGCCCCAGCTCCCGCTTTTGGGACCTGGGAATCCACGAACCTCAAGCGAGCGGATAGCGAGCAGTTGGCCGCACCGCAGGTGCTTGCAGATAATTTCCCCCGCAAGGCGCACAATCATACTGGAGGGAGAGAATGCTGCATTGGAATGCCAGCGCCGCAGTTACTCAAATGTAAACAAAACTCTGCGAAAATGATTACTAGAAAGGCACTCCACCCCCACCCCCCCACCCTGTGAAGATCGCAATTTCGCTTGGAGTATGAAAGTAACTATCTCTTTATCAACAATATATAATTCAACTACGTTAACTGAATAGTAACAAACAACCCCAGTTTTTCCCTATATTATGGCCAAAAAGCAGCCGATTTTTCCTCAAAATGAAGCCTTTTAGGCTCCAAAATCTGCTCCCTTTAACCAAAAATCAAAGAATCAGGTCGCAAGGTGTATACGTTATATCTTCGCCTATCCTGCTGCACATCTTCGCAACGATTTATAAAAGAGACGGAGCAACTCATGAGTGCAAAACAATCCAGCAAGATCACTCCTCGCGGCTTCGACAAAGATCTGGCGGAGATGGAAGCACTGAGCGAATCCATTCGAGCTGGAATTGCCTTGAACGAGGACAGTACCAAGTACCTGCGCAAGGCGTTCGCTCATCGCAATAACTTCCTCGTCTCGAAAGCTGCAAAGCTGGTAGCCGATTTGGAGTTATTTGCTCTGCTGCCCGACGCGCTCGCGGCCTATGATCGCTTTTTTGTTGACGCGTCGAAATCCGATCCGCAGTGCTGGGCGAAGAATGCGCTGGTTAAGACGCTCATCAAGCTGGAGCATCGCCAGAAGGACGCCTATCTGCGAGGCTTGCGCCATCATCAGATGGAGAGTGTGTGGGGCGGCGTTTCCGATACTGCGGGCGCATTGCGCGGCGCCTGCACTCATGCACTGGTCGATTGCCCAGGCATCAACGACGCCGATCTGCTCGGCCTTCTGCTGGAGCCGCTGGTGGACACTGACAAGACGGTGCGCATCGAAGCGGCGCGCGCCATCGAACAAGTCGGCGGAGTGAGCGCTGCGCTTGTCCTGCGCCTGCGCGCTCTGCTTGGCGCGGCTCCAGAGCACGATGAGCCGGAGGTTCTAGGCGCGGTTTATTCCGCGCTGCTCGGCGTCGAGGGCGCACAGGCTGTTGCGCTGGTTGCGGCGGCGATGGAAGAGGGCGGCGACCTGGCCGCCGAGGCCGCATTCGCGCTGGCCGAGACTCACAAGCCGGAGGCTTTGACTGCGCTGCTCGCCCGGCAGCGCGCCGGCGCCGACAGCTGGTTCGGCGCGGTGCTGTTGAGCGCCATCGCACTGACACGCCTGCCCGAGGCGATGGAGTTTCTCATTGCGCTGATTGCACGGGATACGCGCGAGGCGCCGCAAGCGATTGAAGCAATCGGCCGCATCGCGCCTAACTCCGAGTTGCGCGCCCGCGTCGAAAAGGCCGTTGAGCAGGCAGGCAGCCCGCGGCTGGAGCAGGCCTTTCGTCAGCACCTGCCCGCGCGCCAAGAACCATAAGAGTTATTTTCGCAGCCATAAATCTCCGGCCACAAAGCCGAGAAAGACCATCGCAATCACGCCATTCATCGTGAAGAAAGCGACATTCAAGCGGCGCAGGTCATGGGGCGAAACCAGTGAGTGCTCATAGGCCAGCAGCGCTCCCACGGCGATGATGCCCAGCCAGCCGAACGCATGAAAATGGAAGAGCGCCCCGAAGCAGACCAGCAGCCCCAGCATCAATAGGTGCATCCCTCGCGCCGCCCAGAAAGCCGTGGGAATGCCGAGTGCTTGGGGCAGGCTGTGGAGTCCCGCCGCGCGATCATGCTCGCAATCCTGGCAGGCATAGAGCACGTCGAAGCCTCCCGCCCAGAGCGACACCGCCGCGGTCAGAACGAGAATGCGTGCATCCAGCGAACCGCGCACTGCAATCCACGCCGCCGTCGGCGCCAGGCCAAGCGCCAGGCCCAAGCCTAGATGCGACCAGCGCGTGATGCGCTTCAAGTAGCTATAACCCCACAGCACCGCGAGGCAAATGGGAGAGAGACAAAGTGTGAGACGGTTCAGTTCAGCCGCAGCCACCACAAAGATTCCCGCCGACAGTAGCGTAAAGCCCAGCACAAATTTGCGTGTCAAGAGGCCGGCGGGAATCGCGCGCGTCTTGGTGCGCGGATTGGCCGCGTCCAGCTCCGCATCGGCCCAGCGATTGAAGGCCATTGCAGACGAGCGCGCCGCGACCATCGCTACCAGAATCCATGCGAGTGTGCACCAGCCGGGCAGTCCATTGGCCGCCAGCAGCACCGCCGTCAGCGCAAAGGGCAGAGCAAAGATCGAGTGCTCCCACTTGATCATCTCCAGCGTCGTTCGCGTCTTTGCCCACAAGCTCGGCATCGTTGGCTCCCAGGCAACAGTTTACTGGAGGAGATGGGCAAGGAAGATCGTCTTGCTGGCTTCATAGATGATAATGTCACCAGATTTCCAGATTATTTTCGAGAATAGAGAATGGTGTGTCCACAGAATTGGCGCGATGAGCGTTTCCTGTATGAGACCGCAAGATTCAATCGAGTTTCTGTTCTGGCTCCCAGGAAGAAAGGACTTCATGAACGATCAGCGATCAGAGTACGAACGGCTGATTGCCCCTATCGAGGATCGAATGATCCGCGCGGTCTGGCGCATTGTTCGCGATCCCAACGACGCGGACGACGCTCTGCAGGAGGCACTGCTCACTATTTGGAAGAGATGGAGCCAAGTGCGGAAGCATCCGAATCCTCAGGCTCTGGTTTTGCGCATCTGCATTCATTCGGCGTACGACATATTGCGGCAGAAGGCTCGCCGTATGAAGTGGCAGGATGCGGATGCTGTTACAGAGGCGATTCCAGACACCGCGGCCTCGATGACTCTGAAGCTTGCCGACCATCAACAGGGCGAGCAGGTGCTTAAGGCAATCGCCAGATTGCCGAAGAACCAGGCCCAGGCAATCCTGATGCGCGCGGTCGAAGAGATTTCCTATGGCGATATTGCGCTGGCCATGGGTTGCCGCGAATCCACGGTGCGCAAACACGTAGCACGCGCGCGGACCAGGCTGCGCATTCTGCTCTCTCACCTGATTCCTGCTGTCCAAAAGGAGGACGCCCATGCCTGATAGCAACCATGATTTGGATGAAATTGTGCAAAGGAGCATTCAAGTGGAAGTACCTGCCAATGTTGAAGAGCGCTTGCATCGCAGACTCTCCGAGTTCCGGGAACGGATTGAGCAGCGGCCGCCGAGCAGGCTGCGCGCGCTGGCGGATTCGGTCCTCCATCCCACATCGATGCGCGTGCCGTTGATGAACGCGGCTCTGCTCGCGGTGGTGGTTCTGCTGGCTGTGCTTCCCAGAGGATCAAAGGCCGGCCGTGTTTACGCGGCTGCGGCCAATCAACTCAGTTCCGCCCACTCACTCGAGTACACGGTCGAACTGGCTCCCTATACGGAGATTGATTTCTCCTATCTGGCTCCGGGCTACCGTCAAGTGAAATGCTCGTGGGGCACGGAAACACGCTCCGACGGCAGCGGCAAGCAGATTGTCCTGATGCATGTGACCAAGAACTACATTGTCGAGGAAGGACAGCAGACGGATGCGCCTGACCTGATCGAGCAGTTCAAATCGCTGCCAACGTCGGCTCATGAAGCACTCGGTGAACAGATAGTGGACGGAAGAAAGTTGTTTGGCTACCGTGTGCGCCCGTCAAAAAGCGAGATGCCGGACGCGATTCTGAAACTCAGCGCGCTGGATCTTTGGGTCGATGCGGCTACGGGAAAGCCTGATCATGTCGATATCTCGATTCAGGAACCCAACAAGCCGCTCTACCTGATGCACATCAAGAAGATTCTTGTCGACGCGGAGATGGATCCCTCGCATTTCGACATGACTCCACCGGCTGGGTACACGAAGATCGGAAATCCGGATGCGGCAGAGCAGGCCACTCTGCTGGGCGATCAGCAAAGCGGATTAAGGCCGGAGATCAAGCAAGCCGGTGCGCTGACAGCCGTGGTGCTGCCCATGCAAGGATCGTTCACTCAAACTCGGAGCGCGGATGATTCGGTGCAAATGCAATTGGAGAAGATCACCAGGCAACTTGCGAAGATAGGTGTCACTCCAAGTGGACCAGCCTTGGGGTGCTATGACCCACAACAGAACTGGGTAGCAGGTTATCCGGTACCGCCAGGAACCCGCATCGACGCGCCCTTCGAGTTACTCGCCGTGCCAGAAAGTTCTGTCGCGTCGGTGGTCGTGACAGGGCCTTGGGGCAAGGAGTTCGCCAGCCCTTGGGGACATGACTCAGGCAGCCGCTGGGCAACCTTCGTGATGTGGATCGGGCGACAAGGCTACAAGCCCGCCGGAGCGCCCATGGAGTTCTGGTCAGGCGACGATGCCCACCCGCAAACTCAAACCACTGAGATGCGGATCGCAGTGGTCAAAGCGAAGTAGGCATTTCCGAATCCATCCAGCCGCTGTCATCCTGCGCGTTTTGCGTGCGGATGGCAGCTGCTGTTCTGTAACATAGATGACAATAGAGTGATGGACTCGATTCGCATCGACAAATGGCTGTGGGCGGCGCGCTTCTTCAAGACGCGGGCGCTGGCCTCCAAGGCCTGTGATCTGGGCCGCATTCTCTGGAACGGGCATGAGGCCAAGCCCTCGCGCGAGATCCTCGTTGGCGACAAGCTGGGAGTGAAGAACGAGGGCGGCGAGTTTCAGATCGAGGTTCTGGCGCTGAGCCAGATGCGCGGACCGGCGGCGGTGGCACAGGGGCTTTATCGCGAGAGCGAAGCGAGCATTGCGGCGCGAGCCAAGGCCGCCGCCGAGCGCAAGGCGATGCAGCAGTTCGCGCCGTTGCCTGAGCGTCGGCCATCGAAGCGCGACCGGCGGCGCATCATTCAGTTTCGCGGCGGAGCGTAGAGACAGCTCTATTCCCTCTGGCCTCCCGCGTCCTATAATGAAGAATGGCTTTCTGTGTTTTGAGCCTCTCTGACGAGGCACAGGCGCAGTTGGTCGGCTTCTTGCCCGGTGCTTCCCTTTGAATGACTCCATCATTATCCGCGGCGCGCGGACACACAATCTGAAGAACATCTCCTGCGAGATTCCCCACGACAAGCTGACGGTGGTCAGCGGCGTATCGGGATCGGGGAAGAGTTCGCTGGCCTTCGACACCATTTATGCCGAGGGGCAGCGGCGCTATGTCGAGTCGCTGTCGGCCTATGCGCGGCAGTTTCTGGAGCGCATCGAAAAGCCGGACGTTGACCTGATCGACGGTCTGGCGCCGGCGATCGCAATCAAGCAGAAAAACTCGACGCGCAATCCCCGCTCGACGGTCGCCACGGCCACGGAGATCTACGACTATCTCCGCCTGCTTTACGCGCGCTGCGGCACGGTTCACTGCGTCCATTGCGACGGCTTGGTGAAGCGCGACTCCATCGACGAGATTGCCGAAGCGACGCTGGCCCTGGGCGAAGGGATGCGTCTCAATGCGCTCTTTCCGGTGCGCCACGCCGAAGTCGCGCCGGAAGCGGAAGCCAAGCCTGTTCGCCGCGTTCTGAAATCCACGGCCAAATCCGCTGCCAAGCCCAGTTCTGAATCTCCGCTGACCGAGGCGCTCAAGGCGCGTCTCATCGAACTGCGCGCCTCCGGCTTCAACCGTCTTTATCAGCAGGGCCGCATCTTCGAGTTTTCGACGCCGGAGTCGCTGCTTGACCTCGACTTCACGCTTCCCGTCTTCGTCCTTTTGGATCGCATCGTTGTCGATGCGGAGAACCGCGCTCGCATCGTCGATGCCGCGGAGATCGCCTACCGCGAGGCCGGCGAAGTGACTTTTGAAGAAGTTCCGCGCGATGAGAACGCTGCTCGTTCGCGCCACCGATTCTCCGGCGCCTATGAGTGCAAGAGCTGCCATCGCGCAGGCCGCGAGCCGGAGCCGCGCCTGTTCAGCTTCAACAACCCCTTCGGGGCCTGTCCGCGCTGCCAGGGCTTCGGCAACACGATGGACTTCGACCTGAATCTGGTGATTCCCGACAAGAGCCTCAGCCTGAGCGACGGCGCGATCGACCCTTGGAATCGCCCCAAATACCGGCCATGGTACACGGAGTTTCGCAAGCACGCGACGGAGCTGGGTGTTCCGCTGGACGTGCCCTGGCGCGAGTTGCCGGAAGCGGCGCAGGAGACGATGCTGCGCGGCAAGGGAAGCTTTGCCGGTGTCTATGGTTTTTTTGCGCAGATGGAACGCAAAAAATATAAGCTGCATGTGCGCGTGATGTTGAGCAAGTATCGCGGATACGCCGAGTGTCCCGATTGTCGCGGTCAGCGTTTGAGGGCCGAGGCGCGCAGCGTGCGCATCAACGGCCAGAGTATCTGCCAGGCAACCGCGCTTACTATCGCTGAAGCGAAAGAATTCTTTGACGCGCTCAGGCTGTCGCCGATGCAGGAGGAGATTGCCGGTCCGATTCTGCACGAGGTGCGCCAGCGGTTGAGCTTTCTCGACGCGGTCGGCCTCGAATACCTCACCCTCGACCGGCTGGCCTCGTCGCTCTCCGGCGGCGAGGCGCAGCGTATTCAACTGGCCACTTCGCTGGGTTCGCGACTGGTGGGCGCGCTTTATGTGCTCGACGAGCCTTCCATCGGCCTGCACTCGCGCGACACGGCGCGGCTGATTCATATTCTTGAAGAGCTGCGCGACCTGGGCAATACCATCCTTGTCGTCGAGCACGACGCCGACATTCTGCGCGCAGCCGACCACCTGCTCGACCTTGGCCCCGGCGCGGGCGAGTTGGGCGGCAAGCTGTTGGCCGAGGGTGTGCTGGCGGAGATCGAAGCCAATGCCAATTCGCTCACTGGGCGCTATCTCTCCGGCCAACTCTCGATTCCCATCCCCACGCGCCGCCGTCTGCCGGGCCGTGATCGTCTGGTTCTGCGCGGCGCCACGGCCAACAACATTCACTCGCTCGACGTTGAAATTCCTCTCGGAATGCTGGTCGCCATCACCGGCGTCTCCGGCTCGGGAAAATCTACGCTCGTGCATCAGGTGCTCTATCGTGCCGTGGCGCGTGCGCTGGGCCAATCCGAAGGCGCTGACCCATCGAGCGTCTATAAATCCCTCACTGGCGTCGAGCGCATCAACGACGTGGTGCTAGTGGATCAAACGCCCATTGGGCGCACGCCGCGCTCCAATCCCATCACGTACATCAAGGGCTTCGACCTGGTCCGCGAGCTCTTTGCCCAGCAGCCCGAGGCCAAGCGCCTCTCGCTCACGCCGGGGCATTTTTCCTTCAACGTGCCCGGCGGCCGTTGCAACACCTGCGAGGGGGACGGCACGGTCACTGTCGAAATGCAGTTCCTGGCCGACGTCGAGCTGCCCTGCGAAGACTGCAACGGCACTCGCTATCAAGCCAAGGTGCTCAACGTCGAGTACAAGGGCAAGAACATTCACGATGTGCTGCAAATGACCGTCAAGGAGGCGCTGCGCTTCTTTGCCGGGCAATCGCGCCTGCTGGACAAACTTGCCGTGCTGGACGAGATAGGCCTCGGATACCTGCGCCTGGGCCAGTCAGCGACGACACTTTCCGGCGGCGAGGCGCAGCGCGTCAAGCTGGCCGCTCATCTGGCCCAGGTGCGCGCCGCCAACGCCACCGCCAAGCCATCACAAGCCAGCCGCGTGCTCTACATCCTCGATGAGCCGACCACCGGCCTGCACTTCGACGATGTATCCAAGCTGCTGACCGCCTTTCGCAAGTTGATTGATGGCGGCGGCTCGCTGATCGTGATCGAACACAATCTCGATGTAATTAAATGCGCCGATTGGGTGATCGACCTGGGTCCGGAAGGCGGCGAAGCCGGCGGCCGCATTGTGGCCGAGGGCACACCCGAAGAAGTTGCGACGAATCTTCTTTCGCACACCGGCAAGTGGCTGGCGAGAGTTCTGTGACGCCGCGGCGCGAGTTCGAGTTGTAAATCACTATGTCGCCGGATTGCAGAGCCGCACACAGCGGGCCTTCACAGGCGGCGAAAAATAATCACAGCCGCCTCAATCGTATTCCCACGTCGCTCTGGGCTACAATGAATCCGCTATGGCAACCAAAAAATTCACTTCCTCGATTCAGCCGTGCTCGCCTCAGGGCGGGTTTCACAATGAACCCTTTATCGACTTCAAGGCGCCGCAGAACGCGCACGCGATGAAGGCCTCGCTGGATGCGGTCGCCGGCCAGCTTGGCCATGAGTACGACCTGATCATCGGCGGCCAGCGGATCAAGACCGAGGGCAAAATCCATTCGCTCAATCCGGCGCGCCCCGCCCAGCTCGTCGGCATTCACCAGAGGGCTGAGGCCGAGCACGCCGAACAGGCAATGCAGGCGGCGCTCGTCGCCTTCGACTCCTGGAGCAGAACATCCACCGAGGAGAGGGTCTCCCTGCTGCTCAACGCGGCGCAGATCATTCGCGGCCGCACCTTCGAGTTCTGCGCATGGCTCACCTATGAGGCGGGCAAGAATTGGGCCGAGGCCGATGCCGACGTAAGCGAGACCATTGACTTCCTCGAGTTCTACTCTCGCGAGGCGTTGCGCCTCGCCGACGCCAAAACGCCCATCCAGTTTCCCGGCGAGCGCTGCGAGCTGCACTATATTCCTCTGGGCGTGGGCGCGGTTATTCCGCCCTGGAACTTTCCCTTTGCCATCATGGCCGGCATGACTGCGGCCGCCATCGTCACCGGCAACACGGTGATTCTCAAACCCTCCTCCGACGCACCGACGATTGCGGCTAAATTCTACGAGGTCTTGGAAGAGGCGGGCCTGCCCGGCGGCGTGGTCAACTTCTGCCCCGGAACAGGTTCAAGTTTTGGCAACGCCATCGTCGAGCACCCCAAGACGCGTTTCATCTCCTTCACCGGCTCCAAGAAAGTTGGCCTGGAGATTCACGAGCGCGCCGCCAAGACGCAGAAGGGGCAGATATGGATCAAGCGGACGATTCTCGAGATGGGTGGCAAGGACTCAATACTGGTCTGCGCCGACGCCAATCTGGACGCTGCTGTCGAAGGCGTCATCGCCTCGGCCTTCGGCTTCAGCGGACAGAAGTGTTCGGCCTGCTCCCGAGCCATCGTCGAAGCGCCGATTTACGACGTCTTTGTTGAGAAGCTGCGTGAGCGCGTCGCCAAGCTGACCGTGGGCGATCCGGCGGCCAACCACAGCCTCGGCCCGGTGATCAACCAGGCGGCGCTCGATTCAATGCTCAAATACATCGAGATCGGCAAGCAGGAAGGCCGGCTGATTTCTGGCGGCAAGGCTCCGGTGACAGCCGATGGCGGCTACTATCTGAAGCCGACCGTGATTGCCGACGTAGCTCCAGACGCGGTCATTGCCCAGGAAGAGATCTTCGGGCCGGTACTGGCCGTGATCAAGGTTGCCAGCTTCGAGGAGGGACTGAAGGTGGCCAATAACACCGAGTACGGCCTGACCGGCTCGATCTATTCCACCAGCCGCGAGAAGCTCGACCGCGCCCGCCGCGACTTCCACGTGGGTAACCTCTACTTCAACCGCAAGAGCACCGGAGCAATGGTAGGCGCGCATCCCTTCGGCGGCTTCAACATGAGCGGCACCGACTCCAAGGCAGGCGGCCCGGATTATCTGCTTCTCTTCACGCAGTCCAAGAGCGTGGCGGAAAAGCTGCGTGCGGCAGAAGCTCGCTAATCGCTCGGACTGGCTGCATCGGCGCGTTTTTTGCGACAGCTATGCCATGGCGCGCGGCGCGGCGGCCTCTTCGGCTTCCAGCTTGCTGCCCACGTCGGCAGCGGCGGCAGCCAGCACACGATGGTGAATGGTGAACAGCGCCAGCTCCAGCCGGTCGCTGACCCCCGTCTTGTCGTAGATTGACCGCAGATAGTTTTTGATCACCTGCTCGGTGGTCTTCAGGCGGGTGGCGATCTCGCGGTTCTTGCAGCCTTGCACGATCAGAGCGACGATGCGCATCTCTTTGGGGGTGAGCCGGTCGCGGACGCGGGTGCCCACCATATCCTGCTCCGGGGATTCGGTCACAACAAGCTGCGGAGGCATCCAGGTGTCTCCGGTTGAAACCGCGCGCACGCACTCCACAAGGGCCGGCCCGGTGACGCTACGGAAGACCACGCCGCGAAATCCCATCTGCAGATAGTTGCTGGCGGTTTCATTGTTCTCGGCAATCACTATGCCGCGGCTGCCTGTGGCTTCGAGCATCGCGTGCAGGCGTTCCATATCCGGCCGCAGCGAGGCGGCAAATAGCACAATGGAGCCGGGAAAGGTGGTAATGGCGTGATGCATACGGTCGAGGTCCGTGCATTGTGCGATGATGCGCACGTCTTCGTCCATGGCCAGCACTTTGGCTGTGCCTGCCCGAAAAATTGCCTGTGAATCGGCCAGGATGATCTTGTTCATGATGTACGCCTCGTCCGCTAAATTGCCCCGGAAGTCATGTTGAAGCCCGCCCGGCTTGTGTTTCCGGCCAGGCCGGGAAAGGCTGCTCGGGTTGAGACATTGGTATCTGCTCTCTCGAATACTATCGGCAGATTCCCGAAAAACACTTGTACTGTTTCAATCTGCAACGCTACCAAGCGTGTCAGATGTCGTTCGTTACTGGCTACAGCAAAACCAGGGATGAAGTATTCCAGAGCAACGACGCTCAAGTCGCCGCGGACAATCGGGAGCGGCGACCCTGAACGAGGCCTATCAGGAATGGTATTCCTGGTTTTGCTCGAGCGGAAGACCACGCCAGGCAGCAGCAAATTTTCCTACGAATGAGAGTACAGCCTACTCATGCCGACGGTCACGAAAATTCTTGGCCGGAGATCATGGATTCTGTTTACTGATCAGGCTCATGGACGAAAAATGGACAGCGCGGCAGAGTTCCGTTTCGAAGATCGCCTTATTCCGCTTCGGAGTTCCCTTCCCTTAGCAAGATTCAACCATATTCTCCACAGGGCTAGGTGGTGAAGTTGGTCTGCGATGTGCCGATGTAAGAGATGGAGAGGCATGGATGACAGATCGCACAGAGTTGCTCGAAGTCGCTCTGGATATTGTTCCCGATGGCACCGTGCTGCTCGACAAGGAAGGCCGTGTGGTCTTCTGGAATCGGGCGGCGGAGGCGATCACCGGGTACGCCAGCGTGGACCTGCTGGCGCGTTCGGTGCCTGAATCTCTGGAACCGCTTCTGGCTGGCGAGCAGCTTGTGAAGATGGAGCCTGACTCCAGCGGGCAACTGGGACACAGGACGCTGGTTCACGCGTTGCACAAATTAGGCCACGACGTGCCGGTGATGGCGCGTTATTTTGTGCTGCGCGACGCGTTGGGCGGGCGTATGGGCATGGCGGTTCTCTTTCATCCCGCCGACAGCCTGGATGCGCTACCGCACGGAGAGTGTGGCAACGACGGAAGCGTGAAAGCCAGCCAGGCGGTTGTCGAGGACCGTCTGGCGGCGATGTTTGGCGACTTTCAGCGCGGCGGCGTGCCCTTTGGAGTGCTGTGGATTACCGTCGATCAGGCCCATGATCTTCGCCAGACACACGGCGCCAGCGCCTGCGACGCGATGCTGGAAAAAGTAGCGCACGTGCTGGCCAATGGACTGCGGCCCGCCGAAGAGATCGGACGCTGGGGCGACGATGAGTTCCTGGTGCTCTCTCACGAGCGCACACCCGAGATGCTGGCTGCCCACGCGCAGGTGCTGGCTGGCCTGGCCCGCACGACGGACTTCCGCTGGTGGGGCGACCGCGTATCGCTTACCGTGAGTATCGGCGCGGCGCAAGCCGACCGGGATGCAACTCTGGCCAGTCTGCTGGCTAGAGCCAAGGCCGCAATGTCTAACAGTTTCAACGCGGGCGGAAACCAGATCACGTCCGCGCCAGGAGGTCAAGAATGTTCGCCATCATAGGCATTGTCGTGGTATTCGCGTCGATCATCACCGGATTCCTGATGGAAAAAGGGCATATGTCGGTGCTGGTCCAGCCAGCCGAACTGCTCATCATCGCCGGCGCGGCCACGGGGACACTGCTGGTGGCCAATCCCATTCATATCATCAAAGCCATCGCTGCCAATCTGATGGGAATCTTGAAAGGCTCACCGTTCGGCAAAGCGCGCTACCTGAGCACACTCAAGATGATGTATCAGTTCCTGAACAAGGTGCGCAAAGAGGGATTGCTCAGCGTTGAGATGGACGTCGAGAAGCCCAGCGACAGTTCGATCTTCAAAAACTATCCGGAGTTTCTCGGCGACCATCATGCCCGCGACTTTGTCTGTGACACCTTGCGGATGGCTATTACTGGTGGCGTCGATCCGTTCGACATGGATCAGATGATGGAGCTCGACATGGAAGTGCATCACCACGAGGCGATGCTGCCGGTCTCCTCACTGACGACAGTGGCCGACGCGCTGCCCGGATTGGGCATCGTGGCGGCGGTGCTGGGCGTGGTCATCACCATGGGTTCACTGGGTGGCCCTCCGGAGGAGATCGGCGCGCACGTGGCCGCGGCGCTGGTGGGCACCTTCCTAGGGATTCTTCTCTGCTACGGAGTAGCCGGCCCGTTGAGCGCGAACATGGCGAAAACCGCTGATGCGCACAATGAATACCTGCATGTACTCAGGGTGCTGATTCTCTCGTTTTTGAAAGGCTCGGCTCCAATGATCGCCATCGAGATGGGGCGACGCGCGATTCCCGCGTATGTGCGGCCCAGCTTCGACGAGATGGAAAAGAACTGCAAAAACCAATCAGCCAGTCCTGAAGCGGCGGCGGCATAGGGCCGGAAAGCCCAATTCAGAAAGAGTGCGGCATCATGGCAGCCAAGACCAATCAACCGATCATCATCATCAAGAAGGTAAGCGGCCACGGCGGCGGCCACAACGGCGGCGCGTGGAAGGTGGCCTATGCCGACTTTGTCACTGCGATGATGGCGCTGTTCATCGTGCTCTGGCTGATGAACTCGAGCGACAAGATCAAGCAGGCCGTCGCCGGCTACTTCAACGACCCCAAGGGAACGGGCAAGCTGATGGGCACCATGCTGAGCGGAAAAGGCGAAGCCGCGATGAGCGCGGCCACCACCGACCAACTGCAAGAACTGAAAGACAAGCTGGAAAAGGAGATCAAGGCGAGAAAAGAGTTGGAGAAGCTCTCCAAGCAGATTGAGATCACGATCACGCCCGAGGGTCTGCGCATCGAATTGATCGAGGGCAAGGACGGAACCTTCTACGAAATTGGAAGCGCGAAGCTGAGCTCCAGCGGGCAGGAATTGCTGGCGCTGCTCGGCGCGGAGTTGAAGACCCTGCCTAATTCACTGCTGATCGAGGGCCACACCGATGCCACGCCCTATTCCAGCGATAACAGTTACAGCAACTGGGATCTGTCGGCAGACCGCGCCAACTCGGCACGCCGGCTGTTGCAGCAAGACGGAGTGCGCGCCGACCAGGTGACCCAAGTGCGCGGCTACGCCGACCAGATGCTGCGCGTGAAAAGCAATCCCACCGACCCCTCCAACCGGCGCATCTCGATTCTGGTCAAGAACGACGCCGAGAGTGTGCCGACGCTCTCGGCTTCCAGCGTGGTGAACGGAACCACGCCGTTGCCGGGAAGCGCGAAGGCGGCCGCCGCGGCAGCGAACGCAGATAAACCGCAGGGCGCGCAGTCCGCCGCCGAGGGCCCGGCCAAGCCTGCCGCTCCGGTTGCCGCTGCTCCCGCGGCTCAGCCTCCCGCCGCAGCACCAGCCGCCAAACCCGGCATGATGGACAAACTCAAGGCCATGCTGCCAGGAAAGAAATAGCCGGTGCATATCGTCTACGAATCCCCGATTCGAGCATTTTCATAGTTCCTGCAGGTTTGATTTCGTGGTTTCACACCCATTTGCCAGAAAACGAAACGCAGGTCCTTCGACTCCGCTCCCCACCCCAGCGACGGAAACTTGTCGCTGGGGACCTCGGAGCGCTCGCTCAGGATGGCAGGAGCACGGAGCTTCAATCCAGCATCAGTGAAGAATCGATAAATCGTAGCGCCTTGGCGGCTGTTGTCGATTTAATTACCTGCATGGTTTTGAGAATCTTTAGGGGGGGGTGGGGGGGGGGTGCTTTATGCGGCGCCTGCCGGGGGCGGGGAGGGTTGGTTGCGGAGGGTGGCGAGCGCTACCTGGGCGGCGTAGAGGAGCTTGGTGGCGCTCGATTCCTCGATTGTTTTGATGAGCATGCCTTGGGCGACGCAGGCAATGAAGTCGCGGATGTTTTCCTGTCCGGAGAGC
>Ga0181520_10000656_pt1 | contig 74592 bp, 83 predicted proteins | sample PEATcosm2014_Bin_29_FD_132451 | JGI IMG/M metagenome (GOLD analysis project Ga0181520, IMG submission 132451) | Peatland microbial communities from MTU Mesocosm Facility, Houghton, MI, USA - PEATcosm2014_Bin02_30_metaG | ecosystem: Environmental > Terrestrial > Soil > Wetlands > Peat | place... | reverse complement strand
GGTCCACCACCTCCGCCACTGGGCCCAGGGTGGCTCGACTGATCTCGCCAATCTTGTCCTGATCTGCAGGGCCCACCACTGGAAGGTCCACGAGGGCGGCTGGCGCCTGATCCGCACCGACGCCGGCGTCCTCGCCTTGCCCCCCGTCGCCGATGATTACGGTGCGCAGCCAGGCTCCCCGCCCGGTTCCCCGCCAGGTTCCTCGCCCGGTTCCCCGCCGGACTCATCGCCAAGTTCCCCGCCCGGTTCGTCGCGGGGTTCCTCGCCCGGTTCCCCGCCGGGCTCATCCCAGCCGCGTGGGCCCGACACCCCTGCGGCCGGCTGAGCGCCGCCAGACCCGAGCGAGCAGCACCCGATTCGGGCATCACGCATCGTGCTGCCGAAGGGTATCGCCCGGGCGTCGCCCAGGACGCGCTCCCGAGACCGTGAGACTGCACTGACGTGCGTCACCCGTGACGCTGCGCAGGTTCGCCGGAATCGGAGGATCCGTCAGGCGCCGATCGCCACCGCCTCCGGCTGCTTCTCGATCCGCGGAACGGTGCACGTGCAGGGCGCGGGCCGCCCGAACAGGTACCCCTGGGCGGCGGTCACCCCGAGGGTGATGAGGGTGGCCCGCTCCTCCTCCAGCTCCACACCCTCGGCGATCACCAGCGCTTCGGCCTGCCGTGCGAATTCGGCGAGCGCACCCACCATGGCGCGGCGCATCTTGTTGAGGTGGATGTCGCGGACGAGGGAGATGTCCACCTTGATGACGTCCGCTTCCATGTTGACGATGTGGCTCATGGACGAGAAGCCCGAGCCGGCGTCATCGACACCGATCAGAACTCCGGCGGCGCGCAGCGGGACGAGGGCCGCGGTGAGGGCCGGGTAGTTGTTGATCTGGGTGTGCTCGGTGATCTCCAGGATGATCCTCTCGGGGTCGGACTCGAGCAGCAGCGCGGCCAGCTCCGGGGTCATGGCCACGTCCGGGGACGCGTTGACGTGGAGCGGGCAGTTGCCCGGCAGGTGGGCGAGGTGGCGCAGCGCCACCCGGATCGCCTGCAACTCGAACTCCAGCCCAAGGTCGTGGACGGCGGCGTCGGCGAACCACATGTCCGGCGGCCGCTGCGGTGGCGAGTTGACCCGGCAGAGCGCCTCGAAGGCGATCGGTTCGCGGGTCTCCATGGAGACCACCGGCTGGAAGACGACGTTCATGAGATCGTTGTCGAGGACGTTGCGGAGCAGGAGCACCTTGCCCTGCGCCTCCTCCTCCTGGCCACGGAGCTCGGCACCAACCGCCGTGGTGGCGAAGGCCGGCATCGAGGATTGGCCACGGATCGCACGGTGGATGCCGTCCAGCACCTCGTCGCCGGCGGCACCCTTGACGATGTAGCTCATCGCCCCTGCCCGGATCATCGCCATGATCGTCCCGGTGTCATCGCACGCGGAGAGGGCCACGACGCGGGTGTCGGGCGCGGAGCGGCGAGCCTCGGCCGCGACGATCTCGCCACCCCCACCGGGGAGCCGGACGTCGCAGAGGCAGATGTTCGGCCGCAGCGAGCGCACCATCTCGGCTCCCTCGCAGGCGTCGCACGCCGAACCGACCACCTCCAGCTTGGGGTCGATGCCGATCAGTTCGACGAGGGCCCCGCGGAAGCTGGGGTCGTCGTCCACCACCAGGACGGTGTGGGAAGGTCTGGACTGGGCTAACGCCCCTGCACTCACCATGCGATCACTCTGAGCGGTCTGGTGCGCCTGAGGTAGATGCATCTGCGTCATTCGCGTCCGGGGCAGATCGACCGGAGGAGGCCCCGTGGAGAGGCGGCCCACGTGGCCGGGCGGGTGCACGTTCGGTGGTGCACCGTTCGGTCTAGAGCGGGAGTGGCAGCTGCCCCCCGTCGGCGTCCGCACCCTGCAGGGGCCCGACCTCCAACCCGAGCAGCTCGCCCACCTGGCGCCGGACCGCGAGATCGGCGAGGTCGTGCACCGGGATGCCCCGCGATCTCGCCAGACGGATGGCGCTCCCCGTGCCGCCGCGCCCCCTGGCCCCGGGCGTCCAGCAGATCACCATCTCGACCGGCGACCGGAGATCGGCGCCCAGGATCTGGTGGGCGTTGCGGGCGTGCAGGCGCCGGCTGGTCTTGGGCAGCCGCGCGAAGACGGGGTGGATCTGAGCCATGACGTCGTAGGCCTCGGGCGACGCCTCGACCAGCCGGGCCTCGGAGTGCTCGTTGTAGCCGGGCCACGGCAGGTAGATCTCACACCCCCCGCCGGCCTCCCGCGCCCCCTTCTCGAAGGCACTGTCCGCCCCGACGGCACCCCCGGATCGGAGCGTCCAGCCGCGCTGAGCCAGCTCGACACCGAACCGCTCCATCAGGTGGCAGATCCCCGCCGGGGTGGCGCGCGAGCCGACACCGGCGTACGCCCGACCGGAGGCGGAAGGGGTGGTCACGCCGGTATTGTGCGACCCCTCGTGCCCGACCATCAGCAGGTTCGCTTCCGCCGCGCCGGCGCCGACGATGCCGGCTCCATCGCGGCCCTGCACGCGGACAGCTGGCGGCGCAACTACCGGGGCGCCTACGCGGACAGCTTCCTGGACGGGGACGTCGTGACCGAGCGCCTCGCCTACTGGGCGACCCACGTGGATGACGGGCGGGCCGGTCAGTTCACCATCCTCGCCGAGGACTCCGGGTCGCTGGTCGGTTTCGCGCACGCGGTCCTCGACGAGGACCCGACCTGGGGAGCCCTGCTCAGCAACCTCCACGTCGCACACACCCACCAGCGCCAGCGCATCGGGACTCGATTGATGGCACTCACCGCCCAGGCCGTGCTCGAGCTGCGCCCGGGATCGGGGCTCTCCCTCTGGGTGCTGGAGCAGAACCTCCGAGCCCAGCGCTTCTACGCGGCCCGCGGCGGAAGGCGCGTTGATCGGGACCTGGTCCTACCTCCGGGCGGAGATCCGAGCCGGCTCTGCGGGGAGGCGCACCGGCTCCGCTACGCCTGGCCGGATCCCGCCACGCTGCTCATCACCGAAGGCGGGGGCAAGGGGAACTAGACGGCGCACTCCCCCTCACCGGTCTTGCCGGTGAAGGCGGTCTCCTGGTCCCAGTCCACGATCTCCTCGGCGCTCGGCGCATCGCTGAGGGTCAGGTCGGCGAGCCGCGCCTTGACGGCGTCCCGGTCGGCCCGCTCCACCCACGCGGCGAACAGCTCACCGCCACCCCGCTCCTCGCGGTACTGCGCGACCAGGCGCTCCAGGGCGGCGGGCACGCGCCGCGCCGGGATCTTCATCACCGGCTGGGCCATGCGGGCGCCGCGACCGTCGATCCCGCCGCCCAGCATCAGCATGTAGTGCGGCACCGGGTCGTCCCCGACGTGCTTGCTGTTGCCGTAGAAGCCGACCGTCGCGATGTGGTGCTGGCTGCACGAGTTGGGGCAGCCGCTCGCCTTGATGCTGGTGCCGGCGAACTCGGGAAGGTCCTGCAGCCGCTCGTCGTCCAGCCAGCGGCTCACCGCCCGGCCGAGCCCCCTCGAGGAGGTGATGCCGAGGTTGCAGGTGTCGGCCCCCGGGCAGGTGACGACGTCGCGGATGCCGAGCGCCTCGGCCTCGGCGAGCCCGTGGGGCAGCAGGAAGTCGTAGAGGGCGGAGAGCTCGTCGAGGCGCACGTCGCGAAACACCAGGTTCTGCCCCGCGCTCGCGCGCGCCTCCCCGCCGCTCCAGCGCCGCGCCGCCTCCGCCGCCACGCGCAGCTGGGTGGACGAGATGTCGCCGAGGGCAAGCCGCAGCGAGACCAGACCGTACCCCTCGAGCCGGTGCGGCATCACGTTGGTGGCCCGCCAGCGCGCGTACTGCACGCCGCGCGCCACGCCCGCGAGGCTGAAGGTCGGCAGCGGGCTGAGCGTCTCACGCCGTACCGCCTCGTGATCCACGCGCTCCGGGAGCCCGTCGAGGATCCGGTACGACCAGGCATCGGACGGCAGTCCGGCGACCTCCTCCTCGACCCGGGCGCGGAACGTCTCCGCGGTGTACGTCTTGTCGAAGAGGAATTTGATCCGGGCACGGTTGCGATTCTTGCGCGGTCCCTCGGCGTCGAACACGCGGATGATGGCCTCGATCACCGGGTAGAAGCGGCGCACCGGCACGAACTCGTAGAGGAGCGTCGCCGGTCGCGGAGAGTTGCCGAGCCCGCCGCCGACCCAGACCTTGAAGCCGCGCTCACCGTCCTGCACCTGCGCCACCGCGCCGATGTCGTGCATCGCCCCCAGGCCGCAGTCGGTGTCGCAGCCGGAGAAGGCGATCTTGAACTTGCGTGGCAGGTTCTGGCAGATCGGGTTGCGCAGGAAGAGCTCCGTGGCCGCCTGCGCGTACGGGGTGATGTCGAACGCCTCGGTGCCGCAGGCCCCCGCGAGCGGGCAGCCGGTGATGTTGCGCACCGTGTTGAAGCAGGCCTCACGCGTGGTCAGGCCCGCGCGGGCCAGGTGGCGCATCGCCTCCGGCACCCGGGCGAGCGGCACGAAGTGAAACTGCATGTCCTGCCGCGTGGTGACATGTCCCATGCCGCGACCACCACCGCCCGGGTATTCCCCCTCGTCGCAGAAACGCTCACTGAAGTCGGCGAGGGCCTCGAGCTGCGCGGAGGTCAGGCGGCCGTGCGGGATCTTGACGCGCACCATCTGGTAGCCGTCCTGGCGCTGGCCGTAGATGCCGTAGGAGAGACGGTAGGGCTTGAAGGTGTCCTCGCTCTCCTCGCCGCTCGCGAACGCGTGGGCGCGGCGCTCGAAGTCCTCGATCTCCGCAGCGATCACGGGCGAGATCGCCAGCTCCTGCTCGCCGATCATCTGCCAGCCTCCTCGATGCCGGGGTGCGGCCCGGCGATTGCCACCACGTCGTTGATGCCGGGTCCCGCCCCTGCGCTCGCCACCAGCTCACCCACCTGCTGCAGCGGGATGGCGTCGACCACCGCGCCGACCACGAGCGTCGCCGGGGAGCTGATCCCCGCCTCCGACGCGGCGCGGAAGATCCGCGCGATGGGGGCACGCACGACTCTCTGGTCGCGCAGCGTCGCCGACGCCACCAGCGCGGCGGGCCGGTCCGGACCGATCGCCGCCACCAGCCGGGCGCAGATGGTCTCGAGGTTGCCGAGCGGCATCAGCACCACGAGGGTGTCGACGGCGCGAGCGATCGCCTCGAGCCGCTCCGGGCTCGACCCGTCCCGCTCCGACCCCGTGACGATCGCCAGCGAGGAGGCGAGCTCCCGCAGGGTGACCGGGATGCCCGCCGCGGCCGGCGCGGCGAGCGCGGAGCTGACCCCGGGCACGACCACGACCTCGATGCCCGCCCGGCGGAGGGCGATGAGCTCCTCCCCTCCCCTGCCGAAGACGAATGGGTCGCCGCCCTTGAGCCGGACCACGTCCTCTCCGGAGCGGGCGGCGTCGATGAGCTGGGCGGTGATCCATCCCTGGTCCGCCGAGTCGCGCCCGCCCCGCTTGCCGACGTCGACGAGCCGCGTGCCCGGGCCGCAGAGGGCCAGGGTGCCCGGGTCGACGAGCGCATCGTGGTAGACGGCTCCGGCCTCGGCGAGCAGCTCGCGCGCCGCCAGGGTGAGCAGCGACGGGTCGCCGGGACCGGCGCCGACCAGGGCGACGGTTCCAGTGCGGGGCCTGCCGGCCGCGGTCTCGATGGCGGCGGCGGCGTAGCGCGCCTGCCCGGTGCGGCCGTCCCGGAGGAGGGCGCGGACCTCGGAGCGGAGCAGCCGCCGGTACACGGACGTCTGGTCGGCGATCGGCACGCCGCGCGCGCGGAGCCGCCGGCGCACCCCGCCGACCAGGGCGGTGAAGGGCCCCCACTCCTCGCCGAGGATGCGCTCCAGGCGGGCGCGGATCGCGCCGGCGAGGAACGGGCTCTCGCCGTCCGTCGACACGGCCACGCTGAGGGGGCCCCTTCGAACCAGTGCCGGCGCGTAGAAGTCGCAGCGCTCGGGCTGGTCGACGACGTTGATGAGCACGCCCCGCTCCTGCGCCTCGGCGAAGCTGAGCCGGTTGGTCTCCGGGTCCCCCGAGGCGTCGATGGCGAGGAAGCTGCCGGCCAGGTCGCCGCCGACGTAGCCGCGGCGCAGCAGGGTCAGCTCCGGCTCGGCCTGGAGGGCCTCCAGCTCGGCGCACGGGGTGGCGGCGAGCACGGTCAGGCGCGCGCCGGCAGCGAGCAGCCCACGGGCCTTCTCGGCCGCCAGCGGTCCCTCACCGAGCACGGTGCAGCGGCGGCCGCGGAGCTGGAGCGTGACCGGGTAGCTCATGGCCGCGATCTCAGCCGGGCTGCGCCCCGGCGGGCGTCGAGGAGGCGGCGGGCCCGGCCGCCGCGGCGGCGGTCTGCCCCGCGGAGGCTTGGGCCACCGGCTCGGCAGCCTGTGCCGCCCGCAGCAGCTCGGCGATCTCCGGACGGGTGAACTCGGCCGGCAGCGGCTCCCCCTGAACGAGCAGCTCCCGAACCCGGGTCCCGCTCAGCACCGAGCGCTGCTCGGCGGGATGCGGGCAGGTCCGGGTGGAGGCCATCCCGCCGCAGGCGCGGCACCAGAAGGAGTGCTCGAAGCGGAGGATCTCGATGCCCAGCTCGCCGGGCTCGTACTGGTCGAAGATCCGCTGGGCTGCATAGGTGTCGTAGTAATTGCCAACTCCGGCATGATCGCGACCGACGATGAAGTGGGTGCAGCCGTAGTTGCGCCGGATGAGGGCGTGGAAGACCGCCTCCTTGGGCCCCGCGTAGCGCATCCACGCCGGGTTGGTCGCCAGCAGCACGCGCTCCGCCGGGAAGTAGCCGGCCAGCAGCTCCTCGTAGCAGGCCATCCGGGTCGTGGCGGGGATGTCGTCGCTCTTGGTCTCCCCCACCAGCGGGTGCAGGAGCAGCCCGTCGATGTTCTCCAGTGCCACCTTCTGCAGGTACTCGTGGGCACGGTGCACGGGGTTGCGGGTCTGGAAGCCGACCATGGTCGCCCACTCGCGCTCCGCCTTCGCCTTGCGCACCTCCAGGGGGGTGAGGTCGTGAGCGGGGAAGCCGGTGGCGGGACGGCGGAGCGCCGTCACGCTGCCGCCCAGGGCCCACAGCCCGGACGCCCGCAGGAGGTGCACCCCGGGGTGCGCGTCATCGCCGGTTCCGTACACGGAGACGGCCTCGGTCTCGGGGTCGGTGCGGTAGACGTCCTCGACGTCCACCACCGCGATCAGCTCGCCCTGGTGGCGGAGCGCGACCCGCGCCTTCCCGCGGACCCGCCGCACTCCCACGTCGTCCAGGCGCAGCGCCACCGGGATGGGGAAGGGCTGGCCCCCGGAGAGGCGGCCCGATCCGACCACGTCCCGGTAGTCGGGCGAGGCCATGAAGCCGGCGAGCGGCGAGAGGGCCCCGGTCCCCAGCATCAGCGCATCGGCCGCCTCGTGCGGCCCCACCTCCAGGACGGTCAGGCCCGCGGCCTCGGCGCGGAGTGCCGCCCCTTCCTCGCCCTCGAGGAGCCTCGAGCGCACCCCCCTCCAGAGGTGGCCCAGCCGCTCCAGCCGGTCGAGGATCCGCTCCACCGATTCCTCCACCGTCTCCTGCGCGCTGTCCACCGTGATCTCCGGGTTGAGCGGCGGCTCGTAGGGGTCGCTCACCCCGGTGAAGTTGGCGATCTCACCGCGCAGGGCCTTCTCGTACAGCCCCTTGGTGTCGCGCCGCACCAGCTCCTCGATGGAGCAGCGCACGTACACCTCCACGAATGCCGGCGTCCTCGCCCTCACCTCGTCCCGGACCTCGCGGTACGGGGAGATCGCCGCCGCGATCGCCACCCCGCCGTGGCCTGCCACCAGGCCGGCCACGTACCCGATGCGCCGGATGTTGGTGTCCCGGTCCTCCTTGGAGAAGCCCAAACCCTTGGAGAGATGGGTGCGCACCTCGTCCCCGTCGAGGACGGTCACGGTGCGTCCGAGGGCTCTCAGCTCCTGCTCCAGCCGTGTCGCGATCGTCGACTTCCCGGCGCCGGAAAGCCCGGTCAGCCAGATCACCAGCCCTCGGCTCATCGCTGCGCTCCTGGTTGGGCCGCGCCGGCGGCGGTGGACTCCGCGCCGGCGCCGGCCGGGCTCGGAGAGATGGCGACTTCGGCGGGCGCACCGGGCCCCGCCGGGACCGGGTGCAGGCCGCACTCCTTGATCGAATCCCCCTCCCACCACCACCGGCCGGCGCGCTCGTCCTCGCCGGGGCGGGTGGCCCGGGTGCAGGGTGCGCAGCCGATCGAGGTGTAGCCGCTCGCGTAGAGGGCGTGGCTGGGGAGGTCGCGCGCGCGCACCCTGGCCCAGACGTCCTCATGGCTCCAGCCCACCAGCGGCGCGACCTTGGCGATGCCGCCATGCCCGTCGTCGCGGGAGACGACCGGGGTGGCCCGGCGGGTGGTCGACTGCTCCCGGCGCAGCCCGGTCACCCAGGCGCCATAGCCCGCGAGCGCGCGGGCGAGCGGCCTGGTCTTGCGGACGTCGCAGCAGGTGTGGCGCAGCTCCGGGGAGAGATAGAAGAGGTTGACGCCGTGCGCCCGGGTCATCTCCTCCAGCTCGCCGGGATCGGGGCTGACCGCGTGCAGGGTCACCGGGAAACGGCTCCTCACCGTGTCGATGAGGTCGTGGGTCTCCTGGGGCAGCCGGCCGGTGTCCAGGGTGATGACATCGACGCCCGGGTGGAGCCGGCTCGCCATGTCGATGAGGACGACCGACTCCGCCTGGAAGCTCGCCACGACCGCCACCTTGGGGAACTGCTCGAACGTCCAGGCGAGGACCGCCTCGGCATCGGCGCCCTCCAGCTCGCTGGCGGCCGCGGCCAGGTCGGCGCCCGGGATGCGCAGAGCTGCGGTCATGACCGGCCGGCCAGCGGTCGGGCCACCGGCTGGGCCGCGAAATGCGGCCGGAAGGGGGTAGCGGGGGTGGGGCTCACGTCGGGTGGTCTCCGGGTGCCGGCCCGCAGGGCCGGCGAGGTTTGAGGGACAGCGTGAAGGGTGCGGCCGGAGAGCCAGAGGGACCACTCAGGGATGCGCCTGTTTCGGGTCGAGCGATCTGGGCGGATGCTCTGGCCGGCCGCGGCGGGCGGCCTACATACAGGCGCAGGCGACCTGGCGGACGAAGTCCATCTGACCCCAACGGGAAAAAAAGATGGGCGTGGACATTCCGTTCCGCATGGGGTGGGAGCATACCAGTGAAGCGTTCTCTATGTCAAATGGTTTGAACACCCGAGGGGGATACGGCTACTGCGCGGAGAACCCCGGCCCGCCCTCGAGCAGGGTGGGGAGATCGGCGATCGAATCGATCACCGCCGCCACCCCTGGCGGCCGCTCCCCCACCGGCGCCTCGCTGCCGCCGAACTTGCCCGTGCGCACGAGCACGCAGGGCGAGCCGACCGTCCGGGCGCCCGCCGCATCGGTCTCTGGGTCGTCGCCCACCACCAGCGCCTCGGCAGCGCTGCAGCCCAGGTCCGCGAGCGCCATCTCGAAGAAGTCGGCGGACGGCTTGCCGAAGCCGCGGGCGGTCTGACCCGACGCGTGCTCGAGCAGGGCCACGAAGGCGCCGGTGTCGAGCGAGGGACCGTCCGACGCCTGCCACCAGCGGCCGCGCTGGAGGGCGAGCAGCCGGGCTCCGTCCATGAGCCGGCGGAACGCGGCGTCGAGCTGCGCGTAGCCGCCCACCTCGCGGCAGTCCCCCACGAGCACGTAGTCGGCTCGATCGGGCCCGGCGTCGTGGGCGGCGAAGCGCTCCGCCAGCTCGGCGCTGAGCAGGAGGTGGCAGCGCTCCGAGGGATGCTGCTCGAGGAAGCGCAGGGCGGCGACCACCGGGGTGAAGACGGCTGAGACCGGCACCTGGAGGCCGGCGGCGGCCAGCTCCCGGCAGACCGTCTCAGGGGTCCGCGAGTCGATGTTGGTGAGGAGACGGATCTGGATGCCGCGCTCGCGCAACCGGGTGAGCGTGGCGGCCGCGCCGGGGATGGCGGCGCCGGCCGACACCATGGTGCCGTCGATGTCGAGCAGAACAGCCCGGAGTGAACGGCCGGCGTCGAGATCCATGGCGGGGCGGTCGCGACGGTCAGGCCGGCGGCTTGGCCGCCTTCGCCGGGCCCTGGGTGGTCACCTTGGGAGCCCGGTTGTCGCGCAGGGTGAGCTTGCCCTTGGTGATGACCGCGGTCCGGGGCGCCCGTCGGGCCACCTTGGTGTCGTGGGTCACCAGCACCAGGGTCATGCCGCGCTCCTTCCAGAGCTTCTCCATCAGCCCGACGATCTCCAGGCTGGTCACCTCGTCGAGGTTCCCGGTCGGCTCGTCGGCGAGGATCACCTTCGGCTCCTTGACCAGCGCCCGCGCGATCGCGACCCGCTGCTGCTCGCCACCCGACATCTCGGACGGGAAGTGGCCGGCACGCTCGCCCAGTCCCACCTCGGTGAGCGCGGCCACCGAGCGGGAGCGCCGCTCCGCGGTCGGGATCCCGAGCGGCACCAGCGCCGCCTCCACGTTCTCCTCCGCGGTGAGCGTGGGCAGCAGGTTGTAGTTCTGGAAGATGAACCCGAAGTTCTGGGCGCGCACGTCGACGAGCTGGGATTCGGGCATGGCACCCAGGTCCTTGCCGTCGAAGGTGATCTTCCCCGAGGTCGGCTTGTCGAGAGCTCCGAGCATCAGCAGCAGGGTGGTCTTGCCGTGCCCGGTGAGCCCCTGGACGGTGATGAACTCGCCGTCCGGGATCTCGAGATCGATGCCGCTCAGGGCTGCGACCTTGCCGCGTCCCTTGGGGTAGACCCGAGAGAGCTTATGGAGTTCATACATGCGCGGTCTCCCGGGAAGAGATGTCAGGAAGGGTGTCACGAGCTGGGATTCGTGGAGGAGCCACGGTTGCTGCCGGCGATCGTGCAAACCGGACCATCACCCTATTCCACGCGCCGCAGCGCGACAGCCGGCTGCAGGCGAGCGGCTCGCCAGCCGCCGATGGCGCCGGCGATGATCGCCCCCAGCACGGCCAGCCCGACGGCGATGCCGAACACCTCGAGGCTGAGCGGTGCGGTCGGATGCAGGGTCACGGTGTGGTTGGCCGTCGCGAAGGTCCGCGCGAAGGCGGGACGGGCGCTGGCGAAGGCCCCGGGAGAGCCGCCCCCGAAGAAGCCCCCACCGCCGCCGAAGCCGCCGCCGAACCCGCCCCCGCCGCCAAAGGTGCTGGGACCCGAGCTGCCCAGGCCGGTGGGCGTGGTGGTGGCCGTCAGGGGACCCGAGATCTTGGTGACCAGGAAGGCCCCGAGCACGCCGAGCCCGATGCCGACCGCACCGCCGACGATGCCCTGTACCAGCGTCTCCCCCATCACCTGGCCGACGATCCGGCGGCTGTGCCAGCCGATCGCCTTGAGGGTCCCGAACTCGCGCACCCGGCGGGTCACGGAGGCGATGGTGAGCAGGACGGCCAGGACGATGGCGGCCACCAGGACGGCGATGGAGAGACCGAGCCCCAGCGAGTTGGCCAGGTTGGAGGCGGTGCTCAGCGAGCCGGAGATGTCGCTCGCCTCGTCCGAGGCGCTGGTGACGGTGACCGACGGGAAGGCATTCTGGATCTCGCTCTGCACGGTCGCGATGGCATCGGACGTGTCGGCGGTGACGTAGATGGTGTTGACGTCGCCGGTGTCACCGGTCAGCGACTGGGCCTCGCTGAGCGAGATGTAGATGTCCGCACCGTCGGTCTCGGTGACCGTGACCACTCCGAGGACCGTGAAGCTGGTGCCGGAGATGGTGACGGTGGAGCCGGCGGAGAGCGAGTTCTGCTTGGCGTAGGCGCTGCTGACCAGGGCGAGGGTCTGGTCCGAGGCGTTGCTCGACTGGACGTCGGTGAACCACTGGCCGACCACCGACGCGCCCGAGGAGATGTTGGGACCGCTCAGCAGCCCCAGGCCGGGCTCGGTGGGGTCGATCCCGTCCACGCTGAAGGTGGAGATCCCGAACGCGCCGCTGGAGGAGCCGGGGCTGGCCGAGGCGGCCGGCGTGGGCGTGGGCGTGGGCGTCGGGGTGGCGGTCGGGGTCGCGCTCGCACCCCCGCCGAAGCCACCGAAGCCGGTGAAGGTCCCCGTGATGTGGACGGAATCGAGCGCCAGCGCTCCGGTCGCCCCGGCGACGCCCTTGAGGTTGGCGATCGAGGTCACGTCGCTGGCGGCGATGGTCCCCAGCCCGCCGGCCGAGGTCAGGTGGTCCTGGGCGAAGGACTGACCCGCCTGGGCGCTGCTCGGCGGGGTGCCGCTGAAGCGGAATGCACCGCCGCTCCCGGCGGTCGCCGGCTTGGTGACGGTGAGGTCCGTGCCCACCCCATAGAGAGAGGAGAGCACCTGGCCCTGGGCGGCCTTGATGCCCGAGGCGTAGGCGGTGACGGTGATGACCAGACCCACCCCGAGGGCGAGGCCGATGGCCACCAGGGCGGCCGAGCGCGAGCGGCGCCGGAGTTCGCGTCCGAGATAGCGGAAGTACACGTGTGCTCCTGTGGTTCAGACCGCGGTTCGGATTCCCAGCCGGGCCGGAGTATACGGGAGGCTTCTGAGACACACCGGGGAACGATCTCGGGGGACGCTTTGCGAGACGCCACGCCGGCTCGGCGTCACGACCCTCGTGAAGACCCTGTGGTGACAGGCGTCAAGTCGCCGAATGGGGTGGCGGTCCAGCGTCCGAGGTGCGACCATGGGGCCGGCACGCCGCGGAGCAGGTTGCCCGCAGCTCACGTCCCAGGCCGACGCCCCGCGGTCATCACAGGAGGTGAGTACCGTGGTCCAGTCAACGCTTGCGACGGCGACAGCGGCGGTCGAGGATCCCTGGCTCAACGCGCAGCGCCAATACGACCAGGCGGCAGACCTTCTCGGTCTCAAGCCGGGGGTCCGCGCGTTCCTGCGGGAGGCTCAGCGTCAGCTGATCGTCGCCTTCCCGGTGAAGATGGATGACGGGTCGATCCGGATGTTCGAGGGGTACCGCGTCCAGCACAACCTGGCGCGAGGACCGGCCAAGGGCGGGATCCGGTATCACCCGGGGGTGACCCTGAGCGAGGTCAAGGCGCTGGCCATGTGGATGACCTGGAAGTGCGCCGCGGCCGGCATCCCCTTCGGCGGGGCCAAGGGCGGCGTGGTCGTGGACCCGAAGAAGCTCAGCATGGGCGAGCTGGAGCGGCTCACCCGCCGCTACGCCGCCGAGATCTCGGTGCTCATCGGGCCGGACCGGGACATCCCCGCCCCCGACGTCAACACCACCCCCCAGGTGATGGCGTGGATCATGGACACGATATCGGTGAGCGCCGGCCACTCCGTCCCCGCGGTGGTCACGGGCAAGCCGATCGCCGTCGGCGGCAGCCAGGGGCGCAACGAGGCCACCGGCCGCGGGGTGGCGGTGGTCGCCCTGCGCGCGTGCGCCCGGCTCGGGCGTGACCCCCACCAGTCCACGGTCGCGGTCCAGGGATTCGGCAATGCCGGCATGATCGCCGCCCGCCTGATGGAGGACGACGGCTTCATGATCCACGCCGTCTCGGACACCGGCGGCGCCATCTGGAGCGACAAGCCGCTGCACGTCCCGGATGTGCTGGAGCACAAGCAGCGCACCGGCTCGGTGGCCGGGTTCCCGGGCACGCGGGCGATCAGCAACGCCGAGCTGCTCGCCGCCCCGGTCGACGTCCTGGTCCCGGCCGCACTGGAGAACCAGATCACCGGCGCCAACGCGGGTGCCGTCCAGGCGTCCCTGATCCTGGAGGCCGCCAACGGTCCCGTCACCCCCGAGGCCGACGAGATCCTGGCCAGGAAGGGCGTGACCGTCGTCCCCGACATCATCGCCAACGCCGGCGGGGTCACGGTCTCCTACTTCGAGTGGGTGCAGGACCTGCAGTCCTTCTTCTGGGAGGAGAAGGAGATCAACCAGCGGCTGGAGCACATCATGAACGCGTCCTTCGAGGCCACCTGGGAGGCGTCGAAGCGCCTTGGTGTGCCGCTCCGGCTGGGCGCCTACACGATCGCCGTCCAGCGGGTCGCCGAGGCCACCTCGGCCCGCGGCATCTACCCCTGATCCGCGACCCACGGGTCGGCCAGCGCGCTCGCACCGCCGCCTGACCGGGCGATGACACCCACCCCCTGCGGGCCGAACCCCTCGACCCGCAGGGCGGACGGCGGTGCGGGCCCTACGCGGCCGGCGCCGCCTCGGGGGTGACCGTCAACCCGGTGTTGACCACCTCGAAGAGGACCTGCCCCGGAGCGATCGGTGCCGGCTGCCCGTCGGTGAGGGTCAGCTGGGGCGGGCCGCTGGCTCCCTGGGTCCAATCGATGCTGTAGAGCTGGCCGCCCACCGCGAGCTGACCGGTGCCGCTCGCGCTCGGCCCGATGGCGAAGTCGAGGCCCTCGGTGTAGCCGCCGCTCGGGTTCTCGTTGTCGGCGGCCACCCCCATGGTGTCGGCATCGATGATGACGATGTTGGGCGTCTCCCACGGCGCGCTGGTGTTGGCGTCATTGAGGACCCCGGTCGCCGGGTACTCGGGGGTAGCCGGTTCGCTCCGCTGGTACTCGCCCGTGGCGGGCTCGTAGGTGAAGACCGGCGTCTCCTCCGCTGAGATCGGCACCTGGAAGCTGGTCACCGCGGTGCCTCCGGCGGGAAGGCTGGCGATCGGGGTGCGCGCCCAGAGCTGGTAGCTGACCGTGGTGAGACCGATGCTCTGGACAAAGGTGGCCAGATCTGTGCCGTTGGTGTAGAGGTTGTGGGGGGAGCCGTACTTCGCGGCGGGTGGCGCCGCCGTGGTGCGGAAGAGTGGCGGTTGCGGGTCGTCGTAGTGCTTGCCGGCGGAGCTGCTGAGCTGGGCGAGCACGTAGTTGCTGGCGCCCGAGTAGACGAGTGCGCCGCCGTAGATCTGCAGCAGCCGCAGGCTGATCAGGCGCGCGCTCCGCACCGGTCCGACCATGTCGGCGGCCGGCGGCTTGGTGAACCAGATGCCCGTGAAGCGGCTGATGCCGCCCTCGGTCTGATACTCGTAGACGAGATCCGCGGTGCTGAGGCCCGACTGCGGACGCGCCTGGTAGAGGTTCTCGACCTGGATCAGGAGCGGCTGGTCGAGCGCGGGCGGAGCCGGCGTCGGCGTGGGCAGCGCGCTGGCCGATGCGGTGACGGTCGCGCTCGGGGTCGCCGTCGCGCCCGTCGAGGGATTCGAGGTCGCGGCGCAGCCGGCGACGGTCAGGAAGACGCCGGAGAGGAGGGCGGAGAGACGGATCTTGGAGGAGGACATGGCACGACCGTGTGATGCGATTTGATTGGATTGCGGCCTTCGACGCGCCGGGGCATGAGCGGGTATTGTGCCCCAACCGGCCGCCTCCAGGTCTTTGTCACCGCGATGATGGCGGCCGCAGAATGGCCGCCCTGGGCCCCGCGTGCAGCCCCTGCTGAGCCGCGCCGAGGGTACGCCTCACGTCCACACTCGCCTGCACGGCCCGTCTCGGGATGTGACCATGGCCCCTGGTTCCGGTGCGCGGTGCGAGATCATGGTCCTGGGGGCGAGCGCCGTGCAGGCGGCCGCCGGGGGCGGGCGCGACCCGCGGGAAGGGTCGCCCAGCGGGAAGGGTCGCCCAGCGGGAAGGGTCGCCCAGCGGGAAGGGTCAGGAAGGAGACGGCCGATGGCATCGACGGTGACCGCGGAGGCGAGATACCGGGCCAACCGCCAGGGGGAGATCGACTCGGCGGTGGTGTACCGGGCGATGGCGAAGGCCGAATCGGACGCCCGGCTCGCCTCCGTCTACATCCGCCTCGCCGAGGTCGAGGAGCGCCACCTCGGCTTCTGGGAGGATCAATTGCGGGCATTGGGCCGCGACCCCGGCCCGCGGCGGCCATCGTGGCGGGCGCGGGCGATGCGCCTGCTGGCCCACCGGTTCGGGGCGCAGCTCGTGCTGCCGACCGTCGCCACCCTCGAGCAGGTCGACCAGGAGGCCTACGACGACCAGACCGAGACCGAGGGCACGGGGATGCCCGACGACGAGCGTTCGCACGCGAGGGTGCTCCAGTACATCGCGGGAGGATCGCCGGTCGGGGTGGCCGGGGAGACCCTGGGCCGGCTGGAGGGGCGTCATCGCGCCCCGGGCGGCAACGCCCTGCGGGCGGCGGTGCTCGGGGCCAATGACGGGCTGACGTCCAACCTGGCGCTGGTGATGGGGGTGGCCGGTTCCGGTCTCCCGGCCAAGGCGATCCTCATCGCGGGGATCACGGGGCTGCTCGCCGGGGCGTGCTCGATGGCGATCGGCGAATGGGTCTCGGTGCAGAGCACCCGGGAGCTCTACCAGCGCCAGGTCAAGACCGAGGCCGCCGAGCTGCGCTCCGTCCCCGACGAGGAGCGTGAGGAGCTGACCCTGATCTACGAGGCCAAGGGGCTCTCCGCCGACGAGGCGAGGGAGGTGGCGGCCCGCCTGATGGCCGACACCAAGAACGCCCTGGACACCATGGTGCGCGAGGAGCTGGGGCTGGACCCCTCCGAGCTGGGAGGCTCGCCCAACACCGCGGCAGGCGCCTCCTTCTGCCTCTTCTCGGTCGGGGCCATCCTTCCGCTCATCCCCTTCTTCTTTGCCACCGGAGCGCCGGCGATCGGGCTCGCCATCGGCTGCGCGGCCATCGGCCTCTTCCTCATCGGCTCGCTGATCACGCTGCTGACCGGGCGGAGTGTCCTCTTCTCGGGAAGCCGGCAGCTCCTCTTCGGGATGCTGGCGGCCGGGGTCACCTTCGGCCTGGGGAGGCTGATCGGCGCCGCCGTGGGGGCCTAGAGGCGCCGGGTCAGGGTCAGAGGTCGCGATACGTCTGGATCGGGAGCATCAGGGCGTCCTGGACCTCGAAGAGCGCCGACACCCACTCGGCGATGGGGACGCCCCGATCGTCCGGCATCGGCCGCGCCCCGGCGTGGCCCGTGATGAGGCCGCTGGCACGCCGGCTCAGGTCACCGGGGACCACCGACACGCCGGCGAGGTTGAGCAGCTCAAACTCGTTGATGACCTGGTCGATGAGCCGGATGCGATGCCGCCGCGCATAGCGAAAGCGGCGCGCGTCGTGGTCCTGAGACGTGAGAGCCCCGACCGTGAGGCTGGTCTGGTCAAACAGCGCCTCTCTCCTCAGCGCGAAGCATGCTCGTGCAGCCGTGCATCCCGCGACCAGCGCCGCGAGCCCTGCGCACCCCGAAGGGTGTACCCCTCCGCCGCGGATCCCAAACCTGTGCGGCTCGCCCGCTCGGCGACGTCCACCTGAGACCCGGCCCCGCGGCTCCCCCGGCTAGCGCGAGCAGACCGGCCACTCCCCCGACTCGCCGCTCGCGAACATGGTGGCGGCGATCTGCGCCTGCTGGGTCGGGTCCCAGATGTCCGTGCCCCCGTGGGCGCGGAAGGTCGAGGGCAGGAACTGGAGGAGACCGTCATAGGGGCCCGAGGGGTTCTGCGAGTACGGATTGAGATTGGATTCGCATGTCGCGGTCGAGATCAGCCAGCTCGGGGCGATGCCCGCTGACTGAGCCGCGGCGGTGAGGATGGCGATCACCTCGTCCCGGGTGTAGCCGGGCAGAGCGGGAGCGGGAGCGGCAGCGGCGGCGGCCAGCCGCGGAGGTGCCGGGGCGGGGGTCGGGGTGGGCGCCTGCGGCGCGATCCGCACGATCAGGACGGGCAGCGGGGAGGGGATGACCGCGACGGCCCTCAGCGTCGTTGCCGCGGTCGGGGACGCCGGCGGAGTGCTGGTCGCTGCTGCGCTGGACGCCGCCACCGCAGCGGACGCCACGGCCAGGTCGTGCCGCACCTGGAAGGCATCGACTCGGGGCCGGCCGCCCTGCGACACCGGTTGCAGCGCGGTGAGCACGATGAGGCCGGCAATGGCGAGGCCCGCGACGGCCACGCTGCACACTCGCAAACGGCCGCGTGTGATGAGACGACGCATGAGGTGCAACCTCCGGCTGTCGGTGCCTCGTGCCACACCCGGCTCAATCGCTCGGTCAAGGGCAGGCGACGGTGCACCTGGGCTTCAGTTCCACCGAAAACAGGGGGCCGGTGGGCCGCGAACCGGTGGGAGATCTGGCTCTCACCGTAACTCTATTGTGGACCTGGACGATCCGCGACCAGGGCACCCTAGCATGCCGCCGCCCCGCGGTGCAACCTTGGCGAGGTCTTCGAATACGAGACGGGTTTCCCCTGAGCGCCGGATGCTGACACGCTATCCGATGGTTCGTGTCAATCTTGTCACCTCGCGTGGAGCTTGCCGGTGGAGCATCGCAAACAGGGCCAATCCGCCCATTGCAGCAAGGGGTTTCGGCCTCTCCCGCTCTATCTGAGGAGTTCCTCGCTCCGGGCGAGATGACCCCACCCGCGTCCTCGTCGCGCGTTCCTCGTGGTTGCATGGCGCGGGGCGGGGCCGCGCGTGGCGGCGCGACCCGGCGCGATGACGGCAGTCCCACCGCATGGAGCACGCAACCGCCTCCACATCGCCCGCCGCAGTCTGGCGGACGGTCCGGGTCTCGCATACTGTCGCCCGCAGGAACGGCCGGGGCGGCTTCCAGCTGAGGAGGCGACGTGGTGCGCGGTGGCGGGATGCGCGACGAGGCGATCGGCGGGGCGATCGGAGAGGCGATCATCGACGCGGACATCTCGGAAGCCGGCCCCCGGTCGGGAGCCTGATGACCACGCGCTACGACGTCAGCAGCGTCCCGGCGCAGGGCGCGTACGTCGCCCAGCGCTGCCCCGTACGAGCTCAGAACGACGCGCTCCTGCCCATCAAGGCGGCACCGCCCGACCCCTTCGCCGAACGCCTCATCGCGCGCGGCATCGCCTTCCAGGCCGGCGTCATCGCCGAGATCCTCCACCTGCACCCCGAGGCGGTGGCCGTCGAGGAGGCGGATGGACGGACGCGAGAGACTGCGAGCCACGCCGCGCTGGCTTCTGGGGCCTCCCCCATCGTCGCCGCCGCGCTGCCGGCGGACACGGCCGGCCGGCGGGTGGGGACCCCGGACCTGCTGGTGGCGGCGCCCGGCGGCGGGTACCGCGCCATCGACATCAAGTCGCATCAGACGCTGGAGGTCTCCGAGGGACGCGCGTCCGAGTTCGAGGCGCGATGCGCCACGCTCGACTCGCTGACCCTGGAGACGGCCGTCCCCGACCCCGACCTGGCCGCGAGGCGGCGCGAGGGTGACCTGCTCCAGCTCGCCCACTACCAGCGGATGCTCGAGGCGGCCGGGCTCGCGGCCGAGGGTCCGCGTCAGGGCGGGATCATCGGGACGGAGCGTCGCGTGGTCTGGTACGACCTCGACAAGCCAGCCTGGAGAACCCCCTCGTCGACCGGCGGGACCAAGCTCCGCACCACCATGGAGCGGTACGACTTCGAGTTCGACTTCCGTCTCGACATCCTGGCCGTGGCCGCACGCCACCGCGCCGACCCGGCGGTGGCGCCGCTCGTCGTGCCGGTTCGCTGCACGGAGTGCCCGAGCTGCCCCTGGGATGCCCACTGCCGATCGATGCTCGAGGCGGGGGCCGGCGACGTCAGCCTGCTCCCCCGGGTCGGCTGGACTCAATGGAAGGTCCACCGGGAGCGTGGGGTGACGGACCGGGCGGCGCTGGCGGGCCTCGACTGGCGCACCGCGCGCGCGGTGGCCACCGGGATGGATCTGACCGGCCTGCGAGCGGTGGCGGCCCTGCGCGCACCCGAGGTGCCGGTGCTCGAGCTCGGAGATGCCTGGAAGCACCCACGTGACCTGGAGCGGCTCCAGGCGATGGGGATCGCCACGGTGGGCGATCTCCTGGCACTGGATGGCGCGACCGCCGGCTACTCCGGCTCCGCGCTGACGTCACTCCCGGAACAGATCGACCTGGCTCGGGCGGCGCTCGGGGGCCAGCGCGTCTACCGGCGCCGGGGCCAGGCGTCGGTGACGGTCCCGCGCGCCGACATCGAGGTGGACGTCGACATGGAGAGCTCGGAGGTGGGCGTCTACCTCTGGGGCAATCTGCTCACCGATCGCACCCACCCCGAGGCTCCGCGCTCCGAGTACGTCCCCTTCGTGACCTGGGCACCGCTGACCCCGGAGGTCGAATCGGCCAACTCGATGCGGTTCTGGCGCTGGCTGATGGCGGTGCGCGGCAGGGCTCACGCGCAGGGCCTGAGCTTCTGCGCGTACTGCTACAACGCGGCCGCCGAGAACCAGTACCTGCGGCGCCTGGGGCTCTCCGCCGGGCTGGCCGCCGAGATCACCGAGTTCATCGCCTCCGACGAGTGGGTGGACCTGCTGCGGGTGTGGGATGCGCAGCTCATCACCGGGGGGGTCAGCGGCCTCAAGACGGTCGCTCCGCTGGTCGGTTTCCACTGGGACGTCGAGGACGCGGGCGGGACCGAGTCGATGCTGCGCTACGACGCCGCGGTTGCCGGTGAGGCGGGCGCGCGCCAATGGCTTCTCGCCTACAACCGCGGCGACGTGGAGGCGACCCTGACGCTCCGCACCTGGATGGCATCGGCGTCCGTGCCCGGGATCGAGGAGCTGGAGCCGCCGCCTCACCGCTGACCCGCCGAGGGTCTCTCGTGCCGCGAAGCTCACAGCCGGGGGGCGGGACGGCCCGGCGCCCCCGCGGACGCCGGGCCAACCCTCAGGCGACCGGTGCGGCCGGCGGAGCGGCCTGCCCCTCGTGGGACTGCCGGTGCCACTCGTCCCAGACGCCGTGCATGCGGGAGGCGCGGCCGCCCGGGCCGTCGAAGCCGGCCCCGTGGCCCCAGGGTCCGTGGTGCTGGTGCCGCCCCGGCCCGGCGATGCCGAGCGCATGGGGCACGATCAGTCCCCCGATGAAGGTGATGACGATGTAACCGGCGTTGTGGGTCGTCAGCCCGACGGCGATGGCTCCGCCGATGGCGGCGAGACCCCAGAAGGTGCGAAGCGGGCGATACATGACAGTCCTCCTGACTGCGGTGACGGGTGGTCGATGGGGACAGCATCCCCGCCGCGTGTGAAGGAGGCGTGAAGCGAGGCCGGAGAAGTGCCGGATCGTAGAGTGGAGACATCGGGGTGGCAACCCACAGCGGCATCCGCAACGGAGGAGCAGGCGATGCCCGATCCCGTCAGCACCGGCTACGCCCACGTCAACGGCGTGAAGATGTACTGGGAGAGCCGCGGCGAAGGCGGCACGCCGCTGATCGCGGTGCACGGCGGCTTCGGCCTCGCCAGCACGTTCGGAGATCTCCTCGACCGCCTGGCGGCGAGCCGTCGCGTCATCGCCATCGAGCTGCAGGGCCACGGGCACACCCGCGACATCGAGCGCGCCTTCAGCTACGAGGCGTTCGGCGACGACATCGCGGGCGTGGTCGACGAGCTCCAGCTCGGCTGGGTCGACCTGCTCGGCTACTCGCTGGGCGCGGGCGCCTGCCTCTGGGCCGCCTTCCAGCACCCCGACCGGGTCCGGCGATTGGCCCTGGTGTCGATACCGTGCCGTCGGGACGGATGGTTTCCCGAGGTGCTGCAGGGGATGTCCCAGGTCGGCAGCGGTCAATTCGACCAGATGCGGGAATCAGACCTCTATCGCGCCTGGGCTGCCGTGGCGCCCGACCCCGACGCCTTCCCGGCCCTGATGGACCGGATGGGGGCGCTGCTGCGCAAGCCCTACGACTGGAGCGACGAGGTGCGCCAGCTGGAGATGCCGGTGCAGCTCATCTACGGGGATGCCGACAGCATCCCGACCTCGCACATCGCCGAGTTCTACGCGCTGCTCGGGGGCGGACTGCAGGACGCGGGGTGGGATGGCTCGCAGCGCACGCGCAACCGGCTCTGCATCATTCCCGGGCGCAGCCACTACGCCATGCTCGCCGCGCCTCCGCTGGCGGGCATCGTCGACCACTTCACCCTTTTGTGAGCTGCCGGAGGCCAGCTCGCGACAGCACCAGGCTGGTGGTGAGCACGATCACGGCGAGGGCCTCGGTGCCGTACGCGGCCATGATCTGACCGCCGACCCCGATGCCGGTCTCCGTGAAACCGAACAGCCCGGTGGTGCTGGCGAGCGCCAGGCCGGCGATCGCGCCCAGCTCCATGAGGATGCCGGCCGCGGCCAGCACCCAGAAGCGGGTGGCGACGAGCGTCAGCCCCAGCACCCAGCTGCCGATGGCGTCGAGCAGGAAGAGCGGGCCGATCACCGAGAGCACGTTGTACCCGGACGACCAGAGCTGGAAATGGATCGCGCCGGAGGCTGCGATGGCCGCGGCCCCCACCAGGCGGCAGGCCAGGGACCAGCTCGGCGTCCACATCGATGCGTGCGTGGCGCCCGCTCGCCCCATGGCGGGCTCTCCCAGCTGAGCGCTCATCACGTCACACCTCCAGGTTGCTTGGCCGGCGTCTGGTGCCCACCCGGTGGGGGCTTCGCCCTCATCACGTGAGCGGTGTCGGGGCGGTTCATGCCGGGGCCGGCGTCGAGGTGCCCGGAGGCGTGGCGATTCTCTGTTGCTGCCGTTGTTTCGGCCCCCTGCGCAGAGTGGGGAACACCGGGTCCGCGCCTGAAGAGGACCTCGGAGTCAAATGACCCGTAGGAGGCCGGAGAACCATGCTTGTCGGTTCCGTGACACTCAACCTGGATCCCGGGACGATCCTGCTCTGGGCCTTCATCGGCTTGGTGGCGGGCTTCCTCGCCAGCAAGGTCGTGACCGGCCGGGGCAAGGGCATTCTGGGCGACATCGTGGTCGGCATCATCGGCGCGCTCGGCGGCGGCTTCCTCGTCCAGATCCTCAACCTCAACTTCAGCATCCCGGGCCACACGACGATCACCGAGATGGTGATCGCCTTCGCCGGCGCGGTCATCCTCCTGGTCATCGTCGGCCTCTTCTCCGGCAAGGGTCGCAGGTGGTCGCATTCGTAACCGCCGTCCTGGTGAGTTCTGCTCAGCCCTGGCGTCTCCCCCAGCTCACCGGGTGAACCCGAGCAGGAGCTCCTGATGCCTCGCGTCTCGGGGGCGGACAGTCTCCACGATCGCCGCGCCTATCTCCGCCACGGTCACTCGCGCAGCAGCCGTGATCGCCGGATGATCGCCCGATGGGTCGTGATCGGAGTGGTCGCCCTCTGGCTCCTGATCGCCGGTCTGGTCCTGGTCGCGGCTGGCTGAGTCGCGCGGCCGGCCGGGCACGGCGCCGGCCGGATCGGCTGTGGATACTTGGAGGGCGGCCGGTCGTGACCGGCGGGTCCGCCAGGAGGGAAGCCATGGCCGAGAAGGAGATCGGGGTGCGCACGCCCGATGGGGAGATGACGACGTTCGTCGCCCACCCCGAGGGCGGCGGGCCGTATCCCGTCGCCGTGCTGTACATGGACGGCATCGGCTACCGCGAGCAGGTGAGGGCCAACGCGCGCCGCTTCGCCGCCGACGGGTACTACTGCGTCGCGCCGGACCTGTTCTACCGCTCCGGCAGGGGCCTGACCTTCGACATGGGCAAGCTGGCCGCCGAGGGCATGGGCGGTCCGGCCGGGCAGCAGATGATGGCCGTGGTCCGGAGCGTGACCCCGGACGCGGTGCTCGCCGACACGGAGGCCATCTTCGGGGCGATCGGTACGGACCCGGCGGCGAGCCGTGGGCCCAAGGTGTGCGTTGGCTATTGCATGGGCGGGCGGCTGGCGCTGCACGCGGCCTCCGCGTTCGCCGACCAGTTCGTCGCCGCAGCCGGCATCCACCCCGGCGCCCTGGTCACCGAGGCTCCCGACTCCCCCCACCACGATGTGGCCGCGGTGCGCGGTGAGCTCTACTTCGCGTTCGCGGAGAACGACCGCTCGGCAACCCCGGAGGTCGTCGACCGCTTCCGCGAGGAGCTCCAGCGGCAGGGGGTCCGCGGCGTCGTGGAGCGGCTGCCGGGCACGTCGCACGGCTTCGCCATGGCCGACCTCGCCGTGTACGACCGCGACGCGTGCGAGCGGCACTTCGATCGGACCCTCGACCTCTGGCGCCGGAGCCTCTCCGGCGAGCGAGCCTCCAGCTGAGCCTTCCGCATCGGGCGCCCCACGCCCGTTTCGACGACCTCCGCGCCGGCGAGAGCGTCGAGTTCCGGTGCGCGCCGTCCGCCGTCCTGGTGGCCCACCGGCCGGGCGACGTCGTGCCGGTGCTGCAGGCGGTCGAGGAGGCGACGGGGGCGGGGCGATGGGCCGCCGGATTCGTCGCGTACGAGGCCGCGAACGGGCTCGATCCGACCCTCGCGACCCGGGCCGCCATCCCCGGTGAAGCCTTCGCTGAGCTGCCCCTGGCCTGGTTCTGCCTCGCTGGCGGCCCCGAAGCCGCAGCCGGTCTCTGGGCGGCCCCCGAGAACGAGGGGCCGTGCACGGTGGGGCCCTGGGAGCCGGACTGGGACACCGCCGGCTATGGCGGCAAGCTCCAGCGCATCCGGGAGCGCCTCGCGGCGGGCGAAACCTACCAGTGCAACCTGACCGTCCGGCTGCGCTCGCGGGCGGACGGGGACCTGCTCCGCCTCTACCGGGACCTCGCTCTCGCCCAGCGCGGGGCGCACTGCGCGTACCTGGACACCGGTCGCTTCGTCATCGCCAGCGCATCGCCGGAGCTGTTCTTCGACTGGACGGGTGACCGTCTGACCACGCGCCCGATGAAGGGCACCGCCCCGCGCGGACGCTGGCCCGCGGAGGACGCTGCCCAGGCCGCGCGGCTGGCCGCGTCGGCCAAGGAGCGGGCCGAGAACCTGATGATCGTCGACCTGCTGCGCAACGACCTGGGCAAGCTGGCCGAGGTCGGCAGCGTGGAGGTGCCGCGCCTCTTCGAGGTGGAGCGCTACGAGACGCTCTGGCAGCTCACCTCGACGGTCACCGCCCGGCCGCGATCCGGGACCGGGTTGACCGACGTCTTCCGTGCCCTCTTCCCCTCCGGGTCGGTGACCGGGGCCCCGAAGCGCAGCACCATGGCCCTGATCGCCGAGCTCGAGGAGAGCCGCCGCGGCGTCTACTGCGGTGCCGTGGGGATGGTGGCGCCTCCCGGGGCCCCCTTCCGGGCCCGGTTCAACGTCGCCATCCGCACCGTCGTGGTCGATCGGGCGACGGGCGACGCCGTCTACGGGACCGGTGGAGGCATCACCTGGGATTCGACGGCCGGTTCCGAGCACGCGGAGCTGCTCACCAAGGCCGCCATCCTGCGGGGGCGACGCGAGGAATGCTCCCTGCTCGAGACGATGGGGTACCGGCCGGCATCGGGGGTGCGCAACCTCGAGCGCCACCTGGAACGGCTCGGCGCATCGGCCCAGTACTTCGGGTTTCCGTTCGACGAGGCGCGGGTGTGCTCAACGCTGGGCGCGTCGCTCGCCGGAGCCGGTGCGGCGTGCCGGGTGCGCCTCCTGGTGTCGCCGTCCGGGGTGCCCAACGTCGAGCTGGCAGCGATGCCCGCTCGCCGCCGCGCGCCGGTCGTGCTGGCGGTCGACGGCGATCCGGTGGACTCGTCCGAGGTGTGGCTGTATCACAAGACGACGCGCCGCTCGACCTACGAGGCCCGCGCCGCCCGCCATCCCGGGGTCGATGACGTGCTGCTGGTCAACGAGCGGGGCGAGGTGACCGAGTCCACGATCGCCAGCGTGGCCGTGCGCCTCGAGGGCCGCTGGTGGACCCCGCCCATCGACGTGGGTTGCCTCCCCGGTGTCGAGCGAGCGCGGCTGATCGAGAGCGGGCGCCTGGCCGAGCGGGTCATCACGGTGCACGACCTGCGCGCGGCGGAGGGCATCGCGCTGGTCAGCTCGCTGCGGGGATGGCGGGCGGCCGTGCTGGAGGGGGTCAGCCCCGGGGCAGCGGCTCGATGATCCCGAAGGTGTTGCCCTCGGTGTCCTTCGCATAGATCGTGTCGCCGATGCCGGGGACGGTCTGCCTCTCCCCGACGGTGCTGCCGCCGGCCGCGACCACGCGCGCGATGGTCGCATCGAGGTCCCCGACTCCGATCCAGATGATGCTCGGTTGCGTGTTGAAGGCCCGGGGCATGATCGCCCCGTCAATGCCCATGCCGCCGTCGCCGGTCTTGGCCAGCCAGTAGTCCATCCCGGGCATGCCCGCGTCCGTGATCTCCCAGTCGAAGATCTCGTAGAACTTCCTCGCCCGGGAGACGTCATCCGCGGTGATCTCGAAGTGCACGATCCGGCCCATCTCGCTCGTCCTCTCCAAACCCGCCATGGCCGCCCGTCCGGACGGCGACGTCCCCGTCCGGGGCGCGCAGCGAGCATCGCACAACCCGAGCCACCCCAGGTCGCGGTACGGCCGCAGAAGACGGCGATCCACGCGGGCTGCGGGCTTCTCCTTGTCCGTCCGCGGGACGCAAGTCCCGTCTGTGGATGGCCGAGCACACCCGGGATCAGGAGATGACGGTCAGGACGACGTTCCCCGTCTTCTGCTTGGTCTCCACGTACCGCGTGGCCTCGACCACCTGCTCCAGCGGGTAGCGTCGATCGATCACGGCACGGTATTCGCCCGCCTCGATGAGCCCTCGGAGAAACACGACGTCCTGCTTGGTGAATCGAGGCGGTATCGAGAATCGCACCCGCCTCCGTCCGACCAGCGCCGTCCAGGGACCCAGGAACAGGTTGCGGACCCCATCGGTCGCCAGGTAGACACCATTCCGGGTGAGGGAGTCGCGGCAGCGGTGATAGGGAAGGTTGCCCACGGCGTCGAGGATGGCGTCGTAGGTCCGACCGTTGCCCGTGAAGTCCTGCTGCGTGTAGTCGATCACCTCCTCGGCCCCGAGCGATCTGACCAGCTCGATGTTCTTGGTGTGACATACGCCGGCGACGTGGGCACCGAGGTGTCTCGCCAGCTGCACCGCGGCGGTGCCGATGGACCCGGAGGCGCCGTAGACGAGGATGCTCTTCCCGCTCCGGAGTCCGGCGGGTCTCAGGGCGTTGAGGGCGAGGATCGCCCCGTCGCAGACGGCCGCGGCGTCCTCGAACGGCAACTCCTTCGGCATCGCCGAGAGCGCTCCTCCAGACCGTATGCAGACCAGCTCCGCGTGGGTGCCGAACCTCCACGGGTTGATGCCGAAGACCCGGTCACCAACCCCGAATTCGGCGACCCCTGCACCGACCGCCTCGATCTCGCCGGAGAGGTCGCTGCCCAGGATCCTCCGCTTGGGACGCAGCAGGCCGGTGACCAAGCGCGAGGCCCATGGCTCCCCGGCGCGGAGCGCGCAGTCGGTCCGGCTGACCGTGCTGGCGTGGACCCTGACCCGAACCTCGTCGTCCCTGGGGCTGGGCGGTTCGACGTCGTCGATCCGCAGAACCTCGGGCGGCCCGTACCGGTCGTGGACTACCGCTCTCACCAGCCCGACTCTACGGCCGGGGTACCCCGATCGGAGCACCCCGGCTCCGGCCGGCGGAGCCGTCGCCCCAGCGTCGACCCTCGCCTAGGCGATCCTGCGGCGGTAAGCCCTCATCGCGAAGAGGAACGCGACGACGAGGATGCCGACGCACCACGCCAGGGCGATCCAGATGTCGGTGCCGACCGGCTTCTGTGCAAACAGGTCGCGGATGGTGTTGACGATCGAGGTCACGGGCTGGTTGTCGGCGAAGGCGCGCACCGGGCCGGGCATGGTGCTGGTGGGGACGAATGCCGAGCTGATGAACGGCAGGAGGACGATGGGGTACGAGAACGCGCCCGCGCCGTCCGCGGATTCCGCGGAGAGACCGACCAACACCGCGATCCAGGTCAGCGCCACCGTGAAGAGGATCAGGATGCCGGCGACTGCTAGCCACGCGAGCACTCCCGCCCCCGAGCGGAAGCCCATGAGCAGGGCGACCAGCACGACGATCGCCAGCGCGAGCAGGTTGGCGACGACCGAGGTCAGCACGTGCGCCCACAGCACCGACGACCTCGCGATCGGCATGGAGTGGAATCGCTGGAAGATGCCGCTCTGCATGTCCAGGAAGAGCCGGAATCCAACGTACGAGATGCCGGAAGCGATGGTGATGAGCAGGATGCCCGGCAGCAGGTAGCTCACATACGAAGGCGACCCTGACTTGATGGCGCCCCCGAGGACGTAGACGAAGAGCAGCATGAAGGCGATCGGCATGAGAGCGGTCGTGATGATGGTGTCCGGGCTGCGGGTGACATGGCGCAGGGAACGACCGGTCAGGACGGCGGTGTCGCCGAAGAAGTGCTTGGTCATCGTGGCTCCTCAGTCCTCGGTTCCGGGCCGCGGTCAGTGGCGGTGTCACTGTTCTTGCCCTTGTCAGCGACGATCGCGAGGAAGACCTCTTCGAGGGTCGGCTGCTTCTCGACGTACTCGACCTTGGCGGGCGGGAGCAGCTGCTTCAGCTCGGCGAGGGTGCCGTTGACCATGATCCGGCCCCCGTGGAGGATCGCGATCCGGTCGGCGAGCTGCTCGGCCTCGTCGAGGTACTGGGTGGTGAGCAGCACCGTGGTCCCGCGCCCGGCGAGCTCTCTGACCGCCTGCCAGACCTCGAGACGCCCCTCAGGGTCGAGCCCACTCGTCGGCTCGTCGAGGAAGACGACCGGCGGATTCCCGATCAGGCTCATGGCGATGTCGAGGCGCCGGCGCATGCCACCGGAATACGTCGACACCCTGCGCGCCGCCGCGTCGGTCAGCGAGAACCGGGCGAGCAGGCCATCCGCGATCGCCCCCGGGTCCTCGAGGTGCCGCAACCGGGCCACCAGGACGAGGTTCTCCCGTCCGCTCAGGATCTCATCGACGGCCGCGAACTGCCCGGTCAGGCTGATGGACTGCCGCACGTCCGCGGCTTCCGTGGCGACATCGAAGCCGTTGACACGGGCGGCCCCCGCGTCGGCCTTGAGCAGCGTGGACAGGATGTTGACCACGGTCGTCTTGCCCGCCCCGTTCGACCCCAGCAGGGCGAAGATGCTGCCCCGCGCGACGTCGAACTGCACGCCGCGCAGCACCTCCAGCTTGCGGTACGACTTCTCCAGGCCCTGCACGTGGATCGCAGGCACCGAGACGTGATTGGCTGCTGCTTGCATCTCTGTTCTCTCCTGGGCTGCGGGGGGTTCAGGATCTGCGAACGGTGATGTCGCCGAACGACGTGCGCGCACGCACCTCGACGGCTTCCTCACCCGCTTGCGGCGGCCCGGCGGCCTCGAGCTCGTTGACCACGTTCCCGCAGCGGGTCTGGAGGTCGAGCCAGACAGCGACCCCGGGGAGCACGCCCACGTCGACCCTTCCGTGGCCGGTCTGGGCGACGATGGAACCTAGGCGGACCTCTCCGAGGCGGACATCGCCCAAGGGCGTCTTCGCGATCACCGCCTGCTCGGCACGGTCTACGGAGATGCCTCCGTAGGCGGCGCGCACCTCGAGGTCCCCGCCAACCTGGCCGATCCACGTGTCGAGGGTGCCCTTGATCGTCGCCGGCCCCTCGACCGCACCGATCCGCACCGATCCCGCCCCCGTGCTCACCTGGGCGGGCCCCGCCACCCGGTCGACGGTGACGTTCCCGGCGCCGGTGCGCAGCTGCGCCGACCCCTCGATGACGCCGATCGTCAGCGCCCCCGCGCCGGTGCTGACCTCGGCCTGCCCCGCGACGAGGTCGACGGTGACGTCCCGAGCACCGGTGCGCAGCTGCACGGCACCGGCGGCGGCGAGGCGGATCTCGCCGAAACCGGTCTTGACCTGGCAGTCTCCCAGCCGCCCGGTGGCGCGGAGAGCGGCCGCGCCCGCATCGACGGTGAGCCGTGAGCCGGCGGGGACGGAGATCTCGACATCGACGGACTCCGGGCCCGCCCCGAGGACGCTGTAGGCCCGCCGGCGGGGGACCCGGATCACCAGCGCACCCTCCGCATACTCCACCAGGGTCCGTTCGGCGGCGGTGACGTCGGCCCTCTTGCTCGGGTCGCTCGGACGCACCTCGACCACGGTGTCCACGCGGTCTCCGGCTGCGATTTGAATGTGGCCGGCGCCGAGCTCCACGCTCATCGATATCGGTTCTGGAGTGTCGAAGCTCGCCATGTCGGATACCTCTGATGTCGGGGCTGATGCCCCTCCTGGAGAGACGCGGATGACGTGGGACATCTGCTCGCCCGCCCGGTTACCGGGCCCAGCCCGTGTAGCTGTGGGCGCCGCGAGGCGCTCGCGGCTGGAGGGGAGCCGCGGAGTCAGGACGCTGGAGCGCAGCGCTCGCCGCCCGGACCAGCCAGGCGTTGACCGAGAGGCCCTCGCCATCGGCGGCGCCCTCGACCCGGGCCTTGAGCTGATCGGGCATGCGGAGATTGATCCTCGCCATACCCCCCTCGTCATCGCCGGCGGGGGATGTCCCCAAGCGGCTCGGCCCGGAGGCGCCAGCTGACGGGGCGAGCTCCACGCCCTCGGCGGGGAGATCCGCCGGTGGCAGGGTCACCACGAACCCGGGCTCACGCCCGCGCAGGCGGAGCTCGACCGAACCCGGCGCGAGCTCGCAGGTGATCTCCTCCGCCGCGGCGGCCAGGACGTCCTGGAGGGCGAGGCGGATGGCCGAGTCCAGGGGGGCGACCAGCCGCTCGGCCAGCGCCCGAGCATCGTCACCACCTGCCTCGGCGGCGGTCAGTAGCTGCCGGTGGATGTCGTCGACGTACAGCCTCAGGTCCATGGCAGCACTATGGCACCATTGTGGCACCATGTCAACAGATTAGCGTGCCTTACTGATGCCATGAGACGAGCGAGGGCGTCGCCGATGCCCCTGAGGTGCTCAGGGCACCCGGGTCGACGCTTCCCGGCCCCGGCCCCCGAACAGCAAGTGCCGCCGAGTCAGTGCGGTGCTACGAGCCTGTCCAGCAGGTCGCCGAAGGTCTCGAGCTGGGCCGCGGTCAGCGACCCCAGGGAGGCGGCGAGCACCTCGTCGACCATCGGGCTCGCCTCGGCGAGCAGGCGCTGGCCTCTGCCGGTGATGCGATGGCGGACCGCCCGGCCGGCACCGGGAACGCGCTCGATGAGCCCGTTCTCGACCATGCGACCGGCCAGCGCCCCGAAAGCCTGGTCAGATTGGAAGGTCAGCTGCGCCAAGTCGTGCAACGAGGCGCCGGGGTTGCGGTCCAGGTGGCGGAGCGCATCCCACTGCACGAGGCTGATGCCCAGGGTGGCCAGCCGGGCGTCGAGCGCCCGGTGGTGGCGAATCTGAAGCCGCTTGACGGCCAGACCGACGTCCTGGAGGGATCGGGTCACCCTCGCATTGTAGCCCAAACTTATCAGCTTGCTTATATCAATGTGTTGATATAAGCTGGCTGAGATGCCCCTCCCACACCGGGCGCAGTTTCAAGGAGCCCAACCATGACCACCACACGCACGACGACCGTCGGCACCGCCAGCACCGGACGGGTCGAGGTGACCACCACCGACCAGGGAGAGGGACGTCCCTTCCTGCTCCTGCATGGTGGGGCCGGGCCTCAGTCCGTGGGGCGATTTGCCGAGCTGCTTGCCACGACCAGGGCAGCCCGGGCACTGACGCCGACCCATCCCGGCTTCGGCGGCACCCCTCGGCCTGAAGGTCTCGGCAGCGTCAGGGCGCTCGCCGAGGTCTACGCGCGCCTTCTCGACGAGCTCGAACTCGTCGACGTCACCGTGGTCGGCAACTCCATCGGCGGCTGGATCGCCGCGGAGCTGGCGCTTCTCCACAGCAGCCGCGTGACCAGCCTGGTGCTGGTCGACGCCGGCGGTCTCGCCATCGCCGAGAGCCCGGCGGCCGACTTCTTCGCGCTGACCCTCGACCAGGTGACCGACCTCAGCTACTTCAACCCGGACGCCTTCCGCATCGACCTCTCGAAGGTGCCCGACGCGCAGAGGGCGGTGATCGCCGGCAACCGGGCCACGCTGCGGGTGTACGGCGGCGCCACGATGGACGATCCGAGCCTGCTCCAGCGGGTGGCGGCCATCGCCACCCCGACCCTCGTCGTCTGGGGAGCAGCCGACCGCATCATCCCGCCCGAGCACGGCGAGGCCTACGCCCGTGCCATCCCCGGTGCGCGGCTCGAGCGGATTCCCAACGCCGGGCACCTGCCCCAGCTGGAAACGCCAGAGCGGCTGGTCGAGCTGGTGTGGCGATTCGCGCAGGCTTGAGAGACACCCACCCGGGATGTGTCCATTTCGGGGGACCGGCTTCGTCGTCCTGCTGAGGGCCCAGACAGGGCACCGCTCGCCGCAACGGGGCACCGCCCCGTCGGCAACGCGGTCGGCAGGCACCACGGGGGTGACGACCATGGGAGCGTACTACGCGTATCAGGCATACGAGGCGAGCCGGGTCAAGACGGGAGTCGAGCGCCGGGAGGCCGACGCGCAGTTGGGACGGCTTGCCGAGGCGACGGCGCGGTTCATCCACCGTCTGACGTTCCCCCGCGGCTCCATCCTGACGAGCGGCCGCTGAACGCCACCGCCCATCGACCCGCGCCCGAAGTTGGATCATAGAGACGAGCATTCCAAGGAGAGACCGTGAAGTACATGTTGCTGGTGTGTTCCGACCCGGCCATCGAGTGGACGCCCGCGGATTACACCTACGTGGAGACACACATCGACTCGTGGCTGGCGGACACCGTCCGCCGGGGTGTGAACCTGCACGGCGGCCGGTTGCAGCCGACCAGCTCCGCGACCACGGTGCGGGTGCGGGAGGACGAGGTCCTGCTCACCGACGGCCCGTTTGCCGAGACCAAGGAGCTCATCGCCGGCTACGACGTCATCGAATGCGCTGACCTCGACGAGGCGATCGAGGTGGCGGGTCAGCATCCCATGGCCCGCTACGGGGCGATCGAGGTGAGACCCTTCATCGACGACCAGCAGGCGAACCTCTGGAAGCGCTCCGACTTCCCAGCATGAATCAAAGCAGCCTCCGCGCGCAGCCGTGACCGCGGGTGCGCGGGGGGCCGTCGAGGCCGCGGTCGCCGAGGCGTTCGCGGAGGAATGGGGCCGCGTCCTGGCCACCCTGATCCGCACGACCGGAGACTGGGACCTCTCTGAGGAGTGTGCTCAAGATGCCTTCGTCCAAGCTTTGCAACGCTGGCCCGGCGACGGGATTCCCTCCCGGCCGGGCGCATGGCTGACCACGGTGGCACGCAACCGTGCCCTCGACCGCCTGCGCCGCAGCGCGGTCGAGACATCCAGGCTGGAGCAGGTGGCGCGGCTCGCTCCCCCGGCGGGGGACGGGGATGCGGAGTCCGAGGAGGACAGCGGCATCCCCGATGACCGGCTGCGACTGATCTTCACCTGCTGCCACCCGGCGCTCGCCATGGAGGCGCGGGTCGCGCTGACCCTGCGCAGCCTCGCCGGCCTGACGACCGCCGAGATCGGTCGCGCCTTCCTCGTGCCGGAGCCGACCATGGCCAAGCGCTTGGTCCGAGCCAAGCACAAGATCCGCGACGCCGGCATACCCTTCCGGGTGCCCCCTGCCGGCCTGCTCGGCGAGCGGACCAGCGGGGTGCTCGCCGTCCTCTACCTCCTCTTCAACGAGGGGTACTCGGCAACCGCCGGCGCTGACCTGCTCCGCGTGGGGCTCTGCGCCGAGGCGATCCGGCTGGCCCGCATGCTCGCCGGGCTGGTTCCCGAGGAACCGGAGCCTGCCGGCCTGCTCGCGCTGATGCTCCTGCACCATGCCCGCCGTGGCGCCCGCCTGGACGCGGACGGCGATCTGGTGACGCTCGAGGAGCAGGATCGCGCTCTCTGGGATCACGCCGAGATCGCCGAGGGATCCTCGATCCTGCGCCGCGCCCTCGACGCGCGGCGACCCGGCCCCTATCAGCTCCAGGCCGCGATCGCCGCCTGCCATGCTGAGGCGCCGAGCGCTGCCGCGACCGACTGGGTCACCGTCGCCGGTCTCTACGACCGGCTGGCCCAGCTCGTGCCCTCGCCCGTCGTGCAGCTCAATCAGGCCGTGGCCATCGCGATGGCGGACGGGATCGAGGTGGGGCTGGCGCGCGTGGACGCACTCGACGCCTCCGGAGCCCTACATGGATACCGCCTTCTGCCCGCCACCCGTGCCGACCTGCTGCGCCGCCTGGGCCGGCTGGATGAGGCCGCCGCGAGTTACCGGGTGGCGCTGAGCCTGGCGGCGAACGACGCCGAGCGCCGCTACCTCGCCCGGCGGTTGAAGGAGATCAGCCAGCGTGAGCGGTGCCCGCGAATCGGGCCCATCGAACACCGGTAGGAGCCGTCTCCAGCTCCCATGGAGCACCGCGACCACCCCCTCGGAACCCGTCCCGCCGCCAGGGTCCCGTTGCGCACCATCGCGCGGGAGTGGACCCGCCTCGGCTGCATAGGTTTCGGCGGACCGCCCACCCACATCGCGTTGCTGCGCCGCCTGTGTGTGGACGAGCGTGGGTGGCTCGACTCCCAGGAGTTCGAGGACGGGATCGCCGCCACCAACCTCCTGCCCGGTCCTGCCTCGACGCAGCTGGCAATCTACTGCGCCTGGCGGCTGCGCGGAGTGACGGGCGGGGTGCTCGGCGGCGTGTGCTTCATCGTCCCTGGGCTGGTGCTGATCCTCGCCCTGTCGGCCGTCTTCCTCGCCAGTCACCCACCGATCTGGGTGCTCGGCGCGGCGGCCGGCGCGGGGGCGGCCGTCCCCGCCGTGGCACTCCACGCGGCCTCGGGACTGGTCCCGGCAAGCTGGAGGCGCGCCGGCACCCAGAGGGCCCGGCGCGTCCGCTGGGTCCTCTACGCGGTGGTCGGAGGCACCGCGGCGGCCACGATCGGCCCGTATCTGGTGGTCGTGCTGCTCGCCTGCGGCTTGATCGAGATCGCCTTCCGCCGTGCGACGCCGCCGGGAGCCCCAGGCAGAGCCGGTGCGTTCATCCCCGCCCTCACCGTGCACGCCGTCGCGATCGGCGGGCTGAGCGCCCTGGCCTGGGTTGCGTTCAAGGTTGGCGCGCTCTCCTATGGGGGCGGGTTCGTGATCGTCCCGCTGATGCAGCACGATGCGGTGTCCAGCTATCACTGGATGACCGGGGCCCAGTTCCTCAACGCCGTCGCGCTCGGCCAGATCACTCCGGGGCCGGTCGTCCAGACGGTGGCCGTCGTCGGCTACGCGGCCGCCGGTCTGGGCGGCGGGCTGCTCGCCGCTCTGATTGCCTTCGCCCCATCCTTCGCCTTCGTGCTGGCCGGAGGACCGCGTTTCGATCAGATCCGGGCGAACCGATCCATCGGGGCGTTCCTGGCCGGGGCGGGTCCGGCCGTCATCGGGGCCATCGCCGGGTCGGCCATCCCCCTCGGGCTGTCGTTTCAGCAGCTGTGGCAGATTGCGGTGCTCGCCGGAGCTGTCCTCTGGCTGTTCGCCGTCCGGCGTGGCGTGGTGAGCGGGCTGCTCATGGCAGGCGGGGTGGGCGTCGTCCTGGCGCTCACCGGCGTTCCCGTGTAGGCAGGCGATGCCCGCCAGTGCGGCGGTGCGCCTCATTCGGCCGTGGCAAGCGATGACGTGACGAGACGGTCGCGCACGGCCGCTGGACCGACCCACCGCGCATGCAGGAGCTCGGCCGCCGCTGATGTCAGGACAGACTGACAGTGCCCCAGCGCGCCGCGATCAGGCCCCCGCGGTGCGGAAGTAGTGGCCCTGGTCGAGGTCCTCGATGAGCCCAGGCTGAACCGCCTGCCACCCCAGCAGCTCCTGGGTCAGCTCACTGGAGGCAGGGCTGTCTGTGCCGATGAATGCCCCCATCCAGCCGAAGTGCTCGACGGACTTCTCGGGAGCGACGGACACCACCGGAATCTCGAGATGGCGACCGATCACCTCGGCAACGTCGCGGATCCGGACGCCCTCGTCCGCCACAGCGTGCAGCGTCGACCCCGCCGGGGCCCTCTCCACAGCCAGGCAGAAGAGGTGCGCGGAGTCGAGCCGGTGCACCGCGGGCCAGCGGTTGGACCCATCGCCCAGGTAGCCGGAGACGCCTTTCTCGCGGGCGATGGCGACCAGGCTGGCGACGAAGCCGTGATCACCCTCGCCATGGTTGGTCGGAGGGAGGCGCAGGACGGACGAACGGACGCCGCGATCAGCCAGGGAGAGGACCAGCTCGGAAGTGGCCCAGCGAGTGTGCGGGCCGCCTCTCAGAGCCTCGCCCTGGCGGGTACCGTGCCCATCCCGCTCGGTACCCACAGCCCCGGTTGCGAGCCCGAGGGTCCCCGACGCGAGGACAAACGGTCGATCCGATCCCGCGAGCACCTCGGCAAAGGTTTCGACGGCGCGGCGATCGGCGTCGGCCGCCGCTTGGAAGCCGCCCAAGAAGGCGATGTCGTGCTTGAACGCGAGGTGGATCACGCCGTCGGAAGCGGCGGCCGTGCTCCGCAGGGTGTCGAGATCATCCAGGGTGCCCCGCTGCACCTCGACCCCCGCGGCCGCGAGGGCGACCGCGGAGGCGTCCGAGCGGGCGAGCCCCACCACCTGATGACCTGCGCCGATCAGCTCGGGAACCACGGCCGAGCCGATCCAGCCGGACGCGCCGGTGACGAACACGCGCATGAGGGAACCTCCGGGTGGTGGGCTGGCGGGGTGGCGGGCTGGCGGGCTGGCGGGCTGGCGGGCGGGCGGGCTGGCGAGCCGGCCGGGCCTGGGTTCGACCCCGCGATGTCAGTTGCTGCCATCACTATAGCAGCCATGTCTGCCGCTGTCATCAGGTAGGATCGCGGCATGGGCCGATGGGAACCCAACGCGCGTGGCCGGCTCGAGCAGGCGGCACTGGAGCTCTACGTCGAGCACGGGTTTGAGGAGACCACGGTCGCGGAGATCGCCCAGCGGGCCGGCCTCACCGAGAGGACGTTCTTCCGGCACTTCGCCGACAAGCGCGAGGTTCTGTTCCAGGGAGCGGCATCCCTGCAGGAGCTCCTGGTGAGCGCCGTAGCCAGCGCGCCTGCCTCCGCATCCTCGATCGATGCGGTCGGCGCCGCCATCGAGGCCGCGGCCACCCTCATCCAGGAACGCGCCGAGAGCGCCCGGCAACGTCAGACCGTCGTCGCGGCCAACGCCGAGCTGCGGGAGCGCGAGCTCATCAAGCTCGCCTCGCTCGCCTCAGCGCTCGCCGGCACGCTGCGCCGGCGAGGCGTCACGGAGCCGGCCGCGAGCCTCACCGCCGAGGCGGGCATCGCGGTCTTCAAGATCGCCTTCGAACGCTGGATCACAGCCAGCGCACCGGGAGACTTCCCACGACTCATCCGGCAATCGCTCGAGGAGCTGAGGGCCGTCACGGCAAGCACGTGATCACCGGGACACTCGCACGAGGAGGATTCCATGCGCAAGCTCATCGTGGCCAACTTCGTGACCCTTGACGGCCTCTACACGGGGCGGGACGGAAGGATGGATTCACTGTTCGATCACCTCCACGAGGACTACTCCGCCGACCACGCCTTCGACCACTACAACGCGGAAAGGCTGCGCGCCGCCGACCACCTCCTGTTCAGCCGCCGGTCCTTCCTGGAGAACAGGGACTACTGGCCGGGAATCGCGACTGACCCCACCGCCACCCCGATCCGGCGCGAGCTCTCCGCCCTGGTCGGCGCCATCCCGAAAATCGTCATCTCGGACAACCTGACCGCGGCGGAGCTGGCTCCGTGGGAGAACACCCGGATCATCAGACGGGCGGATGCCCACAGCGAGATCGCCGCGCTGAAACAGGAGCCCGGCAAGGACATCCTGGTGCAGATGAGCCGGCTGCTCTGGAATGACCTGCTGGCCCACGACCTCGTCGACGAGCTGCAGCTGACCTTCTTCCCGATCATCGGGGGGGCCGGCACCCCGCTCTTCGAGGGCCGCCCCGCGGTGTCGCTCAAGCTGATTCACACGCAAACCTGGGAGGGCTCGGGCAACCTGCTGGCCTGCTATGCGGTCAGTCCCGCCGCGAGGGACTGATGGGTCGGGCCGGCCGCGGCTGCGATGGCGTGTCGATGCCGTCGGCGAATGCTAGCCTTGGCACCGCTGGCGAGGCGGTGGCCGGCCGCCAGTTGCGGGAGAGAAGAGGGTCAGATTGAGCCCAAGAATGGGAAGGCCCCTGGGGGGAGGGACGTGTCGTCGTATTGCCGTGTCGGTCTTCGGCCTGGCGCTCCTCGCCGCGACCGGGTGCGGGAGCACCACGATCTCTGCGACCACCCCGGCCACCGCCCCTCCGACCGCCTCCGCGACACCTGCCCCCAGCACATCACCCGCCACGGCCTCGCCGTCGGCGACCGCGACGTCGACAACGGTGGCCGGTGTCACCGGGGGGGCCGGTGACACCACCGCCAATCCGGACGAGACATTCATCTGCGGGGCGAGCGGCACCGACGGCAGCGGCAATCTGCTCGCCTACCTCACCGTCGCCGGCAGCGATGCGGCGACCGGCGAGGAGCTCTGCACCAGCCTCGAGAATTCCTCGGGCTGGGTGGCGACGACCTCCATACCCGCCGGTGGATATGAGGCCGTCCCGGAATGCTACGTGACCTATGAGGGAGGTACGGTCACCGCTCGCATCTACACGGCCAAGGGTGGCAGTGACGCGGAAACGGAGGTGCTCTGCGACACGCTCCTCGCCGGCAGCACCCTGCCGACACTCACCCCCTGACGCAACCTCGTCACCGCCGGACGGAGGGCGGTCAGCTCGACCAGCGGGGGTGCGCAACCGATGGGCTTGGAAGGGTCACGTATACTCAGAGCCGGGGGAATGAAGAGGAGGGTTGGCCCGAGCGATGCTCGGCCCCGGCAGGCCATCAGCGCGAGTCAAGGAGGTACGCGGATGGACACGCGCAAGCTGGGAACAGGCGGCCTCGAGGTCTCGGCGATCGGCCTGGGCTGCATGGGGATGAACCATCACCGGGGCCCGGCCCCGGACCGGACCGCGATGATCGCGGTGATCCGTGGTGCGGTCGAGCGCGGCGTCACCTTCTTTGACACCGCCGAGGTCTATGGCCCGTTCACCAACGAGGAACTGCTGGGCGAGGCCCTGCAACCCGTCCGGACAGGCGTCGTCGTCGCCACCAAGTTCGGCTATGACCTGGGTCCGGGGGGAACCGGCGGCCTCAACAGCCGCCCGGAACGCATTCGCCGGGTGGCGGACGAGTCACTGGGGCGGCTGCGGGTCGACACCATCGACCTCTTCTATCAGCACCGCGTCGATCCGCAAGTTCCGATCGAGGAGGTGGCGGGTGCCGTCAGGGAGCTGATCGCGGCAGGCAAGGTCCGGCATTTCGGCCTCTCGGAACCAGGGGCGGAAACCCTCCGCCGGGCACACGTGGTCCAGCCCGTGGCGGCGGTGCAGAGCGAATACTCCCTCTGGTGGCGCGTCCCGGAGGCGGATGTCCTGCCGGTGTGCGAGGAGCTCGGTGTCGGATTCGTGCCCTACAGCCCGCTGGGCCGGGGTTTCCTCACCGGCGCGATCGACGAGACGACCACGTTCGGCAGCAATGACAACCGCACCAGCCTGCCACGCTTCACCGCCGAGGCCCGCAAGGCCAACCGCCCGGTGGTCGAGCTCCTCGCGGCGCTCGGCGAGGAGAAGCACGCGACCCCGGCCCAGATCGCGCTGGCCTGGCTGCTGGCGCAGAAGCCGTGGATCGTCCCGATCCCGGGCACCACCAAGCTCCACCGGCTGGAGGAGAACATCGCCGCCGCGTCCGTGGAGCTGACCCCTGACGACCTGCGCGGCATCGACACCGCCGTCTCGGCGATCAGCGTGGAGGGCGACCGCTACCCCCAGGAGGAGGCGGAGCGCACGCGGCGTTAGGGCGGAGGGCGATGGAGCGTTCCCCGTCATTGAGCACTTTCCACCGAGGAGGATGAGCGGTGCCCGGACCGGTCGCGCTGGTCGGCAGCGGCGAGTACCTGCCCGTGATGCAAGAGGTCGAGGCGGCGCTGATCGCCGGCCGGCCGCCCCGGTATGTGCAGCTGCCCACGGCCGCCGGTGAGGAGGGGCACGCGTCGGTTTCTCGCTGGATCGCGCTGGGCGTCCAGCAAGCGGCGCGGATGGGGGTGGAGGCGGTTCCGATCGCCGCGCTCGACCACGCGGCCGCCGACGATCCGGCCAACGCCGCGCTGGTCGCCGGAGCGGGACTCATCTACCTCTCCGGGGGGAGCCCCGCCCACCTCGCGGACTCGCTGCGGGGGACCCGCCTCTGGGCCGCCATCGCTGACGCGTGGCAGGGAGGAGCCGCCCTCGCGGGATGCAGCGCCGGAGCGATGGCGCTGACCTCCTGGGTGCCCGACCTCCGACACCTCACGCGCACACCGCGCCAGGGCCTCGGAGTCGTCCCCAGGCTGCGGGTCATCCCCCACTTCGACCGGATGCGACGCTGGCTCCCCGGCATGTCCCACTGGGCGGCCGCCCACATCCCCGACGGCGTCACCCTCGTGGGCATCGATGAGGACACCGCCATCATCAGCGAGGACCCCGAGCTGGCCCACTGGGTGGTCCGGGGCCGGCAGCGGGCCTGGGTGCTCTCCCCCGGCAGCCGGAGGCCCCTCGGGGCCGGCGAGGCACTCGTGCTCTGACCACCGAGGACGGTCGCCGGGGGCCCGGAGCAGACGCGGGCACGGCGATAGACTGCAAGTCGTGACCCACCCCCGCTCGGCGGCCAGCACCAACGCGGGGCGGCTGCTGGGAGTTCTCGGCCTCTCGCTCACCGTGCTGGCCATCGAGGTGGCCGGCGGCATCGCCGCCCACAGCCTCGCACTGCTGGCTGACGCTGCGCACGTGTTCACCGATGTTGCGGGCATCGGCCTCGCCCTCCTCGCCATCTCGGTCGGCGCGCGTCCCGCGACGCCCGAGCGCACGTATGGTTACCTGCGCCTCGAGATCCTCGCGGCCGTGGTCAACGCCGTTCTCCTCTTCGGAGTGGCGGGACTGATTCTCTACGGGGCGTGGCAGCGGCTCGCAGCGCCACCCCCGGTCGGCTCCGGTCTGATGCTCGGAGTCGCCGTCGCCGGACTTCTGCTCAACGGCATCTCGCTGTGGCTGCTGCGCCACGCTCAGGCGAGGAGTCTCAACATGCGAGCCGCATATCTCGAGCTGATGAGCGACCTGGCCGGCTCCGCCGCCGTCATCGTCGCCGCCCTGGTCATCCTGAGCACGGGCTGGGCGCGGGCCGACGCCGTGGCCTCCGTGGCCATCGCCCTCCTGGTGCTGCCGCGAACCTGGGCTCTGCTCCGCGACGCCACGGACGTGCTCCTCGAAGCGACGCCCAAGGGCGTGAGCATCGACGAGGTCCGCGCCCACATCCTCGACGCCCCGGGCGTGTCGAGCGTCCACGACCTGCACGCCTGGACCATCACCTCGGGCGTGAATGTCGTGTCAGCCCACGTGGTCCTCGCGTCCGGGGCCGACGGCGCCACCGCGCTCGAGTTCCTCTGCGCTTGCCTGTCGGGGCACTTCGACATCGAGCATTCGACGTTTCAGCTCGAGTTCTCGGACCGGCGCCCGCAGGAAGGGGCCACGCACGGCTGAGGTGCTCGGCGCGGCGGTTGCCACCGCCTCACCTGGCGGGCCGGATGCGCAGCCCGGACCAGGCATCGTCGATGGCCACCTGCCGGACCGGTTGGACGCCCGACTCCACGAGGAGCGCCGCGAGGAGGTCCCGGTTCAGATCGGTGCCCAGCTGGCCGGCCTTCGGATAGGCGATCCACGCCAGCGAATCCCGCCGCGCCGCCTCGAGGGCCGCTGCCCCCTGCCCGCGCAACTCAGCGGCCGTCCTCACGAAGACGATGACCGCATCGGCCGGGGCGGCCTCGGCTCCGGAGCCATCTCCCGCAGGATCCAGGTCGAGGCCGTCAGGTGCTCCGATGATCGTGATGCGCTGGTTGGGACGGAGCTGGAGCTTCGCGCGGACTGCCGTCACGATCAGCTCCCGCTCTCGGTGGGGAAGCCCTGGCGCTTCCAGTACTCGAGGCCACCGATCATCTCCTTGACCCGGAAGCCCAGCTCGCTGAGGCGAGCCGCCCCCTTGGCACCGGCGTTGCAGCCGGGGTCCCAGCAGTACACGACATAGAGGGCCTCGCGGGAGAGGTGGGCGGTGGACGCCTCGGTGAGCAGGCGATAGGGAAGGCTGACGGCACCGGCGACGTGCTCCTCCGCGAAAGCCTCGGCCGAGCGTGCGTCGACCACGACCAGGCCCGGGACGCCCGCCTCCATGTCGTGCTGCACGTCGGAGCCGTCCGTCTCCAGGCTGAGCTTGGCGGCGTAGTGCCGGTGCGCGGTCGCTGGGTCAGCGGGTGGGACCTCGAGCACCAGCGAGACGGGGACGTCTGTGCCAAGGACGGATGGGGCGGTCTGGGCCATCTGTCTCTCCTCTCTGAGTTCAGTGACTCGATGCTGACGCCATGGGCTGGCCGCAATTCCTGCCGGGGCAGTGATGTCAGGGTCCGAAGGTGGCCGCGAGAGTGGTGACCGGCAAGTCGGTGTAGGGGCGGGGGGGCCGCGGCTCCCCATCATTCTCCCCGAACGAACGCTGCCACCAGCCGACGTCGTGCCAGGCCCCGAGCTTCCACCCCACGGCGCGGTACACCCCCGACGGGGTGAAGCCCATGGCCTCGTGAAGAGCCACGCTGGCGGGGTTGGGCAGGGCGATGCCGGCGAAGGCCCTGCGGTACCCCTGCCCCCCAAGGATCCGGAACAGCGCCGTGTACAGTCCGCGAGCAACGCCCCGCCGGCGCGCCGCCTCGGCCACGTAGACGCTGGTCTCGACCGACCATGCATAGCCGGCACGGGCTGCGAAGCGACCGGCGTAGGCATACCCGATCACTCCGTCACCGCCATCCTCGGCCACGAGCCATGGATACGCCGGCTGGCGGTCGGTGATCCGGGCGGCCATCTCCTCGGGGGAGGGCACGACGGCCTCGAAGGAGACGGCCGTCGAGTCGACGTAGGGCGCATAGATGGCCGTCACCTGCTCAGCGTCCGCCGCCGTCGCGATCCTGATGAGCATGGGTGTGCCACCCAGGCTATCGGATATCCGCGCCGGCGCGCGTGCATCGAGCTGCAGGCATCCTCCACCGCGGCCGGGACCACCGACGCGGGAGCCACAGTGTGGATCACCGAGGGCGGGTTGATCCGTTCGGCACGGCTTGACGGTTTGGCAGGCGCGCGCTACCTTGCCCCCGTGGAGGACGTGCGCCCGATCGTCGGGGCTGAGGAGCTGGAGCTCTTCTGCGCATTCGAGTACACACTCAATCACGAGCTCGCCGACGACCTTGCCGCCGGGCGTCGACGCCCCGAGTGGATGTGGCTGGCGCTCCGCCGAGGACGGCCCGTGGCGCGGGCGGCGTGGTGGGGCCATCCCGAGGACGCTGAGCCAGCCGTCCTCGACGTCCTCGACATCCGAGGTGGTGCGGCCATCGACGCCGGGTCCGCGATGCTGCGCACCGCCCTCGGCCGCGTCGTCGGGGTGAAGGCGACACCGCCGGACTACATCCGATTCGTCCCATCGGACTGGAGAGACCATCCGAGTTCGCGCCGGGTGGTCCACGGCTGCGTGGAGATCGCCGAGCGCAATGGCGCACGGCTCCTGGCCGAACGCCTCCGTTTCGAGTGGCACCCCGGCACCCCGGTCGGTGATCGCAGCGGCAGTCTGCGTTTTCGCTCGGTTGCTGACGACGACGAGCTCATCGATCTGATGACGCGAGTGCTGAGCGGGACGCTCGATGCTCAGAGCCAGAGGGATCTCGCGGCGACGGTGTCCGCGCGCGAGGTGGCGCGGCAGCACTTCGCGGAGGAGCTGGCGCGATACAGCAGCCCACGCGGATGGTGGCGGGTGGGCATGCTGGCCGACGGTGAGCCGGTGGGCTTCGTGATCCCGGCTGCCAATGACTATGGCGCCATCATCGCCTACATCGGAGTCGTACCCGCCCATCGGGGCAAGGCATATGTCGATCCCCTTCTTGCCGAGGGCACCCGCATCCTCGCAGCCGAGGGTGTGCCGCGCATCCGAGCGAGCACAGATGTGGGGAACGTCCCCATGGCCCAGGCGTTCGTCCGCGCCGGATGGCACAACTTCGAGCGCGCCATCACCATGACGTGGACGTGAATGAGATCGCTCCTGATCTCACCAGCTTGGGTCGATCTGCCTGCCGAAGCGACACCGGGATCGAAGGCAGCCATCCCAAGGCCGCTCCCATGACTCAGCGGGCGGTCCAGCCACCGTCGACGAGGATCGTCTCGCCCGTGATGAGCGACGCGGCCGGTGAGGCGAGGAAGACCACCACCCCCGCCACGTCCATGGGCTCCCCGATGCGGTGCAGAGCGGCGATGCGCTCGATCACATCACGCTCGAAGACCGGGTCGCTCAACGCGGCCCGGGTGCCGGGTGTGCGAATGAAGGTGGGCGCCACCGCGTTGACGGTGATGCCGTGCACGCCCCACTCGACGGCCAGGCACTTGGTCAGATGGGCGATGGCCGCCTTGGTCATGCAGTACACCGACTCCGTCGGCAGCGCCACGAATCCGGCCTGACTGCTGAGGTTGATGACGCGCCCAGATCCCTGCGCCATCATGATGCGAGCGGCGGCCTGGCTGGCGAAGAACGTCCCCTTGAGGTTGACATCGACGGTGAGGTCGAAGTCCGCCACCGTCACATCGACCGCAAGGTTGGATGGACCGAGGCCCGCATTGTTGACCAGGATGTCGAGGCGCCCCATCGTGGTGGCCGCCTCCCCCATCGCGGACTGTACCTGGTCGAGATCGAGCAGATCCATGGCCAGTGGCAGGCATCGCCGTCCCTGTGCTCGGACCGCGGCGACCACCTCGGCGGCCGCATCCGGCGCGCGCAGGCCCACGGCGACGTCGGCGCCGGCATGAGCCAGGGCCACCGCGATCGCCCGGCCCAATCCCCGGGCGGCTCCGGTGACCAGCGCGACCCGCCCCTCCAGGCCAAACGACGGCAGCACCTCCACGGCCTGCGAGCTTAGCGCTTCTGACGATTGGCCGAATCTGGGCAGAATGACCGCCGTGATCGCGATCAGAGCTCGGTGAGCCGGCGCTCCAGGAACCGGCGCTCCGGGCCGCTCGGGTTCAGCTCCAGGGCGCGCCGATAGGCGCTGCGGGCTTCGTCCCGTCTACCCAGCCGCCGGAGCAGCTCGGCGCGCGTGGAGTGCAGGTAGCGGTAATCGGGCAGATCCAGCCCCTCGACGATCTCGAGCGCCGCCTCCGGGCCCCCGGCTTCGGCAACCGCCACGGCGCGGTTGAGAAGCACGACCGGCGAACCGGTCAGCTCGACCAGGTCCCCGTAGAGGGCGGCAACTCGCATCCAGTCGATCGGATCCTCCGTCTGGAGCGCGGCGATCTCAGCCTGGAGCGTGTAAGGTCCGTCACCGCCGCGAGCCACGGCGTCCTGCAGGGACTGCATGCCTTCGCGAATCATGGCGCCATCCCAGAGGGAGCGATCCTGATCGCGCAGCAGGATGAGCTCCTCCCCTCTCGTGCGCGCGCCGCGGCGCGCCTCCTGGAGGAGCATGAGAGCGAGCAGCCCGCGCACCTCCGGCTCCTCGGGTAGCAGCGCCACCAGTACTCGGCAGAGCCGGATGGCCTCCGGCGCCAGGTGGTCGTGCCCGCCGTAGCCTTCGTTGTAGATCAGGTAGATCACCGCGAGCACGGCGAACAGTCGCTGCGGGAGGGCGTCCGTGCCGGGGATCGCGAAGGGAATGCCTGCGGACTTGATCTTGGCGCGGGCCCGGGACAGCCGCCGCTTCATGGTCTCGTCGGACACGAGGAAGGCCCGCGCGATCTCGTCGTTGCTCAAGCCTCCGAGCGCGCGCAGGGTGAGCGCCACCTGCGCGTCCAGCGCCAGCGCCGGATGGCAGCACATGAAGATCAGCTTCAGACGATCGTCGGGGATGACGCCCTCGTCCAGGTCATCCTCAGCCTGCTGTTCATGACCGAGTTGGTGCAGCTTCCCAGCCAGGGTGCGCTGGCGCCGGATGCGGTCGATCGCCCGATTGCGGGCCGTCCTCAGCAACCACCCCATGGCATTGCTCGGCTCACCCTCCAGGGGCCAGCGCTCCGCAGCCACCGCGAAGGCGTCGGCCGCCGCCTCCTCGGCCAGGTCGACGTCGCCGAGGTAGCCGACCAGGGACGCGACCAGCCGGCCCCAGTTCTCGCGAAATACCTGCTCGATCAGCCTGGCCGCCCCACCACCGGGCGGATCTCCACCGCGCCCCCCTCCTGGCGGGCCGCCGGAATCCGGCCAGCCAGCTCGATCGCTGCGTCCAGATCGTCAGCCTCGAACAGGAAGATCCCTGCGAATACCTCTTTGGTGTCGGCAAACGGGCCGTCGGTGACCAGCCGCTTGCCGGCCTGGATGCGCACCGTCGTCGTCATCCCGGCAGGCTCGAGCTCGGCACCGGCCCGGACCCTTGCATCCCGGCGGATCGCCACGTACTCAGCCGTGATCGCGCGGCGTTCGGCGTCCGGCAGCCCATCGTCCGCTCCCGGCCCTGGGTAGATCAAGAGGGCGTACTGCACCGGCATCCTCCTTGTCATCTGCGAGCTCTCTGGGGAACTGGCTCTCACTCCTCAGACGTACAGAGTCTGCCGGAGGGGACAGCCAGGTCGAGCGTGGCGGCCGCGGAGACTCAGTCCCGAGCCCGGCGGAGGAACCGCCGCCGGACGGCTCCCGCGCCGACGCCGCGGTCAGGCGACCGCGCCTGCCGGCACAGCCTGGGCGGGGACCCCGGCCGCGGCGATCTGCCCGGCGATCTGCCCGGTGGTGACATTGAGACGGTTCCAGGCGTTGATGCCGGCGATGTCGATGACGAGACGGGCGAGCGCCGGCTCCTCGTAGTGGCGGGCCGCCTCGGCGAACACGTGGTCGGGCACCGGGTCCGGTCGATCGCTGATGCGAGTGGCCGCCTCGGCCAGGGCCAGGGCGGCACGCTCCGCGTCGCTGAAGAGAGGGGAATCGCGCCAGGCGGCGACGGCGAAGAGACGCTCGTCGCTCTCGCCGGCCTTCTTGAGACCCTGGCTGTGCATCTCGACGCAGACGGAGCAGCCGTTGATCTGGCTGACGCGGAGATTGACCAGCTCGAGCGTCGTACGCGGCAGACCAGGGCAGTTGGCCGTCTCGGAGAAGGCCACCAGGGCCTGGAGGGCTCCGGGAACGCTGAGGGCGGGGTTGTCGATTCGAGCTTGCTTCATCGTGCTTCTCCCATGGTTCGGGGTGGGTATGTCCAACGGACGAATGGGGGCCGCCGTTGGGGACATCCGGCCGCAGCGGAGATCGTTCCCCCTGTGGACCGGCTGGCCGCCCCCCTAACCGGGCGGTTGCCGGCCGGGCTCAGAGGTCGCGCTCGTACACGTACATGAGGGGACCGTCGCCACCACCCACCCGGTTGGAGAAGCCGAGGCTCTCGTAGAGGCGGCGGGCGGCGAGATCTGGCTCGTCGACCCCTATGTCCATGGTGTCGGCGCCACGCGCCTTCGCCTCTCGCAGCGCGGCCTCCATGAGCGCCCGCCCCAGGCCCTGACCGCGTCGCGACGGGATGACGTACAGCTCGGCGAGGTAGCACTCCAGCCCGGTGCTCCAGAGGGCGGGCCGGAAGCGGAGCACCGCCAGGCCAGCCGGTCCGTCGCCGGCGACCAGGACCGCGGTGTCGCCCCGGGCGAGGAGCTCACCGAGCCGAGCCGCCAGCATGGCCGGCGCGGGGGACGGCTCGCCGAACTCCCGGTTGAAGTCGCAGAGCAGCCGGCCGAGGGCGTCGAGGTCTCCCTCGCCCGCCGGCCGGACCGGGAGATCGCCACGAGGATCCACCGTCACAGCGTATCGGGATGCCCGCGTGGACCCCGATTCCACACGGCTCGCTGCCGACGGCACCGGTTTCGGTCAGGTCGCGTCTGGCAAGCTTTCCTCATGGAGATGGAGCCGGGCAGCGCGATCACGCTGTGCGCGGCGGCTCACCGCCGGCTGATCGCGACCGTGGACGTTGTCGACGATGACCTCGTTCGCCGGCCGAGCCGGCTGCCCGGGTGGACCGTCGGTCACGTGCTCACCCACCTCGCCCGCAACGCGGAGGGGCACATCCGGCGGCTCGAGGGCGCGCTCGAGGGTCGGGAGACCCCCCGGTATGCCGGTGGCGATCTGCAGCGGGACGGCGAGATCGAGGCAGGCGCTCAGCGACCCGCGGCCGAGCTGACCCGCGAGGTGCGGGAGTCGGCGGCGCGCCTCGAGGAGGTCTGGGCGCGATCCGAGAAGGCGGGATGGCCCCACGCGGAGCTGCTTGCCACGGACCGGTTTCCGACGACCGGCAGCCCCCTCCGGCGGCTCCGCGAGGTCGAGGTTCACCACGTTGACCTCGGGCTCGGCTACGAACCCAGCGCCTGGCCCGACGAGTACGTCGAGTGGGAGCTGGGGACCTCCTTGGAGCGGCTTCCACGGCGCCTCGCCGGCGGAGATGACGCCCGGCGATTCCTCGCCTGGCTGACCGGCAGGGCCGAGTGGCCAGCCGACCTGCGCCTCGCCCCGTGGCTGTGACGCCGGACGGTTACTCCGTCACCTCACCTGCCCGCCGGGCGATGCTCACGGCGACGACCGCCAGCCACAGCAGCTCCATGGCGAGGAAGATCTTCTCGTAGAGGCCGCCGAGTGTGTGCGCGCCGAAACCGGCGTGTCCGAGGAGCAGGAAGGGCACGATCGCTCCCCAGGCGAGGACCGCCATCGGCACCGCCACCCTCCGCCAGCGCGGCAGCGCCTGGAGTGCGATCGTGCCGACGATCGTCCCCACCAGCACGGCCAGGAACGCCACGAACGCCAGGGCGAGGTGGACGGCGCCCGACGCGTGCAGGGGGGTGCCCGCCGGGTCGTCGGGGAAGAAGGCGAGCAACCCGGAGGCCACCGCCCAGACGGTCAGCAGCGCAAGCGCCGCCTGCAGCCCGCGACGCTTCACGGCGCTGACCGACACGGCTCCGATCACGGCCAGGCTGAGCGCGCAGCGGAGCAGGAAGTTGACATCCATCAGCCACGCCCACGCGCCGCGGCTGCCGTAGTCGCTCTCGGCGTTGTGCAGAATCGAGAACTGCGGCCGGAGGAACACCAGCGCCGTGTCGATGATCGCGTACACGACGACACCGGCGAGCGCGAGCCGGGCGGCGATCACCGCTCGCGGCGTGGCTCGGGGTGCGGTCGACAGATGAGCAACCAAGTTGCATAATACGGTACCGCACCATGGCCGAGCAGTCAAGCACCGCCTATCACTTCGGGGACCTGCTTGCGCTGGCACGCGAGCAGTGGGTGCGCCAGATGGCCGAGCACGTCAACCGTGCCGGCTTTGACGACTACCGCCGCAGCGACGCCGCCCTCGTGCGCCTGCTCAGCCGCCGCCCCAGGTCGATCGGGGAGATCGGCTCGGCACTAGGCGTCACCCGCCAGGCGGCCCGCAAGTTCGTGACGCGGCTCGAGCAGCACGGCTTCGTCGTGACCACCCGGGACGCCGGCGACGCTCGCCAAGTCAACGTGGAGCTCACCCAGCGGGGCAACCAGTACGCGGGCGCGATCATGAGGGCGATCGGCGCGCTCGACCGCCGGCTGGGCCAGCGAGTCGACCGCGCACAGCTCCTGGCAGCCGACACAGTACTGCGCGCCAGCCTGCCCGACGAGGGGACGCGCGCGCGGGCGAAGCGGCTTGTCCCGCCTCCCTGAGGCATCCACCGGGCAACACCCTCGGTGGCCGGGCGGGTCCTAGATCAGCGCTTGACACAAGCGACCGTCTAACTATATATTCATCTAGCTTCATAGATAAAGTGCCAGGAGGCCGTGCGCGTGATCGAGTTCCATCTGGACACCCACTCCGGCGTGGCGCCCTACCTCCAGGTGGTCCACCAGGTGCGCCAGGCCCTCCGGCTGGGACTCCTGAGCGAGGGGGACCAGCTCCCCACCGTCAAGGATGTGGTGGCGCGGCTCGCCATCAACCCCAACACGGTGCTCAAGGCCTATCGGGAGCTCGAGCACGACGGTCTGGTCGCCGCGCGGCCCGGCATCGGAACGTTCGTCACCCGGACCCTGAGCGACGCCTCCCTCGCGGCACACGCGGGGCTCCGGCGCGAGCTCCTCCGCTGGCTCGCCGGCGCGCGGCGCGCGGGTCTCGACGACGAGAGCATCGAAGCGCTCTTTCGTGACTGCTTTCGGACCGCCTCCGCAGAGGACGTGGCGTGACCGCGGTCCTCGAGACCAAGGGGCTCGGCAAGCGCTACGGCCGTCGATGGGCACTCCGCGACTGCACCCTGGAGATTCCCCCCGGACACGTCGTTGGCCTGGTCGGGCCCAATGGGGCCGGCAAGACGACCCTCTTGAACCTGGCCGTTGGCCTGCTCTCCCCGACGTCGGGTGACATTCTCGTCCTCGGCGATCGACCCGCTCACGGGGCGGCACAGCTCGCTCGGGTGGGGTTCGTCGCCCAGGAGACGCCCCTCTATGCCGGACTGTCGGTCGCCGACCACCTCCGCTTCGGTGCCTGGCTCAACCCCTCCTGGGATCAGCCTCAGGCGGAGGATCGGATCGACCAGCTCGGCCTCGATCGCACGCAGAGGGCGGGAGAGCTCTCCGGCGGTCAGCGGGCTCAGCTCGCTCTCACCCTGGCCATCGCGAAACGACCTGAGCTCCTGATCCTCGACGAGCCCGTCGCCAGTCTCGATCCGTTGGCCCGCCGGGAGTTTCTTCAGCACCTGATGGAATCTGTCGCGGAACACGAGCTGAGCGTTGTGCTGTCGTCGCATCTGGTCTCGGATCTCGAGCGGGTCTGCGACTACCTCATCGTGCTGGTCTCCTCACAGGTGCAGGTGGCCGGGGAGATCGAGGAGCTGCTTGCGTCGCATCACCGGCTCACCGGGCCCCGCCGTGACCTGGAGCGACTTCCGGCGAGTCAGGAGGTGATCGAGGCGAGCCACACCGATCGCCAGAGCACGCTCATCGTGCGCACGGATCAGCCGATCCTCGATCCCACCTGGAGCGTCGAGCAGATCAGCCTGGAGGACCTCGTGCTCGCGTACATGGGCCGGGCCGCACCCACCCGGGCCACCCGGCCGGCCTTGCTGCGGGTCGAGCCATGATCCGGCTCACTGCGCGGCAGTTCCGCACCCAGGCTATCGTCGCCGCCATCGCGCTGATGATTGCCGCCGTCGTCCTGGCCGTCACCGGGGCGAACCTCGCCCACCTCTACACCACCACGGTTGCCAGCTGTCAGGCGAGAAACGACTGTTCGACGGCGACCTCCGCGTTCCTCAGCACGGACGGCCAGCTGCAGACCGCGCTCGATGTTCTCATGGTCGCCATCCCCGCGCTGCTCGGGATCTTCTGGGGGGCTCCGCTCATCGCTCGTGAGCTCGAGGCCGGAACCCACCGTCTCGCCTGGACCCAGAGCGTGACCCGAGCCCGCTGGCTGGCCGTCAGGATCGGGGTCGTCGGCATCTGCAGCCTCCTCGTCACCGGGCTCTTCAGCCTCATGGTCACCTGGTGGTTCGGCCCCCTCGATCGGGCCGGCATGAGCATCTTCGGAAGCTTCGATCAACGCGACGTCGTGCCGATCGGCTACGCCGCCTTCGCCTTCGCCCTCGGTGTCACCTCCGGCGCGCTCCTTCGGCGAACCCTCCCCGCGATGGCAACCACCCTGGCCGGGTTCGTCGCCATCCGGCTGGCTGTTGTCGAGTGGCTGCGGCCGAACCTGGCCACGCCCGTGCACAGGACGGTCCTCGACACCGTCCTCGGGTCACTCTCGTCCGGGCAGCACGGGTCGGTCACGGCCGCGCAGGTGACGGCCGCCCAGGGCGGTGTGCCCGCGAACGCATGGCTCCTCTCCGATCAGACCATCAACGGCGCGGGGCACGTGATCGGGCAGAACGGACTGCTCAACGGCGCGATGAACTTCTATCCGAGTGCGGGAGGGTATGGGCTGACGCTCCAGGGCGCGGGGACCTGCCGCAACGTCAGTGTGGGACCCCCGGCCAACCCGGGAATGGATATCCAGAAGTGCCTCGCGCAGCTCAACGTCCGGGACGTCCTGACCTATCAGCCGGCCGGCCGCTACTGGCCCTTCCAGTGGGACGAGCTGGGGATCTTCCTCGCTCTCTCCCTCATCGTGGTCGGGCTCTCGTTCTGGTGGATCCGGCGCCGCGTCAACTGACCGACCGCGCCGCGGTGACCCTCAATCCGAGCCTCATTGCACACGTGCGGGCGGACGTCAGGCCTCGGTGATCACACTGCCCGGGAGGAGCAGGAGCTTGCCATGCGCGTGGCCGCTGAGGCTGATCCGGAGGGCTGCGCGCCATTCGTCGAGTGGGAAGGTCTGCGCAATCGGCACGGTGAACTTCCCCTCGGCGGCGAGCCGAGCGAACTCGGGGAGCGCGTCGACGCGCTGCGTCCGGTCCTCGTGGAAGCTGTCGCGGACCCCCAGCTCCGCGGCGGCGGCGATGTCGGAGATGGTGAGCACGCGTTGGGGGTCGCCCCCGGCGATCTGAACGAGGTCGGGCAGAGCGCCGCCGACCGGTGCGGTGTCGAGGACGAGATCGACCGGGCCATCGCTGAGCGTCCGCACCCGTTCGACCATGCCCGCCCCGTAGGAGGTGACCGCGGCGCCCAGCTGGCGCAGCCGCTCGGCGTACGTCTCTCCGGCGGTGGCGATCACCCGCATACCGTGGAGGAGCGCGATCTGCACGGCGGCGTATCCGATGGTGCTCCCGGCACCGTGGATCAGGATCGTCTTCTCGCGATCGAGCCCGAGCCAGGTGAGATGCGCGTGGGCGGTGTCGACCGCCATAGGCAGCGCGGCCGCCAGGGTGAGGTCGAGACCGGCGGGTGCGGAGACCCAGCGGTTCATGATCGCGCGGTCCGAGGCGCCGGCGGTCGGGCCGCCGCGCCAATCGGCGGTTCCGAACACGAGGTCGCCCACGCTCACGCCGGTGACGCCGTCACCGATCGCATCGACAGTGCCGGATACATCGATGCCGATGCCACGGGGCAGCTCGCCGGGGAACAGGCCTCGGCAGAGCGCCCAATCCGCCGGGTTGAGCCCGCAGGCGTGGACCGCGATGCGGATGTGGCCGGCGCCGGGAGCGGGTACGGTCACGGTGTCCATGCGCAGCACGTCACCCGGTTCTCCGCACTCGTGGAAGCGCACGGTGCGCATCGTCTCGGTCGTGGCAGCGCGGTCGGTCATCAGGCGATCTCCTGCGCTGGCATCCCGCTCTCGTCTCCCTGCACGGACGAGTCCGCCACTCAGTCGGTCTCCACGAAGCTCACCCTGGCAAGTGGACTGTGCGCCACCCACTCCTCGAGGACGGCCTCCGGCCACTGACTGTCCGGGCCGCGGCGGCGGTTGAACTCGCCCGCGAAGGCGGCGAGGATGCGCCGGCGCTCCACGGGGTCGACGATGATCGTGGCTGTCGCCGGCAGGTCGGCGACGACGCCGTGCTTGAGATGGAATGTGAATCTGGGCTGGGCAGCCAGGTTGGCCAGTCAGCTGCGGGTTGTGGGTCCGGGGATCCCGCTCAGGTAGATGTCGTCGCCCAGCCGGTAGAAGACGATCTCGATCCGCCGCGGCTCGCCGGAGTGCCGCCCCGTGGTGGTGATGTCGATCGTTCGGGCTTCCATCGGCGAGGAGGCATCGATGGCCAGCGCCCGAACCACGTCGTCCCTCATCCGGTCAGCTCTCTTTGACCGACAGGCTGCTCTGCTCCGCGGATTTCGATGGTGTCACCTCCAGAATCACGCGAGCTACCATCATCACCTCCTTGTCATCGGGTCCAGAACCTCGGACCTAGGCTACCAAGACGCTGGGAGACCTCGACATCGATCGGCTTGGGGCGTTGGCTGGGTTTGCGAAGGTCCGGCCGCGAGCATTCAGGGATCTGAGTGTCGTGCACGGCCTCTGCCCCCGATTCCGTCTCGAAGTACGACCCGGCCGAATCTCTGCGGCCACGTTTGAGGTACCGCGATGAACGAGCGCTACGTGCTGGGTCTCGAGGAGATCGACAGGACGCAGGTACCATTCGTTGGCGGCAAGGGGGCGCAGCTGGGGGAGCTGTCGCGGATCGACGGCATCCGGGTACCCCCTGGCTTCTGCATCACGACGGATGCCTTCCGGCGGTTTGTGGCCACGGCACCGCGGATCGGTGATCAGATCGATCGGCTGGCGCGCCTGGACCCTGACGACCGGGAGACGGTGCGCACTCTGAGCGCGGAGATCCGCGGGACCATCGAACGGATCGCCGTCCCGGAGGATCTGGCGGCGGCCATCGCCGGCTCGGTCGGCCGCCTCGGCGAGCAGGCCGCCTATGCTGTCCGCTCCAGCGCGACGGCGGAGGACCTGCCGAACGCCTCCTTCGCGGGCCAGCAGGACACCTACCTGAACGTCCTCGGGTCGGTTGCCATCCTCCAGCACGTCGGCCGGTGCTGGGCCTCTTTGTTCACCGAGCGGGCCGTGGCCTACCGCCAGCGCAACGGCTTCGACCACCGGCAGGCCCTCATGGGTGTGGTCGTGCAGCAGATGGTCCTTCCCCAGGCGGCCGGCGTCCTCTTCACGGCCGACCCGGTCACCTCAAACCGCAAGGTGGTTTGCGTGGAGGCCGTCTTCGGCCTCGGGGAGGCGCTGGTCGCCGGCATCGTGGACGCGGACGTCTACAGGCTGCGCGACGGTGAGGTCGTCGCCCGGGCGGTCGCCACCAAGCGCCACGCGATCCACGCCTCTCCGGCCGGTGGGACGCAGGCAGTGGCGATCGAATCAGACCAGCAGGAGCAGCCGGCGCTGACCGATGCGCAGGTCCTGCGCCTCGCGGAGCTGGGCCGGCGGATCGAAGCGCACTTCGGCCACCCCCAGGACATCGAATGGTGCCTGGATGATGAGGGGTTCCAGATCGTCCAGAGCCGGCCGATCACGACGCTGTTCCCCATCCCCGCGGCCGCCGATCAAGCGAACCACGTGTACGTGTCGGTCGGACATCAGCAGATGATGACCGACCCCATGAAGCCCCTGGGGCTCTCCCTGTGGAGGATGACGACGCGGCGGCCCATGTACGACGCCGGCGGGAGACTGTTCGTCGACGTCACCCAGGACCTGGGTTCGCCAACCAGTCGCTCCCGCGTCCTGACGGCCCTGGGAAGATCTGATCCGCTGATCGGCGACGCGCTGCAGACCATACTGGACCGGGGCGACTTCATCCCGGTGCTCCCCGACGAGGGCCACGCCGCGGCGTCCCCCGGCGGTGCGCAAGCCCCTCTCCCAACCGACCCGGCCATCGTCGCCGGGCTGATCGAGCGCAGCCAGGCCTCGATCGCCACCTTGAAGCGCGACATCCGGGCGAAGACGGGATCGGAGCTGCTCGACTTCATCCTTGCCGACATCCCGGAGCTGAAGCGGTTCCTCTTCGACCCCCTCAGCCATCAGGTGTTCATGGCGGCGATGGAGGCGACCTGGTGGCTCAACGAGCACGCCCAGGCCTGGTTGGGCGAGAAGAATGTCGCCGATGCGCTGACCCAGTCCGTACCCGACAACGTCACGTCGGAGATGGGGGTGGCGCTCCTGGACGTCGCGGACGTGATCCGCCCGCGTCCGGAGGTGCTGGCGTTTCTGCACCGGGCGGCGGACGAGAGCTTCCTCGACGAGCTGCCCCGGCTCGCCGGCGGGCGGGAGGCGCGGGACGCCATCCAGGCCTACCTCGACAGGTACGGCATGCGCTGTCCCGGCGAGATCGACATCACGAGGCCACGGTGGAGCGAACGCCCCACCATGCTCCTCCCCATCATCCTCGGCAACGTCAGGAGCTTCGAGCCCGGCGCCGGCAAGCGGCGCGTGGCAGAGGGCCGGCTGAAGGCGCGCGAGAAGGAGGAGGAACTGCTGGCGCGCCTGCGGGATTTGCCGGATGGGGTGCAGAAGGCGGACGAGGCCAAGCGCATGATCGACCGGATTCGCACGTTCATCGGCTACCGGGAGTATCCGAAGTTCGGGATGGTCAGCCGCTACTTCGTCTACAAGCAGGCCTTGCTGAGAGAGGCTGAGCGTCTCGTGCAGGCGCGCGCACTTGTCGAGGAGGAGGACATCTACTACCTCACCTTCGAGGAGCTCCACGACGTCGTGCGCACCGGCCAGGTGGATGACCAGCTCATCCGCCGGCGCAAGGATGCTTTCGCGTCATATCAGACCCTCACCCCGCCCCGGGTGCTCACGTCGGACGGCGAGGTCGTCGACGGATCGTACCGACGCGCCGATGTCCCGGCCGGCGCGCTGGTCGGCCTGCCCGTTTCCGCCGGGGCCGTCGAGGGGCGGGCCCGGGTCGTCCTGGAGATGGCCGAGGCCGATCTCGAGGCGGGCGACATCCTGGTCACCGCCTACACAGATCCCAGCTGGACGCCTCTGTTCGTCGCCATCAAGGGTCTGGTGACCGAGGTGGGCGGCCTGATGACGCACGGCGCGGTGATCGCACGCGAGTACGGCCTGCCGGCCGTGGTGGGAGTGGAGCACGCCACCCGCCTGATCCGGGATGGGGACCGCATCCGGGTGCACGGAACCGACGGGTACGTGGAGATCCTCGACTAGCAGACGGCTCTCTCCAGCGCTGCCTCCGGCGGGATACGTTGACACGCGCATGCACCAGCCGGAGGACGCCGGCGGGGCCAGTGTCCTCCGGCTCAAGCGTGGCTCAATCCGCCTCTTCCCCGAGCCCTGATCAGTCGGATCGCCTTTCCCTCTGCTTGGCGCCTGCGAAGAGATCCGGATACGAAGCGCGCGCCTTCGCCACGATTGCGGGCGCGGTTTCGGCGTCCGTGATGAACGATGCTCCGGCGTTCTCAGCCAGAATCGCAAAGTCCGGCTCCACTGCGCCACGGTGGCCAACGACCCCTGCGGGTTTCGGCGTCTCGTCCAGAGCGATGGCAACGGCACCATGGTGGGCAACGGGCCGCTTGGGCAACAGCGTGGCGCTCGCGGTCCACTCGTCTTTGCATTTGAGGCAAAGGAAGAGCAACTCACCATCGTGGTTGATGAACAGGGCAAGGTCGCCGTCATCCTCGACGTGCTTGAGAGTCATCCCTCTACGTCCCCGATGTGAAGAGCTCGGGATACTTGTCAAACACCTGGGCAACCACCTGCGGTTCCGCCATGCCCGCAATGATCGTCTCGCGCCTTTGGGCTCGAGTAGCCTGCTTCTGCGCTGATGCCGTCTGAGACTGGGCGTTCGCTGTACCCGCTGCCCCGGCCTGCTGCCCAGCCACGTATCCCGCGAGCGTGCCTATCAACGTCATCAGTGGGCCGAGGACGGCTGGGATGATCTCGGTGGGGTTGGGGCTGGTGGAGCCGTGGAAGGCCCAGATGGCGACGCCGAAGGCTAGGAAGGCCACGACCAGCGCCGCGAAGGCGAAGTAGAAGATGTACTTCGCTCGCGAGTTGTCAGCGGTTGCCTCAGCATCCGGGTTGGCTGACGGTTTGGGTTCGCTGCCGGCACTCATGGGTGACCCTCCACACCAACCACGCCCGGCTATTGGCGACGATGGTCCCCAGCGGCCCGGTGCAAGAGCGGATGGGTCCGAACGCCTCTCTCGGGCACGCGGGAGAATACCACCATCGCGGTTGCACGATCGCTGCATTCGACGTCCCCGCGCACCGACCCGGCCCGTGACGCTTATTACGCGGCTGAGATGCGGTCGCTCGTGAACTCAGGTGGTCCGGATCCGACAGACACGAGCTGCACGAAGAAGGTGGTCGCACCGGCCACACGGGGAACGCTCGCGGACGCCTGGCCACCACCTGTCGAGTTGGTGGTGAGCATGCCGCCGTTTGCCGCTGATTGCGGGCAGGATCCGGGAACCTGTTGCAGGAACACGCCGTAGGTCGTGCTCGGGGGGCCCGATTGCACCAGGATCTCCGCCTGGAATGAGCTGGGCGTAACGTCGAGCACGACAAACCCGACCGAGGTGGCGGCCTCGCTGGTGTTCGTGGTGCAGTCGCCTTGGGTGGGATTGTTGGTGCCGAGCGCCACCTTGACCGACGTCGACGTGGACGAAGGGGTTGTCGTCGCCGTCGGGCCCCCCGAACAGGCGGCCAGGAGCACCCCGGTGGCCATCAGTACGGCGGAGGCCACCATCCCGGACCGACGGGCCAAGGAAGGGCGCATGTGAGCGATCTTCCGCAGCACCCTGGGGGTGAACCAGGGTCTTCCGTACCATGAACCCCCAGGCCCTTCTAACCGAATGTGGGCGCCGCCAGCCGGCCTTGCCGCAGCTCGAGTCCACCGCGGCGCGGGAATGCGCCTGACGCAGCAAGCGCAGTGATCGAGCGACCGGCCCGCCGGGTGCTGGCTCAGTTCTGGTCGGTGGGATTAGCGGCCAGATCGCGGGCGATCCCCTCGGCCCAGGCTTCGATCGCCGGCCAGTCGCGGAAGTCACCCTCGGGCAGCAGCGGACGGCCCGCAGGCGTGGAGCGAACAACGCGCTCGACGCCCTGCAGCCGGCTGGGATCCAGACCGCCGAAGAAGACGCGCAGGTCGCGGGGCCTGAGCAGGGTGCGGAACTCCGCGAACTGCTTGGGCTCGGACACATCGAGGAGGTCGCGTCCCTTGGGATCGACGGTCGCCGTCCCCAGCGGACCGCTGCTGAAGAGCCAGAGCGGCCGGGCGGCGAGCGTCACCCGATGCCGCTTGACGAATTCCGTCGCGGGGCGGAGCCACTGGCCCATGTAGGCGGCGCTGCCGATGACGAAGGCGTCGTAGCCGCCGAGGTCCCCGACCGAGGCCAGCGGCCGCTCATCGACGGTCCGCCCGGACGCCCGGAGCGTCGCGGCAAGGCGGTCGGCGATCCCCTGGGTGAACCCGTGCCGGCTGGCGTAGGCGACGAGCACGGAGGCGGTCCCCCGCTCACCGGTTCCGCCCGTGCCCTCGGCGGAGACTGTCGAGCCGGCGCTGGGCTGGGACATCAGGATGTGGTGGGCTACCGACACCAGCCACATCAGACCAACTCCGATCATCAGCGCCGCCAGCGGGCCCCAGCCATCGGAGACCAGGGTGGCGATGCCGACGCCCAGGGTTGCGGTGCCGAGGAGACCGATGAACCCCGTCCACAGGTTTCCCGGCCGGCCGTACCCCGCGGACATCGGACAGAGGAAGACGGTGCTGATCAGCACGATGGACGCCATCGCGCGCGGGTCTTTGATGAAGCCGACGCTGCCCTGATGGAGCAGTGCCGCGTAGGTCGCCAGGTCGGCGAGCACCACGACCAGGGCCACTCCGTCCCGCCACCGCTGGCCTGCCGCACTCCCGTTCATCAGCGCCACCCCTCATGGATCCGAAGGCCGATCCTCGACCTTCACGGTGGGGCATTCGTTGACCGGCTGCCAGGGGACAGACGTCCGTTGGCGACAGTGGCCAACGACGCTGGGTGCGAGGGCCCAAAGCCCCGGCGCTACCCCGACCTGAGGCTGATCCAGAGATCCGGTTTGATGAGTGCCGCCACGATGTGCGGCGGGCCGTATCGGGGCCCGTGGCAGCGATAGCTCACGACCTCGTCCTCAGCGACGTCGAAGGCCCGGAGCGGGCTCCGGTTCCGGCCGCGGCCCCGCAGCAGCAGCGAGTGCTGTCCCGGGGCGACCGACACGTCCACGGTCTCTCCCGCGGCGATGGCTCCCACCACCCTGCCATCGATGGAGATGTTGTAGGTCTCCATCCCGAGCAGGGGACTGGCGCTCGCTGCCCGCGAGAGACGGATTGTGGCTTCGCCCATCCTCGAGCCTCCTATGCCTGGATTCGCCTGATCTGGCCCGGCGGGGCAGCACTCGCACCCTCCGGCCTGCTCGCCCGAGCGCCGGTGATCAACCGCTCTCGGTCGAACATGGCGGCCACCACCCGCCACATGGCGATGTCGATGACGAGCAAGCCAAGCCCGAACCCCACCGCCGTCCACACGCCGAGGGGCACGATCTGGAACGACACCAGAGCAGTCACCGCGAGGGGCGGCAGGCTGCCCAGCGTCCCCAGCTGCTGGGCGACCCGCACGTCACTGGCTCGGGTCGAGATCGCGGTGCCGACCCCAATCGACCAGACGGCGAGCAGGGGTGCGAAGAGCGCCTGGGCGAGGATGTGCGAGCCGTCGCTCAGCGTTGCTGCGACGGCGGGGTTCTGGGCGAAGAAATGGGCGAGGATCACGACCAGGGCAAAGAGGAGATAGGCAATCCCGACCGAGGGGATGACCGGGGCCAGCGCCTTGCCCAGCAGGATCTCCCCCCGTCGCACCGGCGTGGTGAGCAGCGGCTCCAGGGTTCCCTGGTCCCGCTCTCCCACCACCGAGTAGGCGGCGATGGTGGCGGGGATGACCGCCGGCACCACGAGGAGGACGAGGAACGTCGAGCCCACGTCCCTGGCGACCGCCGCGGGCTTGATGGCGGCGCTGAGCACGAAGATTACGATCGCAGGGTTGATCAGGAAGATGAACGGGAGCACCAGCATGGCGCCGACGATGAATGGGGTGCGACGGTACTCACGGATCTCCTTCCGCGCCATGGCGGTCAGCCGCCCCATGTCCAGCCCGATCATCGTCCTGCCTCCGGATCCTCGTCGACCAGCTGGAGGTAGACGTCCTCCAGGGAGTGGCGTGAGACTGCGATCGACAGCACGTCGGCACCCGCGGCCACCAGCGCGCGAGTCACCCTGGGTGCGGCCAGCTTCGGGTCGCCGACAGTGAGCACGTAGGTGGCGTCGCCCTGAGGGGTCCACCTGTCCACTCCAGCATCCGGAGTGAAGACGGCCTCCGGGGTGGGCAGACGCGCGGCCGTCTCCACCACCAAGGAGCTGCGGAACAGCTGCGTCCTGAGCTCCTCCGGCCGTCCGACGGCCAGAAGCCGCGTGTTGAGGATCGCCACGCGATCGCAGAGCCGCTCCGCCTCCTCCAAACGATGGGTGGTGAGAAAGACGGTGACGCCGCGCTCACGCAGGCCGGCGATCAGCTCATGCACCTCCCGTGACGCGACGGGATCCAGGCCCGACGTCGGCTCGTCCAGGAACATGACCACCGGATCGCTCAACAGCGCGCGAGCCAATCCCACCCGCTGCCGAAGTCCCTTCGAGAGCCTCCCGCACAGGTCACCCGCTCGCGGCCCCAGATTGACGGTTTCGAGCGCCGCCGCAATCCGAGCACCGGGCGAGGGCAGGCTGTAGAGACTGGCAAAGAGCTCCAGGTTCTCGTGGACGGTGAGGCGAAGGTACAGCCCGGGGTTCTCCGGCATGACGGAGATGAGCTGCCGGATCTCGGCTCCGGTGGCGGCCGTGAGGGGGATTCCGGCGACCACCGCGGACCCCGAGGTCGGGCCGATGAGGGTCCCGAGCGTCCTCACCGTCGTCGTCTTCCCGGCGCCATTGGGCCCCAGGAACCCGAACACCTCGCCGCGAGCGACCTCGAACGAGACGTCCTCGAACGCGGTGCGGTCGCCGAAACGCTTCGTCAGGTGGCTCACCACCAGCGCCGGCGCTGCCTCGTCGACCACGTCAGCCGGTCCGGAACCCGTCGAGGAAGCCCGCTCTCCCATGCCGGACTTCAGGGCCAGCCGGGTGGGGAGCAGCCAGACCCCGGGTCGGCCTCTCCCCGCTCTGGAGCGCCGCACCGCGCCTCTGGCCACGGTCCGCTCGCCCCCTCGCGGCTGCCCGTCTCCGGCAGGTCTGCGGCATGGGGGAAGGGTAGCGTAGCGTGACGCGACCGGTCCGTGAGGTGCGCTAAACCGGGTTGACGGACGACCCTGGCCGGACCGAGCCGGCCTCTCACGCTGAAGAGTGAGCCGGCGTCGCTCCGGATCAGTCGGGCACGCGCTCCAAGATGACGACCTGCCAGAAGCGGCCGGCGTCATTGGCCGTGGCGACCATCCCACGCTCTCGGGCGACCTCCAGGACGCGCTCCGGCGGGTGCAGAAACATCTGGAACTCCCGCCGTCCGATCCGCAGTGCCAGGTTGCCGATCCCGACTCCGAGACGCGTCCACCACCGCTCCTTCGGGAAGCTCATCACCAGGACCCGTCGCGCATGATCGGCGGCCGCGCCGGCGAGCGTGGGCATGTCCGGATAGCAGCAGATGACGCGGTTCAACACCACGATGTCAGCGGGCGGCACCTCGCCGCCGCCATGGGCGAAATCGAGCACCCGGCGGTCCACCCGGTCGTGGAGGCCCGCCTCGCGCAGCAGGGCCGCCGCGGCCACTTCGTACGTGGGTGTCAGCTCGATGCTGACGGCGCTGCTCATCCCTGCTTTCAGCAGCTCGATCTGGATCGCGCCGATCCCCCCGCCCACCTCGAGCAGGCTGAAGCCCTCCAGCCTGTGCTCCCGGAGCAGTCGGACCAGTCGCGAGGACGTGGCATCGAGGCCCCTCTGCCGGTATCGGCGCGCCTGAGCGTTTGCGCTTCGCTCGCTGAAGAGCCACCGGTAGCCCTTGGGGGTGCAGCAGTCCATCGCGGGCCCATTGTCGCCACCTGGCGGGGAGCGGCGTGGCACCATCCGATCCATGACAGGGAGCCCGCCACGCCGCCGGCGAGGTCAGGTCCAGATGGAGCGCGCGGCTCGGATCGTGGAACGTATTCGAGCCATCCCCAGGGGCGCCGTCAGCACCTACGGGGACATCGAGCCGGCTGCCCCCCGGCTGGTCGGGCTCGTCCTCTCCACCACCGAGGTGAAGCTCCCCTGGCACCGCGTGGTCCGGGCGGACGGCTCTGCGCCGATCGGCGCCTCACAGCTCGAACGGCTCCGCCGCGAGGGGGTGCCGCTGAACGGCGACAGGGTCGATCTTCGGCTCGCCCGCTTCCCCCAGCCCGGGCTGGAGAGGCAGGGACCGACCGCGGGGGTAGCTGTGAGCCGGCGGCTCACGCATGCGGGAGCGGCGCGCATCCTCGCCGCCCGGGACCCGGTGATCGCCCGGCTCGTGGCCGCTGCGGGACCGCCGCGACTGCGACCGGCGCACTCCTCGCCCTTCGCCGCGCTGGTGCGCTCGATCGTCTACCAGCAGCTCGCGGGCGCGTCAGCCGCGGCCATCCACCAGCGGCTGACGGCCGCCCTGCGCGACGACGTCCAGCCCGAGAGGCTCCTCTCCCTACCCGACGATGCGTTCCGTGCCGCCGGTCTCTCTGCCAACAAGACCGCCTCGCTCCGCGACCTCGCGGGCAAGGTGCTCGACGGCAGCGTCGTCCTCTCACCGTCCGGGCTGCGCGCCGAACCGGACGGCGAGATCGTCACGCGGCTGTCGTCCGTCCGGGGCATCGGCCGCTGGACCGCCGAGATGTTCCTCATCTTTCAGCTGCGACGCCTGGATGTCTGGCCTGTCGGCGACCTCGGAGTCCGGCACGGGTACGCGCTGGCCTGGCAAATCCCGCAGCCCACCCCGCACCAGCTGGAGCCGCTCGGCGATCCGTTCCGGCCCTACCGCTCGGTGGTCGCCTGGTATTGCTGGCGCGCGGTGGAGCTGTACGGCCGCGGCGCCGAGGCTGCTCTGACTCGATAACCATGACAGCCGTGGGAGGTCGGTGCCCGTTATCACCGACCCGCTGCTGCGCCCGGGACGATCCCCAGCTGCTGCATCTGCGCCAAGCGGTCGGGCACACCCCAGTGCTCGATGACCCGACCATCGCGGAACCGGCAGACGTCCATGATCGTGATGTCGAAGGCCCGCCCCGTCGGCCCGCCCAGGATGTCGCCCGAGTGCGTTCCCCGAGCACGCAGCCGTGCCCACACCTTGTCACCCTGCGCCTCGAGGTCCTCGACGGTCACGGCGATATCCGGCGACAGCCGGTGCAGGAACGCGATCCCTTGCTTGACCCCCTGCCGGTCCGGCGGGTCGAAGCCGTCCTGATGCTCGATGTGGTCCTCAGCGCAGACCTCGTCCACCACCTGCAGGTCACCTCCGCCGAACCCGTCACGGATCAGCCGGCGGAAGGCCGCGACGTTGCGCCCCTCCTCCCCCACGGAACTCACTGCAGGTGCCATCTCGCCATCCCTTCCCGCGTCTTTCCAGTTTGGATATAGTATCACTATATCGAAGATGTGGCCACTATAATCGGCGGGATGGCCGCTGTCAAGCCGGGGGGGCGCAGGTACCGTTCAGAGCACCGGGCCCGTCAGGCTGCCTCGACCCGTTCGGCCATCCTCGACGCAGCTCGCCGCCTCTACCCCGAGCGCGGCTACGCCGGAACGACCGTGGCTGCCATTGCCGCGGCTGCCGGGGTCGCGGCCATCACGGTGTATTCGACGTTCGGCAGCAAACGGTCGCTGCTGCAGCAGCTCATCCACATCGCCATCACGGGTGACGAGGATCCAGCGCCGATCATCCAGCGAGATGAGCCGCGTGCCGTGATGGCGCTCACTGACCAGCGAGCGCAGATCGCCGCATTCGCCGAGAGCATCGCGGCGATCATGGAACGCGTCGCGCCACTGCTCGCCGTCCTCGCCGACGCCTCCCGCACCGAGCCCGACATGGTTGGCCAGTACGACGACACGTTGCGGGATCGCCGACGGACCATGCGGGAGGTTGCCGTCGCCATCGCTCGGAACGGGCCGCTGCGTGAAGGCGTGTCCGTGGACGGGGCGGCTGACACGATCTGGGCGTTGACGAGCGCTGAGCTGATGCTGCTGTTCACCCGGCGGCTGGGCTGGACCCGCCAGCAGTACTCGAGCTGGCTCGCGCAGAGCCTGACCGCGCTGCTGCTTCCACCCCAGCTCCGTGCGTGAGCGGGAGACGAGACTCGAACCCGAGCCAGCCGGCCCGTAGTGTTGAGGTCGCAGCAAACGTGTCGACCACGTACCGAGCCCGCCAATTCTCGATCGCCGCCCGTCTTCGCACGGATCAGGGCGTGGGCGTCTTCGCTCCCACCAGGGATGAGTTGACAATCACTTTGCAGTTATATAACCTCTCAGTTATGGCAACAGACGACACCCTCAGCCGCGCTTTCGCCGCCCTCGCCGATCCCACCCGCCGGGCCATCCTGGAGCGCCTGACCGCCGGCGAGGCTGGTGTCGTCGAGCTTGCCCAGGCCTCCACGCTCACGCAGCCCGCCATCACCAAGCACCTCAAGGTGCTGGAGCGTGCCGGCCTCATCGGTCGCGGCCGCGACGGCCAGCGCCGCCCGGCGAGGCTCCAGCCGGAGGGCCTGCTTCCCGTGGACACCTGGCTCCGCCTCGCCCATGCCGAATGGTCGGATCGCCTCGACCGCCTCGAGGCCCATCTCGCAGCCTCATCAGAAGCAATCACTGCACAGGAGAGCCCCCATGCCCGAGACCGACACGACCGTTGATCTGCGAACCGCAATGCCAACCAAGCAGCTCGTCCTCGAACGCACCATCCAGGCCTCGCCGGAGCGGGTCTTCGACGCGTTCACCGACGCCGACCAGCTGATGAGGTGGTGGTGGCCCAACGGCTTCACCTGCCCCGCGGCAGAGGTCGACCTGCGCGTCGGCGGGACGTACCGGCTCGCGATGGAATGGCCGGACTTCATCCCCGCCGGCCAGCAGTTCTCGCATTACCTGATTGGCGAGTACTACGAGATCGACCGTCCGCACCGCCTGGTGATGAGCGGCCGGGCCGTCAACGACGAGCAGGGCGAGCTCTTCGCCACCCTCATCGAGCTGGGCTTCTAGGCCCGCGAGGGAGGCACCGCGCTCACCGTCCGCCAGTCCTACTTCGAGCCGATGCCTCCCGCCGAGGCGCTGGGCGGCGCCGAGCAGGGCTGGTCCGAGCAGCTCGACAAGCTCGAGCGCCTGCTCGCGGACTGAGCGGGGAAGTTCAGCGCCCGCGTGGCGATGAAGATGGAGGGATCGTGATGGGCAGGGTGGTTGCCGACATGTCAGTGTCGCTGGACGGATTCGTGGCCGGGCCCCACGACGAGATGGAACACGTCTTCTCCTGGTATGGGAAACCTCAGCCAACCCCGCCCGACGCCACCACCAAGGCAGGGGCTGGCGGGCTCGGGCTCGGCATCATCGTGTATGGGCGCCGGACCTTCGATGTCGCCAGGGGTTGGGGCGGCACCCATCCCACCGGCGCGCCGGTGCTCGTGGTCACCCACCGCCTGCCGGAGGGGTGGCCGCGCGAGGGCTCATCGGTCGGCTTTGCGACCGAGGGCGTGGAGGGGGCGATGGAGCGCGCTCAGCAGATCGCCGGGCCGCGCGATGTCGCCCTGGGCAGCCCATCGATCATCCAGCAGTGTCTCAATCTCGGCTTGGTCGATCGGATCCAGATGAAGGTGGTCCCCGTCCTGCTCGGCAAGGGGATCCGCCTCTTCGACAACCTCACGACCGCTCCCATCGAGCTGGGCGACCCCGAGGTCATCGAAGGCAACGGCGTGACTCACCTGTACCTCGAGGTGCCTCGATCGGTCCGCTGAACGGCCGCCACTACACCGCGGGCTCGGGGTCAGACGGTGGCGGACTTGGCGGAACCCTCCGGAAGACGAGCGGGACCCTCCGGGAGATCAAAGGGGAGGCGCCGGTGGAACGTGGTGAGCCAGCGCGGCGCGTACCAGTTCCACCTCCCGAGCAGGGCCATCACCGAAGGCACCAGCAGCGCGCGCACGATCGAGGCGTCGATCAGCACCGCGACGGCTGCGCCGAGGCCGATCTCCTTGAGCACGATGGTGGTCGAGAGCGCGAGCGCGCCCACGGCGATGCAGAACAGAGCAGCCGCCGCGGTCACCACCCGGCCGACCCTCTGCAGGCCGACGGCGATCGCCTCGCGGGTGCGCAGGCCTCCCAGATACTCCTCGCGGATGCGGCTGAGCAGGAAGACGCCGTAGTCGGTGGACAGGCCAAAGGCGAGGGCCCCCACCAGCACTGGCGTCTCGAGGTCGATACCTCCCGGGGTCGTGAATCCGAGCACCCCGGAGAGGAAACCGTGCTGGAAGACGAGCACCAGGATCCCGAGTGTGGCGCCGAGTGTCAGGCCGTTCATCAGCAGCGCCTTGACGGGCAAGACGACCGAACCGGTCATGAGGAAGAGGATCACCAGAGTGGTGATCGCGAGGGCGAGGGCCGCCCAGGGCAGGGCGGAGCCCAGACTGGTCTCCTCGGCGACGAAGAAGGCGGTCTGGCCGGTGGCTCGCACGGTGAGCGCGGTGGGCAGCGCCTCCACGCGGTGCAGCGTGTCCACGGCGGCCGTCGAGATACCCGGGCTGCTCATGGAGGCGTCAACCTCCCAGAGACCTGCGCTCTCCATCACCGGTGGCGCGACCGCCTCGATCCCAGGTACGTGGGAGAGGGCGGTGGTGTAGGCGGCCACCGCCGAGGCGCCTCCGCCGCCGGAGGCGCTGACCACCAACTCGAGAGGACTCGCCGACAGGCCGTGAAAGTCGCTCTGCATCCGCTCCGCGACCTGGACGGCGTGAAGGTTCTGGGGCAGCTCCTTGGTGTTGTAGGTGGTGAACGCCACGCCGAGCGCCACCGAGCCGATCCCGAGCAGCGCGGCGGCGGTCACGACCGCGACCGTGGCGGGGCGGCGCATCACCAGCCCCGACAGTCGGAACCAGAAGCCCCGGGTCGCCTCGCTGCCGGCCGAGTGGGGGCGCCGCCAGAGGGCGAGAGCGTCCACCCGCGTTCCCAGAAGCGCGAGCACCGCGGGGAGCACCAGCAGCGCGTTGGCTGCGGAGCATAGGGTGACCAGCATCCCGGCGAGGCCCATGGAGGAGATCGCCGAGAGCGGGAAGATGATGAGCGCTCCCAGCGCCGCAGTCACCGTCGCGGCGCTGAAGAGCACGGTGCGCCCCGCGGTGGAGAGGGTCCGCTCCAGAGCGGTGGTGACGGCGACACCGCGATCGAGCTCCTCGCGGAAGCGGGAGACGATCAGCAGGTTGAAGTCGATGGACAGCCCTATTCCCAGCGCATAGACCAGGTTGAGCGCATAGATGGAGACATCGGTGAGGTTGGCCGCCGCGAGCAGCAGCAGCGTGGTCAGGCCGATGCTCACCACCGCCCCCATCAGGGGGAGCACTGCCGCCACGACGCCCCGGAATATGAGCAGCAGCAGCACCAGCAGGATGGGGACGGCGATGGTCTCGGCGAAGGCCAGGTCCCTGGTGCTCTGAGCGGTCGCCTGGGCGTCGAGGGCCGTCGAGCCACCCAACAGCACCCGGCCCCGGAGTTGCGGGTTGTTGTCGATGCTGGCCTGCAGGGAGTTGGCCGCGGTCTCCTCGCTCACCGAGCGGAGGCCGGCCTCCACCAGCGCTGCGCGGCCGTTGTCGGAGATCAGCTGGGGCAGCCCGGCGGACCAGGCGTCGGTGACCCGCACCACCTCGGGGCGGCTGCGCAGCAGCTGCACTGCGGCCGTGACCAGGGCCGGGGGCGGTTGGCTGATGCTGGTGGCCGAGCGAAGCGAGACAAGCAGCGTGTATCCCTCGTCGATGTCCACGCCCGTTGCCTGCAGCACCTCATCACGCCCCTGGGAGCTGGGCGACGACGGGGTCTCGTAATCGGAGACCGAATTGGTGAGCCGGCTCGACACCGCTCCGGACAAAGCCAACCCCAGCACCGTGAGGAGCGCGGCCGTGGCGACGGCGCGCCAGGGGTGACGGCTCAGCAGGCGGGTCAACCGGGCCATGGACGCACCTCCTCGTCTGTTGCCGGCCGTGCCGGCCATCCCGTCCGTGTCGCCCTTCACTGCTCATACGGTGTAAGGTTGACAGAAGTACCTTACACCGTAAGCTCTCCCTGAGGCAAGCCCACCCGGCGCACCATGAGGCTCGCGTGACCCGCACTTCCCCCGCCCTCACCAGCACGGGCGCCGGTGACCTGGCGCAGGCCGACCTGCCTGCTCAGACCGGCGACCACGAGCGCCCTGCCCTCAACCGAACCCGCATCCTGGAGGCGGCCCTCGATCTGGTGGACCACGAGGGGCTGGAGGCGCTCTCCATGCGCCGCCTCGGCGCGGTCCTGGGGGTCGAGGCGATGAGCCTTTACCATCACATCCCGAGCAAGGCGGAGCTTCTCGACGGGCTGGTCGCTCTGCTGCTTCGCCAGGTCCCGCTGCCCGAGGTGGCGGCCGTGAGCTGGGACGACGCACTCGTCACCGGGTTCGTCGACTTCCGCCGGGTGATGCTGGCCCACCCCGCCGCCTTTGCCCTGGTCTGCTCCCGGCCCGCCGCCGAGCCTCAGGCTCTCGCCGTGATCGCCCGCGCCTTCGCGGTGCTGAGCGCGGCCGGCTTCACACCGAGTGACGCTCGCGCGGCCTGGAACACACTTCTCTGCTATGCGCTCGGCTACATCGAGTGTGAGGTGACCGGGGTGGGCAAGGACGTGCGCTCCGGGGCCATGAGGGAGGCGATCCGAGCTCAGGTCGGCCCCGAGTTCGCCGCCCTGCGCGCGGCCTGGGCGGACTGGTCGCCCGAGGCGTGGAGCGACGACGTGGAGTACCGGCGGGGCCTCGAAGCGATCCTCGCGGGCCTCGACCACCGGCGCGTACGCGGGCCCCTCCCGGCCAGCGCGTGACGGCGAGCCGCCCCGACTGCCGCCCCGCCGCAGGCCAAGGCGGATCGCTCGCAGCCACCAGTTGGGATCGCCGCTGCGGCATCCTGAACGCCACAAACGCGTCGTTCACGTACCAAGCCAGCCGCCCGTGCGAGGACTTGTGCTCTCCCACATATGATCCTGCCGTGGACGCGAACGCTGCAAAGGTCAGTAGAGGACTGCAACGAGCGACGCGAGTTGGTTACACCCACCTTCTCCTGGGCGTTGCCTGGTTTGTTGTCTTGGCGAGTTTGGTGCCACTTGGCGGTGCCTGGCTCCTGATCGTTGGGGCCATTGTCCTGGGCTGCTTCATTGCAACGGGTTACTCCCGTCTCGGGACTGCTCGACGGGGTAGACGCACGCTGCAAGAAGATCGGGCTTGGCCCACAACTGCCGCGATCTGGGTCCAGTGGCCAGTGGTGCGCTTTGCTAGCGCGTTGGTGTGGTGCGATGCGGAGACGGGAGAGGGCAGAGTCGATGTCGTCCACGCAAGCGCACGATTTGTTCCTCATCGCCTGTCATCCGCGCACTTTGAGAGCAAGCGCTCGGTCACCGCATGGGGAGATCCTGCCCGTGGAAGCACGCTTGTGCTACTGGACGGGGAAACTGGTCAGGTCATCGTCGGGAATGTGCGTCGTCGGCGCGTGCATCCAAGGCGAGTCAGCTGATGCCTCCACGACGCCAACCGCGCCCACTGGGCTGACCACCACAGAACGTTGAGCTTCGGCAGCATTTCGAAGGGGGCGTCATGACCCTCGACCGGCGGCTCTGCAACGCACTGAAGAGGTGCAGGTCATGACTCAGTACGGGACGTGGGTCAGCTACGCCGGCTCCGCCAGGATATGGCTTGCCCTCGGCCTGCTGGCCACGGCTGGCCTCACCGCATTCACGGGCAGCCGGCTCCCGCTGCCCGCCCGCGCTGCCAGATCCGGCAGGGCGGCCGTGATTGCCACGCTCGGAGCCTGGGCCGCCTCGATCGTGGCGGTGCTCGTCTGCGCCACCATCTACGTTGAACGATACATTCACGTCTACCATCTGGCCCTGCGCCACGCCGCGCCGCCAGACAACATCTTCCCGGTCACCCTCACAGCGGCGGGGGTCGTCTTTATCGTCATCGCTGTGCGCAGTCAGGGTGACGCCGGCATGAAGCTGGGCAGCGCCGCGATCGGGGCGATGGCGGGACCGATGGTCTTCGAGTTCCCGTTCGACCTCATTGTCATGGCAAGGACCTACCCCCCGATTCCGCCCGACCCCGTCCTGTACAGGGCGCTCTTCTTCGTGCCGCTGTTCGTGGCCGAGATCACCACGTTGCTGCTCCTGCGGCTCTCGCCGATGGTGCAGCTGACCAGGGCAACGTTCTTCTGCTTCGCGCTGATGCTGACCGTGTTCGCGGTCTGGGCGCTAACCGGTTTCGGCTACCCCTCAGCCCCCGTCCCCTACGCGTTGAACGTCGTTTCGAAGCTCCTGGCCTTCACCACAGTCCTTACTCTCTTCCTCTCCCCACGGACGGATGCATCAGGGGACCCGGCGGCGCGAGGACGCGCAGCCGCGCAGTAGGGCGCTGCGCGGTCGACGGAGAGCCCCGAGTGGAGCGGGAGACGAGACCCTCACCCCGGAGCCCTTGCCGGCAGGGCTACCCGGGCCCTTACCGGGGACAATGGGACAGCTTCAGTCGGGCTCCCATGGAGGCCTGGAGTCGGTCGAATCGTTGTGGTGATTCCCCGCCGCGGCGGCGCAGCGCCAACCGCATCTACCTCGCACGCCTCCATGATCGACTCGCCCTGTGCGTTGGCAAGTTCTCATCCAGGGTTGCCCGGAGCAGGTCGTTCTAAGATCTCGACGCCACGGTCGCGCAGCGAGGTGATGGAGCCGCCTCCTGCCCACCCAGGTGTATGAGGAGCTGCCATGAAACTGCTCGTGTACGGTGCGGGGAACTGCGGAAGCCTGTTCGCCGTCCGCGTGCATGAGGCCGGGCACGACGTCTCGCTCCTCGCTCGTGGCAAGCGCCTAACCGCCCTGCGAGAGCACGGCGTACTGCTCGCCGAGGGCGACAGTCCGACCACGAGGCAGGTCCCGGTCCGCGTGGTCGAGCGCCCGACCGGCCGATACGACCTGACCGCCGTCTTCGTCCGCACCCACCAGGTGGACGCCGTGCTCGAGTCGATCGCCGGGCTCGACGGCGACGTGCTGTTCCTGCTGAATTGGGCGGCCGGTCCGGAGCCGCTGGGCGCGGCAATCGGCCGCGAGCGCGTGCTGCTCGGCTTCCCCACGGAGGCCGGCACGATGGACGGAGACGTGGTCCGCTACAGGCCGACCACGCGGATGACCCGCCTGGTCCGCATGCCGATCGGCGAACCCGATGGCCGCACCACGCCGCGACTGCAACGCATCCTGCAGACGTTCCGCTCCGCCGGAATCAGCGCCAGGGCCGAAGCCCAGATGGACGCGTGGCTCAAGACGCACGCCGCGTTCGCGGTGCCGCTCGGACAGGCGGCGTACACTGCGGGCGGCCCCAAGGCTCTGGCCGGCGACCCGGACGCGATCCGCGACATGATCCGGCTCATGAGGCAGAACCTCGAGGCCCTACCGACGCCGCCGGTCCCGCGTGCCTTCAGCACGTTGCGGGCTGTGCCCGAAGGGGTGCTCGTAGCCCTGTTCCGCCGGTTCCTGCGCAGCCCAACGGTTGCACACAGCGGCCTCAGCAACTCCTCGCCCGCGGAGCCCGCCGAACTCGACCGGCTGGCCGAGCAGCTACGCGCCCTTGCGAGAGCTCGTTAGGCGACGTTTCCGTCGGCTCGTGGCGTCCTCGGTGTCGTGAAGGACGCCCAGCCCGCTTCGAGCCGCCGGTCGAGCCGGGTCCTGACCACGTCGATGGAGCGGGAGACGGGGCTCGAACCCGCGACATCCAGCTTGGAAGGACTGTGCTCGGATCTGAGTTCAGAGTTGGGCGGCAGCGGCTCTGGAGCGACCCGGGTTCAGCCCGCGGCTACCGGCACGACCCGGAGCCGGGACGCAAGCTCCTCGACGTCGACGGTGCCCTGAGCAGCGTCCATCACCAAGTCGAAGGCTGCGTCGTCATCGAGATCCGGTACCTGCCCGTTCAGATCCAGGAAGACCACCGTCGCCAGCCACGCCAGGCGCTTGTTGCCGTCGAGGAGCGCGTGATTCCGAGCGATCGAATGGAGCAGCGCAGCCGCCTTGAGGTCGAGCTTCGGGTATGCGTCCTCTCCGAAAACGCTCGACCGCGGCCGGGCGGCCGCCGAGTCAAGGAGGCCCACATCCCGAACGGACCCGACCCCGAGCCTTCGGACCAGCCCCAGCAGGTCCTCCAGGTGCAGGTGCTCGACGTCGGTCACGCGCGGCCGAGCCGCTCCAGGACGTCTCCCCACCGGCTTGTCAGCCGCTCTGAGCTCGCGTCCACCCGGGCGCGGTGGCCCTGGCGCTCGTAGCGGTCCAGCACCGCCCGGCGGATCACCTCCTGCCGGGACGCGCCCTCGGCCTGGGCGAGCGCGCTCAGGGCCCTTTCCATTTCGGGATCGGTGCGAACGGTCATTGCCATATGGCCATGGTACCACTTTGATACCAGTTGGTCCCGGGGAGGCGCAGCTCCGCGGGACGGGCACCACCCTGAACCGGACTGCCAGCTGTGCCGTTCGATGGGCGTGGGCTAAGCTGAAACCCCTGATCGATCCAGTCAGCGCACCGCCACCTACGAAGCTGGGGCAGACCCGGAGAGAGCGGGGGCGAGATGTTTGGCGGCACTCGAGGCACTCGCAACGGCGGGCCTGCACCCCCTTCGTCATTGGAGGCGACCGCGGACCGTGACCCATCTTGCACTAGCTGACGATCTGCTGGACCTGCAGCTGCTTCGCGCCGTGGGGTCTGCACCCTACGGGGGCGCCGACATCGGAGAGTGCTTGGCCGCCGCTCGCCGGGTGCGGGGCACCAATCTCGATGCCTGGTACGAGGCGTGGAGCGCGACGGCCACCGCCGCCCTGGGAACGGCCGAGCAGGAGATGGCGGCGGGACGCCGCGAGAGCGCGCGTCTTGCCTACTGGCGGGCGTCGACCTACTTCCGCACCGCTGGCGTGATGCTGATGGGGACGCCCCTGGATCACCGCCTCGTCGAGAGCACCGCGCGTCAGGCCGACACCTTTCAGCGCGGGGCGGCCCTCCTCGCCACACCTCCGAAGCTGGTACGCATCCCGTATCAGGACACCACCCTGCCGGGCTACCTCTTCACGCCCGAGGGTGCGCAGGGCCGGCGGGCCACGGTGATCCTCACCGGCGGGTACGACGGCAGCGCAGAGGAGCTCTACTTCGCGAACGGAGCGGCGGCACTGGCACGTGGCTACACAGTGCTGGCCTTCGACGGGCCCGGTCAGGGCGCAGCTCTGGTGAGCCAAGGCTTGGTGCTGCGCCCCGACTGGGAGAGCGTGGTCACCCCGGTTCTCGACTTCGTCCTCGCCCGGCCCGAGGTCGATGCCGAGAGGATCGCGCTGATCGGCTGGAGCCTCGGGGCACACCTCGCTCCACGCGCCGCCAGTGTCGAGCACCGGCTCGCGGCCTGCGTCGCCGACTGTGGCTCTTTCGACCTACTCGACGCCGCGGTTGCCCGCATGCCCGCATTTCTCCGTCAGGCGGTGGTCGCAGAGCGGGGCCTCCGCCGCGCTGCCCTGCATCGCATCCTGTTGCGGCTGGCGCGCCGGCCGACCGCCGGGTGGGCGCTGCGGCGCGGACAGTTGGTGCACGGAGTGAGCGACCCGCTCGACTACATCCTCGCGTTGCGCGAGTACTCTCTCCGCGGCCGAGCCGACCTGATCACCTGTCCGACCCTCGTGTGTAGCGCCGAGAACGACGAGATCAGCGCCTCTGCCCCCCAGCTTCTGGCCGAGCTTCGCTGCCCAAAGAAGCATCTGATCTTCACCGATGCGGAGGGTGCCGGAGACCATTGCGAGGTTGGTGCGCGCACACTCTTCCACTCCAGGATGTTCGCCTGGCTGGATCCCCTTCTACGTCCCGACCAGCAAGGCCTCCCCCGCTGACCCTTAGCCTCGCGGCGAGGATCACGTCGACATCCACGATGGAGCGGGAGACGAGACTCGAACTCGCGACATCCAGCTTGGAAGGCTAGCGCTCTACCAACTGAGCTACTCCCGCGTCGCGGGCACAGGATACCGCGCCCAGCCCCCGCCCCCCGCGGCGGTCGGGCGGAGCCGGCGAGGTGGGCTCAGTGCCCGCAGGCGCGGGCCTCGCCGGCTCCGTCGGCGGTCTGGAAGCTGTGGCCGCAGCCGCAGGTCCGGACCGCG